>Ga0315912_10002954_pt1 | contig 17407 bp, 12 predicted proteins | sample VfabasoilMG_FD_204469 | JGI IMG/M metagenome (GOLD analysis project Ga0315912, IMG submission 204469) | Garden soil microbial communities collected in Santa Monica, California, United States - V. faba soil | ecosystem: Environmental > Terrestrial > Soil > Garden | place: USA: California...
GATGCGTCTCCCACGCTCTGCTGTCCGGGTTGCGCACGACCGAACAACCGGTGACGCACACGAGAAGAACCAGCGCTGCGGCTCGCCAGTGGTCAGCGCCTCGTCGCGACACGGTGCCTGCTCCACATTCCGAGCGCGGCCAATGTCAGCAGCATCGCCAGCAGCAGCGGGTCGAGCGCGCCCGAGCCGCCGCCCTTCGCAGATTGTCTGACCACCTTGATCGGCGCGGTTCCTTCGCGAACGCGAGTTTCAAAATCCGTGAGTTCACGGCTGAAGTTGACGATGAGCTGATCGGTCGCGAGTTCGAAGCCCCGCTTGATCTGTGCGATGGAATGCTGTTCCGCTTCCGCGGCGGTCACGTTGCCCTTGAGCGCGCTGGTGCCACCCGCGCGCAGCACGAGCGCGCGGCTCTTCGGGTCGATGACGGCCATGTCGAGCAGCGTGTGTGTATCGTTGCGGTCACCGCGCACGAAGTACGCCCCTACTATCGTCCAGTACGCGAGCGCCCGATCGTTCTGATACGAGTTCAGGATCTGGTCGTAGGAGACGAGAGCGAACAAGTCGATGCGATAGAGCCGCGACAGCTGTTCGATCTGCGCGAGGCCGTCACCTTTGCCCGAGTGCAGGTAGTAGTCCGGGATGATGACGATCTCGCTCACGTAGGGCAGGGAACGAAAGTGCTCGCGGACGGCGACGAGTACTTTGTCGCGCTCGATGGCGCCAGGCTGAGAGGCATAGGCCCCGCTGGTGGAAGGCAGGAAGCTCACCGCGACGCGGATCGGCAGATGCAATTCGGGCTGCGCGTCCTGCACCGGCACCTTGCCATCGGCGTACAGGAAATCCACCAGCGGCGTGGATGTCTGGGACGAGCGGCCACGGGCGCCGTCGATCCATGCACAGCCTCCCGCTGCCAGGGACAGCGCAACCACGGCCAGCAGACTTGCTTTTCGCATCGGGACCTCTCCTCAATTGAACGGTGCTCAATTATTAGCAGCTAATTGAACAGCGCTCAATAACTCCGTAGACTGCGCCCCCAACAGGTTTCGAACATGGGTCGACGCAACGAACACAGCCGCGACGAGCTGAAGGCTCTCGCATTGCGCGCCGCCGGCGACATCGTCGCCGAGAGCGGGGCCGCGGCGTTGTCGATGCGCGAAGTCGCGCGCCGCATCGGCTACACGGTAGGCGCGCTCTACCTGGTGTTCACCAATCTCGATGACCTCATCGTGCACCTCAACGAGCAGACCATCATGGAGCTGCGCGCCTCGCTCGAGAGGATCCGCGGTCGCCCGAGCCAACCCGCGCAGAACCTGCGGCTGCTGGTCGCGGCGTACCTGGGCTTCGCACTTCTACACACGGCACGTTGGCGACTCGTCTTCGAACACCGTTTACCCGACGGTCAGAAGGCGCCGGCGACTTACGCGGGGCACACCGCGGCCATCTTCGGTCTGGTCAGTGAGCGGCTGCGCGAAGCCGGCATCACTCACGATGACGCAGCCACGGCCGAGCTCGCCACCGCACTGTGGAGCGGGGCGCACGGCATCTGCATGCTCGCCGTCACCGGCAAGCTGCAAGTGGCCACGCAGGCATCGGTGCAGCGACTGCTCGACGTGCTGCTCGACCGGTTCCTGTCCGCGCCCGCGGGGAAGACGACCAGGCCGCGCCGGTCGAAGTGACGTGACGGCGTCATGACGGCCGCGTAGCCTTCCGCCGCATGCGCGAATTCTTCAAGAACAAACCCGTCTTCGCCTGGGCGCTGTATGACTGGGCCAACTCCGCATTCGCCACCACGGTAATGGCGGGGTTCTTCCCGGTCTTCTTCCAGAAATTCTGGAGCACCGGGGTTGCGTCCACCGTCACGACCTCGCGCCTCGGATACGCGAATGCGGCCGCCGGCCTGGTGATCGCGCTGCTCGCGCCGGTGCTCGGCGCGATCGGTGATCGTGGCGGACGCCGCAAGCAATTCCTGATGGCATGGACGTTGTTAGGCGTCGCCGCCACGTTCTCGTTGTACTTCGTGGCGCAGGGCCAGTGGTTCCCCGCCGCGTTGCTCTTCGTGCTGGGCACCATGGGATTCAATGGCGGCGTCGTGTTCAACGACTCATTGCTGCTCGACGTGGCCAAACCCGCGGATTTCGACCGCGTGTCCGCCTTCGGTTATGCGCTCGGATACCTCGGCGGTGGCCTCCTGTTCCTCGTCAACGTGCTCATGGTCAGCAAGCCCGCGTGGTTCGGGCTCGCGGATGCTTCGGAGGCCGTGCGTGTGTCCTTCATCACCGTGGCGGTGTGGTGGCTCGTGTTCACCATTCCCCTGATGCGCATCGTGAAAGAGGGGCAACGTGGGCCGCACCTGGGCTTCGTCGACGCGACGCGTGTCGGTTTCCGCGAACTCGCCGCCACGATCTCGCACGTGCGTCAGTACCGCACCATCGTGCTGTTCCTGCTCGCTTACTGGTTCTACATCGATGGCGTGAACACCATCATCAAGATGGCGGTGAACTACGGTGTGTCACTGGGGCTCGACTCGAACAGCCTGCTCGCCGCATTGCTGCTCACGCAGTTCGTGGGATTTCCGGCCGCGTTGTTCTTCGGTTACCTCGGTGATCGCATCGGACCCAAGCGCGGCATTCTCATCGGGCTCGTGGTGTACGCCGGCATCACGGTGTATGCGTATTTCCTGGACTCCGTGGGCGAATTCTTCGCACTGGCGGTGACCGTGGGCCTCGTTCAGGGTGGCGTGCAGAGCCTGTCACGCTCGTTGTTCGGACGCCTGGTGCCCGAAGGCAAGAATGCCGAGTTCTTCGGCTTCTACAACATGATGGGGAAGTTTGCGACGGTGCTGGGCCCGTTGCTCATTGCCATCGTCGCGGGTCTCACGCACAACGAGCGCGCCTCGATCATCTCGCTGGTGTTGTTGTTCGTGGTTGGCGGCGTGTTGTTGTGGCGCGTGCCTATTGAACGGCGAGGTTCCTGACCTCGCGTTCGAACCGGGCCACGTCCTGGTGACTGGCATCGCGTCCAAATCTGAGCCTGGTGTACAGCGTCGCGAGCGCCACGATGCGTTCGGCAAGGTCCGGGCGTTGAGTACCGACCCTGTGCGCGTATTCCATCGGACCCTCGGACAGGTCCCGCTCCGGCGCGACACGCGCCAGCTTGCGCGTGGCGCGAATCCAGGCACGCCCGATGCGATCGGGCTTCGCACGCGCGACGCTGCGTCGGAGCGTGAGGGTCACCCAGGCAATCCATACGATGAGCCCTGCGGTGAACGCCCATCCCAGGTGTTGCCATGACGGCGAATCGAAGCCGAGCTTGCGCAGCAGATCCATCTGCGCGCGCAGGTTGAAGTCGACGACACGTTCCTGCCACCAATGGCTGGCTCCATCCAGCAGCTGCCGGACCTGGTTGACCCACGTGTAGTGCAGAAAGACCGTCGTGGCCGGCATTGAGTCCGCCATCAGCTCGACGATGCCGCGAGTGAGGCGTTCGGGCGCGACGACGGCAGTGGGATCGATACGCGTCCACCCCGATCCCTCGAGCCAGATTTCGGTCCAGGCATGCGCGTCGGACTGGTTCACGATGAAGTACGCGCCGACGGGGTTCCACTCGCCGCCCAGGTAGCCCGTCACGATACGGGCCGGAACGCCGGCGGCACGCATCATCGTGGCGTAGGCGGACGCGAAGTGACCGCAGAAGCCCAGCTTGGAATCGAACAGCGTGGTGTCCACGGAGTCGATCGTGGTCTCGCCGGGCTCGACGGTGTACTGCAGGCCGTTGTCGCGAAACCAGTCGAGGACGGCTCGCGCGAACTCCGCATCGGTCCGGGTTCTCGCTCGAAGATCCAGCGCCAGCGCACGTGCCCGCGGATTTCGCTCGAGCGGCAACATGGTCTCGAAGCGCCGGCCGTATTTGGACAACTCACCCTGGCTGCGGGTCGTCAGATAGGACGTCGCGTCATAACTCAGCACGCCGGTAATCGGCTCGTTCATCGAGATCTGCCGATCCTGTCGCGACATGCGCACGTCGTTGCGCGAGGTGCGATCCAGGGTGTCGAGCGCGAACAGCCAGCGCTGGTTCGATGGCTCGAGCGTGATGCGATAACGCAGGGGCTCCCCCAGCATCTCGATGGGCACGGGGGCGTAGTACTTCAAACGGTCCCGACGCCAGGTGAGCCCGTCGAAGTCGTTGAGCACGATGCCTCGCCAGTACAGCGACTCTTGCGGCGGCTTCTGGCCGCCCTCGAAACGGACGCGGAATGCCGGCTCGTAGTCCGCGGCGATTCGGGTGATGTTGCCCGGCGACATTTCGTCGGTGAGCCCGGTCGTGGCCTCGTTGTTCCGCTGCAGCGCCCAGAACTGACCTTCGAGTCGCGGAAAGAACAGGAAACAGGCTGCTGCCAGTGGCAGTGACATGGCCAGGGCTCGCGCCGACAGGCGCAGCGCGGCGCGCGGGGCGAGGGCGCCGCTGCGGTCTGCAATGAGCGCGATGGCCGCGCAGGCGCCCCACAGCGTGAGTAGATAGAGCGGCACCCGCGCGAGGGACTGCGCGGCCAGTGCCGACGCGAGCACCATGAACAGCGCGACTCCCGTCACGATGCCGTCGTCGCGACGCGATCGCGATTCCATCAGCTTGAGCGCGCCCATCACCAGCAACAGGGCGGTGCCGGCTGCGAGGCCGTTCAATGTGCGAAAGCTCACGGCCACGGCGATCACGAGCGCCGCCGTGACGGCGCCCAGCAGGAATCGCATTCCCGGGAATCGTTTCAGCGGCGCGATGTATCCCACCGCGACGAGAATCCGCCACACCGCCGCCGCCAGCGCCAGGAGTACACACCAGGCGGGTGCGAAGGGCGCGATCAGCAACACGCTGGCGACGAATACCAGAGACGCCGCCGACGTCGAACGTGACGCGGCACTCACCATGATTCACCGCTGCCGAACAGTGCGAGGCCGTTGAGGCAATGCGCCCGGTGTTCGCTGCCGCTGTCGGCCGGCAACGATCGGTCGCCGAGGCGCAGTCCGTAACGCTCGCCGCGCGCGTGCGCGGCCACGATCCACGCGGACATCTGTTCGAGACGCTGCTCCAGGTCGGCGCCGGGCACTGCCGCGAGATCGAAAACACGATGATGCGCGGCCGGTGATTGCCAGGTCTTCACGAGCAGACCGCGTCCACGCGCAAACGCGCCCCACGCGACCTGTCGAGGTGAGTCTCCGCTGCGGTACTCGCGAAGTCCGGCCCATTCTTCGTCCCCCACGCGATGCACGGACGGCGCGTTGCCGCCGCTCGAGGCTTCGGGCGGCATCTCGCGACGTCCGCGCGGCACAGGCCACGCGATCACGCCGGTCTTGATGTGCACGTAGGTCCAGGCGCGGAACAGGCCAAAAGGAAACTGCGTGGACAGGGTGATGCGGTCGACGGCGAGGCGTCCCCGACGTTCGAGCGGAAGCGCGACATCAGCGCGCGCCGACCCGGCCGAAGGCACGTTCACGGCGGCGCGCGCTCCACCTGCGACTTCGCATTCGAGACCGATGCGAGCCGTGTCAGCGGTGTTCTCCAGGGTCACCAGCAGCCGTCCATGTTCGCCGACGAAAGCGTCGACGCCGGCGACCGCGCGCAGGGTCACGCCCTTCAGATTGCGATGGGTGAGATGCGTCGCGATCATTCCGAACCCCGCGAGCAGGAACGTGATCAGCATGGCGACGCTGTTCGAATAGTTGATGCCCGCCAGCAGCATGACGAACACCAGGCCTGCGAATGCGAGACCGGCACGCGTGGGCAGGATGTAGACGCGGCGCGAGCTGATGACGATGGGCAGCTGGTCATCGCCCTGCCGGCGACGCGCCCAGGCGCCCAGGCGACGGCGCAGATTTTCCTTGAGCGCGCCGGAGGCTTCGCGCGCCGCGGCAGGCATCGTTAGACGGGCACCGGGACGCCGCGCTTGAGCTCGGCGATGAACGCGGCGTGATCGAGCGCGGTGGCCACGCCAGTGCGTTCGAGGCGATGCGTGGCCACGGGCGCGAAGACCGCCTGCACGTCCTCGGGAATCACCATGTTGCGCCCCGCGAGCATGGCCCAGGCGCGCGCGGCGCGCACCAGGCCCTGTCCCGCGCGCGGGCTCAGGCCTAACAACACGTCGGTGCGCTGGCGGGTGCTCGCGATGAGCGCCTGCACGTATTCGAGCAGGGCAGGCGCGACGTGGACTCGCTGCGCGGCGGCCTGGAGCTCGCGGACGCCGTCGGGATTCAGCGCGGGCGCCATGCTCGAGAGCAGATCACGGCGGTCCCCCTCGGCGAGCAGCGCGCGTTCGTTGGCCGCATCGGGATAACCCAGCGAGATACGCATGAGGAACCGGTCGAGCTGCGATTCGGGCAGCCGGAACGTGCCGAGCTGTTCGAAAGGATTCTGCGTCGCCACCACGAAAAAGGGATCCGGCAGGCGATAGGTGGTCACGTCCACGCTCACCTGGCGCTCTTCCATGGCCTCGAGCAACGCACTCTGCGTCTTGGGACTGGCGCGATTGACTTCGTCTGCGAGCAGCAGCTGCGTGAACATCGGGCCCTTGCGGAACGAGAAGCTGCCACTCGCGGCGTCGAAAATGGAGACGCCGATGATGTCCGCGGGCAGCAGGTCACTCGTGAACTGCACGCGTTGCCACGCGAGGCCGAGCACCTGCGCCAGCGCATGCGCGAGTGTGGTCTTGCCGACGCCGGGGACGTCCTCGATGAGCAGGTGGCCGCGCGCGAGCAGGCAGGTCAGCGCGAGCCGGACTGCTTCGGGCTTGCCGAGGATGACGCGATCCAGCGCGGCCAGAGCCTGGCTCAGCGCGGGGTTGAGGGTGTTCTGCGGTGGGTTCACGGTCCGACTATATCCCTCGTCGAAGCCCAGAATCGAGACGGCGGTTCAGCTTCCGCCGAGGCTCCGCAACCTTTCGAGTTGTTTGCCCATGCTTTCGTTCTGCCCGGCAAGCTCGGCCAGCTTCGCGCGGTCCGCTTCGACCAGCTCCGGCTTAGCATTCTTCACGAAGCTCTCGTTGGAAAGCTTGCCGCGAAGCTTGCCGATGTCGGACTCGTTTTTCGCGATCACCTTGGAAAGCCGGTCGATTTCCGCCGCGGCGTCGATGAGCCCCGCCAGCGGCACGAGCAGCGTGGTGTTGACCACCATCGCGCTCGCCGAGACGGGTTCGGTGTCGCCGGCGCCGAGAAGCTTGAGGCTCTCGAGGCCGGCAAGCCGATGTAGATAGTGCGCATGCGTGCGCAGAAGCGCCTGCGACGCCTCGTCTGCGTCGCGGACGAGCAGCGGGATCTTTCGCGAGGGCGCGATGTTCATCTCGCCACGGATCTGGCGCACCTTGAGGATGTATTCCTTGAGCAGGCCAACCTGCGCTTCGGCGTCCGCATCGCGCGCGTAGTCGCTGGCGGCCGGGTAGGGCGACGCCATCACGCTGTCGGCGGACTGCGGATTCGAGCGCGACGTCTGCGCGGCCAACAGTGGCGCCGCCAGCGGGCGCGCCCGCTGCCAGATTTCTTCGGTGATGAACGGCATCATCGGATGCAGCGCGCGCAGCAGTGCCTCGAGCATGGTGACGAGAGTACGTCGCGTGCCGCGCTTCTGCGCCGCGGTGCTCGTCTCACTCTGCAGGACGGGCTTCGTCAGCTCGAGATACCAGTCGCAGAACTCGTACCACGTGAATTCGTACAACGCGGAGGCGGCCAGGTCGAAGCGGTATTCGGCAAGCGCGCTGTCCGCCTTCGCGAGCGTGTCGGCGAAGCGCGAGACGATCCAGCGATCGGCCACGGACATTTCCGCGTCGCCGACCAGATCTCCGTGGCACCCCTGGCCAGTCGAAGAGTCGCCTTCGACCGTCATGAGCACGAACCGCGCGGCGTTCCACAACTTGTTGCAGAAGTTCCGGTAGCCCGCGAGGCGGCCGAGGTCGAAGTTGATGTCGCGGGACGGACCGGCCAGCGACGTCAGCGTGAAGCGCAATGCGTCGGTGCCATAGGCCGTCATGCCTTCCGGGAACTGCTTGCGCGTCGCCTTTTCGATTTTTTCCTTGAGATGCGGCTGCATCATGCCGCTCGTGCGTTTGGCCACGAGAGCAGGAAGTCCGATGCCATCGATGAGATCGATGGGATCGATGATGTTGCCCTTGGCCTTCGACATCTTGTCGCCGTTCTCATCGCGGATGAGGCCGGTGATGTACACGTGCTTGAAAGGCACGTCGCCCATGAACTTGAGGCCCATCATCATCATGCGCGCGACCCAGAAGAAGATGATGTCGAAACCCGTGACCAGGACGCTGGTCGGGTAGTACTTCTTGAGTTCGGGCGTCGAATCCGGCCAGCCCAGCGTCGAGAACGGCCACAGCGCGGAAGAAAACCACGTGTCGAGGACGTCTTCGTCCTGGCGCAGTTTCGTCGCCGGCGCGATCGCATGTTTCTTGCGCACCTCGGCTTCGTCGCGACCGACGTAGATGTTTCCGGCGTCGTCGTACCACGCCGGAATGCGATGGCCCCACCAGAGCTGACGGCTGATGCACCAGTCCTTGATGTTGCGCATCCACTCGTAATAGGTCTTCGACCAGTTCTCGGGCACGAACTTCGTGCGGCCTTCTTCGACGGCCTTGAGCGCGGGCTCGGCGAGCGGCGCGATCTTCACGTACCACTGGTCGGTGAGGTAAGGCTCGATGACGGCGTTCGTGCGGTCGCCCGTCGGCACCTTGAGCTTGTGTGGCTCTATCTTCTCGAGCAGTCCCGCGGCTTCGAGATCGGCCACGATCTTCTTGCGCGCGACGAAGCGGTCCAGGCCGCGATACGCCTCGGGCGCGTTCTCGTTGAGCTTTGCATCGGGCGTGAAGATGTTGATCTGGGGCAGCGAATGACGCTGGCCCATCTCGTAGTCGTTGAAGTCGTGCGCGGGCGTGATCTTGACCGCGCCCGACCCGAAGGTGGCGTCGACGTAGCTGTCCGCGATCACCGGGATCGTGCGGCCTGTCAGCGGCAGTTCGAGGTGTCTGCCGATCAGTGCCTGGTAACGCTCGTCGTCCGGGTTCACCGCGACGGCCGTGTCGCCTAACAACGTTTCCGGGCGGGTCGTTGCGACGACCATGTGCCCGTCACCGCCCTTGATCGGGTACCTGATGTGCCAGAGCGAGCCGTCTTTCTCGTCGGACAGCACTTCGAGATCCGAAACGGCCGTCAGCAGCACCGGGTCCCAGTTCACCAGTCGCTTGCCGCGATAGATCAGCCCTTCTTCATGCAGGCGCACGAACACTTCCGTGACCGCGCGCGAGAGATCCGGGTCCATCGTGAACTTGTCGCGTGACCAGTCCACCGACGTGCCGAGCCTTCGCATCTGGCGCGTGATGGTGCTGCCCGATTCGCCTTTCCACTTCCACACGCGTTCGACGAACGCATCGCGGCCGAGATCCAGGCGGTGTTTGCCTTCGGCGCCGAGCTGGCGCTCGACCACCATCTGCGTGGCGATGCCCGCGTGATCCGTGCCGGGCTGCCAGAGCGCCGCGTCACCGCGCATGCGATGCCAGCGGGTGAGGGTGTCCATGAGCGTGTGCTGGAACGCGTGGCCCATGTGCAGCGTGCCGGTGACGTTCGGCGGCGGCAGCATGATGCAGTAGGCGGGGCCGTTGCCCTGCGGTGCGAAGGCGCCCGAAGATTCCCAACGTTCGTAGATGCGGGCTTCGATTTCGCCCGGTGAATAGGCTTTATCCATGAGGGCGCGGATTATACGGGGGCGAAAATCCCCGCGCGCCGGTTCTGCGGTGGGCCTATGGCTGGATCGCCCGGTAGTCGTCGAAATCCACGGCGGCCCGATTGGTAATGGGCCCGGCCGCGCCGCGGGGGTGCGTGGAATCCCTGGCCTCGGTCACCAGGAAGCCGTTGACGTACCCGCGGATCTGCGTTCCGACGGCCTCGAGTCGCAGCTGGTACCAGCTGCCCAATGTCACCGGCATCGAAAACGTGTCCAGCTCGGTGATGACGCCATCGGCCAGCCTGCGCAGAGAAACCGTGTTCGTGTTCCGCACGGTCAGGTAGTAGTAGTTCGCGTCGTCTACATAACGAGCCATGACGCCGAACCATCGATCGCCATCACCGGTCCCCGCGAATGTCGTGGGCCGCGCTCGGACATCGATCGACTGGTCATCGGTCGGGACACCGGCCACCGCGCGCGCGACGCCCGCCACCGAGCTCTGCGCGAACACGTGCTCCTCACCGGTTTGTACGGGGGTCCACAGCCCGAGGCCCGAGAACGTCCAGAGATCGGTCGGCCCGCCCGAGGTCGTGAAATCCCGCGCATAGATGATGGTGGCCGGGGTGGGACTCGCCACCGCATTGTCGAAGTCCGCCGACGATCGCTGCGTGAGCAACGCGGCGCGTCCGCTGGCGAGTTTCGCGTCGTCGGCATCGATCAGCGGGGCGCCGTTCACGTACACGCGATGTCGCGTACCGATGGATTCGAGCCGCAACCGATAGGGACGATTCAATGCGATGACGGCGGATGCCGATGCCAGCGTCGTGATCACGCCGGCGTCCTTGCGTCTCAAGGTCACGCGCCCCGCGCCATCGACCTTGACGTAGTAGTAGCTCGATGTGTCGCGCATGCGTGTGGCGAGACCCGCCCAACCGCCGCTGGCGAAGGCCCGCGCCCGCACGTCGGCCTGGATGGATTGATTGGTCCACTCCGATGCATTGAGCATGGCGATGTGCGTCGCAGGGCTCGCCGTGTCGGATTGGGCCAGCACGCGGCTCACGCCACGCCGGACGATCGTGAATGCGCTGCCGCTGCTCGTCGTCCAGCCAGTCGGCGACGCGCCCGCAAACGTGTGCTGGACCGGCGCCGGCTGACTGAAGTTCGTCGGAATCTCGAACACGCAGGCTTCGCCGCCGCAATCGGCGACGACCCGGCGGCTGCTGATGGCGAAGTTGCCAATCGATACACCATCGCTCGCGACCAGCGTCGCCACGTGCTCGTAAGGACTGTCTCCGGGCTTTCGAAATACGTTGATCACGTAGGCCTCTCGCTCCGCGTTCCAGTTTCGCTGGAGGATGAAGAGGTGGTTCTTCTGCATGTACTCGGCGACGCCGCCGCCCATGTAGCTGTCGAGCGGCTGGAGCTTGTCGAATTCTTCCCACGCGTCGCTCGGGGCCGGGCGATACACCCGTGTGCCCGACGCATTGGTGCCCGCGATGAAGATCTCGTCGCCACGGATCAACGTCTGGTATCCGAGCGGAGCAGCTTCGGAGCTGCGGATCACGGATTGCAACAGGAAACGTCGCGGCGGCCCCCACTCGCTGAACGCCGTCACGCTCGGAGATGCAAATGGCGGCGATTCGTCGTTGGAAGGACTCAGCACCACCGCGCGGTTGCCCGAAATGTCGACGGGGCCGCCGCTGAACTCGAAGTCGCCGCTGCGGTAGTCGCCGACCATCGTGGAGGTTGGGCCCCACGTGCCCGCGGAGTCGCGCTCGTAGAGCGTCCCCATCCAGGGGCCGCTGCTGCCGCCGAAGAAGATTCGATCACCATCGACGGTGACGCTGTCACCGGGATTGTCGGGATCGACGCCGGTGATGGGTGCAGACGTCCAATCGCCGTTGCCCTGCCGTTCGAACACGTACAACGGATTCAGCGCCAGCGCGGCAATGCCGTTGCGCATCGCGAGACCTGCCTTGAAGCTGCTGCCCGCGAAGTGGTGATGCGTCACCAGCTGCCGTACGGGCGCCCAGGTGTTGCCGGAGCGATGGAAGAGGTGAACTGCCACGTCGTGTGCGACCGCAGGGCCCCCGGTCTCGCTTTCGGTATAGCGCTCCATCGTCGCGATCGCGTCGTCGCCGTCGACCGCGACGTCGGATGCGAAGTAGGGGAAGTTGGCCGGATCCGGGTTGGTGATGCGCGCGGTCTCCTGCACGACCAGCGGCCGCGCGTGGGCCGCGGCGATGGTGCCAAGGGAGATCAGGAGCGCAGGCAGGATTTTCATGAGTAGTTAGACCGTTCGCCTTCCTGGCGTCGCGGTCATCAGACCAGAGTTGCAGCGCGGTAGCTGAGCGCCACGGGCGGATATTGCCCAAGGAGAAAGGTGCCGATCGGAGGAGGGGTCTTCCTACACCGCCACGAGGAATGTCGGTAAACGGGGACGAACCCGCGTGCCGCCGATCAGACGTTGTGCGTCTGCGGATCGAGCGCCTTGCTGCGATACAGCTTGAAGCGCTCGCGCCCGGCGGCGCGCACTTCGGGACGGCCGTCGAGAAACTCGGCGACACGCGCAAAGTTCTCGAAACGCTCGGGCACGGTATTGCCGAGATTGAGGAGCACGTCGGAATGCCCGGCGGGCATCGGGCCAGTCGTCAATGCGACGGGAGATGCGCACGTTCCGTCCTGGGCCACGGCATCGTGCGGTACGAACGATCCGTCACCGAATGTCCACAGCAGCTCGTCGAACTTGGGCAGCAGCGCGGCGTCGTCGAAATACACGACCACGTTCTGCTTCGAGAGATAGGCCTTCTCCGCCACGCGACACGCGAGGCGCAGGCGCGCGTCGGCGCCCGCGACTTCACTCACGTAGAAATCGATTCGCGGAGGCATCGGGTTCGAGTGCGGCGCTGAGGTGTACCCTCTAGCGCGAGGATGCTCGCCGCAAGAGGAATTCGAACAACATCGCGCTGGGGCGGCCCGTGCTGCCCTTGCCGGCGCCACCCTGGTAGGCCGTTCCGGCGATGTCGAGATGCGCCCAGTTCAGATCCTTCGTGAACTTGGCGAGGAACGCGGCAGCGGTGATGGAACCGCCATCGCGGCCGGCCACGTTCGCCATGTCCGCGAAGTTGCTCTTGAGCTGCTCGCCGTATTCCTCGGTGAGCGGCATGTGCCACGCGCGGTCATCGACCGACGCGCCGCAGTCCACGATCTCGCGCGCGAGCTCGTCGTTGTTCGCGAACACGCCCGTATGGTGCGTGCCGAGCGCGACGACAATGGCGCCCGTGAGCGTCGCCATGTCCACGACCACATCGGGCTTGAAGCGGCGCACGTAATGGAGCGCGTCGCAGAGGATCAGGCGGCCTTCGGCGTCGGTGTTCAGGATCTCGACGGTGAGACCGGCGGAGCTGGTGACGATGTCGCCCGGCTTGATCGCGCGGCCGTCGGGCATGTTCTCGCAGGCGGCGACGACGCCGATGACGTTGAGCGGCATGTTGAGTTCGGCCACGGCTTTCATGGTGCCGATGACGCAGGCTGCACCGCTCATGTCGAATTTCATTTCGTCCATGGTCGGCGGATCCTTGAGCGAGATGCCGCCGGTGTCGAACGTGATGCCCTTGCCGACGAGCACCGTGGGCGCGCCTTTGGCCTTCGAGTGCCGGTGCTCGATGACGAGGAAGCGCGGCGGCTCTTCGCTGCCCTGGGTGACGGCGAGGAAGCAACCCATCTTCTCGCGCTTGATCTCGGGCAGGCCGAGCACCTTCACGCGCAGCGATTTGTAGGACTTGGCAAGGTCCTGCGCCGTCTTCGCGAGATACGAAGGCGTGCAGACGTTGCCGGGCAGGTTGGCCAGGTTGCGCATGAGCGCTGCGCCCGAGGCGAGCGCGCTGCCCTGGGCAAAGCCGCGGGTGGTCGATGCTTCGGCCTTGGCGTTGGCCACGACGATGACCTTCGACAATGAATGCGCACGCGGCTTCTTGCCGCTCTTGAGGTCATTGACCCGGTACAGCACGTGACCGGTGAGCTCGGCCACGGCGCGGCCCAGGCGTTCATCGGACAACAGCTTGGCGGTGGGGCGAGGCAGGGCAAGTGCCAGCGAAGCGATTCGCGTGCGGGTGGCAGCGCTGATGGCGGCGGCCACCGACCGGCGCCATGACTTCCGCGTCACGTCGGCTTTCGGACCAATACCCACGAGCAACACGCGTTCGGCGTGGATGCCGTCGAGATCGGTAAGGAGCCAGGTTTCACCGACCTTCGCGGTGAAGTCACCGCGCTTGACGAGGCGGGAGAGTTTTTCCCGGCAGCGCAGGTCGAGAACCTTGGCTTCCGGGGTGAGTTCACCGTCGTCAGGAACGCCGACGGCAAGGCAATCGACTGAAAGCTCGGCGAGCCCCTTGGTCCAGATTTCGAACTGCATGTTCACGCTCGGATTGTCGCGGAGGGTGGGGTAATTTAAGGTCGCGAAGTGTAACTCAGATCGGTTGGGTGGTCTGTTGCTGCGAATTCTCGATCGCTACATCCTGCGTGAAGTCGCCTTGAGCTGGCTTTCCGTCTCCGGCGTACTGCTGGCCATCATGCTGACCGACCAGGTTGCTCGAGTGTTAGAGCGCGCGGCCGAAGGTGGATATCCGCGGGGCGTGGTGTTCGAACTCATCCTGCTCGGCGCCACACGCAGCCTGCCCATGGTGCTGCCGATCGCGCTGCTGCTGGGCGTGGTGCTGGCGCTCGGGCGCCTCTACCACGACAGCGAAATGACGGCGGCACAGGCCTGCGGCACGGGTTCGCGCATCGTGCTGGTACCCGTCGTTTCCTTCACGCTGGTGCTCTCGGCGCTGCTGGCCTACGTATCCCTGCAGGTCGCGCCCAGCGCGGCGGCCCGCATGCTGGCCCTCAGCAACGAGGCGTTGCGCGCCGGGCAGTTCGCGCCGATCAGTGCCGGCAAATTCAGCACCTTCGGTGGTGGCACGACCACCGTCTATGCCCAGGCGGCGGACCCCGACGGCACGCTGCGCCGGGTATTCGTGCAGCGCTCGCGCGGGAACGTGCTCGAGGTGGCAGTCGCCCAGAGGGCCACGCACAGCTTTGCCGAAGGCGGTGACGTCCAGGTCATCACGCTCTATGACGGCGAGCGATACGAGGGAATCCCCGGCGAACGGCACTTTCGCATCGTGCGATTCGCCGAGAACACCATCCCGATTCGATTGCCGGCGATGACCGGCAGCACCGTGAGGCTCGACGGCGTACCCACATCGGCGCTGCTCGCTTCCCCGAAGCTGGAACAGCGCGCCGAATTCCACTGGAGGATGGCGCTGCCCATCATGGCGGTGGTCATGGGAATCATCGCCGTTCCGCTGGCCCGCCTGCGTCCGAGGCAGGGACGTTACGCGCGCGTCGGGTACGCCATCCTGATCTTCTTCGTCTACATCGAACTCGCCATCGCCGGAAAGGTCTGGATCGTTCGCGGCATCACGCCGGAGTGGTTAGGCCTCTGGTGGGTGCATGGCGCGGTAGTGATGTTCGCGGCGGCCATCCTGCTGCTGCCCCGCTGGCTCGCGTTGTCGCGTTACCGCCGTAACGTCGCGCGCGCCGCGTCCGCGGTGCCCGCATGAACCTGCTCGATCGCTACATCATCCGGGCGGTCCTGGGCGGCGTGCTGGTCGTGCTCGCGGTTCTCGTGACGCTCGGCGCGCTGTTCCTGTTCTCCGGCCAGCAGGACGACATCGGGCAGGGAAGTTACACGACGCTCGACGCCTTCTATTTCGTGTTGCTCAACGTGCCGCAGCAGGTCTACGAGACCATGCCCATCGCGGTCCTCATCGGCGCGTTGCTGGGCCTGGGCACGTTGTCGCGCGGCAGCGAGCTCACGGTGATGCGTGCCGCGGGTCTGTCGGTGTGGCGCATCGCGGGTTCAGTGTCCATCGCCGGTATCGCGCTGGTGTTGTTCGCCGTGGTCTGCGGAGAATTCCTGGCGCCGCCGCTGCAGGCGATGGCAAAGCAACAGAAGCTGCTGGCCAAGTTTTCCACCATCACCTTCGCAGGCCGCGGAGGTCCGTGGGTTCGCGACGGGGACAAACTCATCAACGTCTCGCAGCAGTCGGGCGGCGGCGAGTTCGGTGGCATGCGCATCTTCGAGCTCACGCCGGATCACGAACTGAAGACCGTGGCCACGGCGTCCACGGCTACCGTGAAGCCCGATGGCGGATGGCTGCTCTCGCACTACGCGAGCACGACCTTTGGCGGTGAGCGCATCGAATCGGAGTTGCAGGACAGTCGGGACTTCAAGTCCAACGTCGGCGGCGATTTCCTCGCACTGACCGTGTCCTCGCCGCGCCAGCTCGAGACCCGCGTGTTGTGGAACCTCATCCGGCATCTGCAGCAGAACGACCTCGATGCCACGGAGCAGGTGTTCGCGTTCTGGTCGCGCATCGCGCGAACGGTGGCCATCCTGTTCGCGACGCTGCTCGCGGTGCCTTTCGTGTTCGGCAGCCTGCGCGCGGCGGGCGCCGGAGCACGCACGCTGATGGGCGTGCTCATTGGAGTGTTGTTCTTCCTCGTGCAGCGCATGCTCGAGAGCGGCGCCGTGGTGTTCGATGCCAGCCCGGTGGTGCTGGCGTGGGTGCCGACGCTGTTGTTAGGCAGCGCCGCGCTCACATTGATCGCCCGAACCAGATGACATGAAGCGCGATTACGGCGCGTGCCGTCATCGCGTCACTTCGCCGAGGCGGCGGCCGGCTTCTCGTACAGCTCTTCCGGCTTACGGAAAATCGCCTCGTACTTGTAGACGGGGATCTCGAACTCCACGCCGTTGGCGCGCGCGCCGAGTTTCTCCGCGGTCTGGTCAACGGGCTTCGCAGCCACTGGCGCAGGCGCCGGAGCGGGCGCAGGTGCTGCCGCGGTGGCTGGCGCCGCTGATGCCGGCGGCGCTTCGGGAAATTTCGCCGCCAGTGCGAGATCGCGGTGTGCGGCGATCGTCACGAAAGCCTTGTCGCCGTCACGGCGGCCGGCGAACTCGAGCACCTGGCCGTCGAACAGGCGGTACGTGGCGGTTTCGGTGGGCGCGGCGGCGGGCGAGCGGGCGGTGTGAACATCGTCGAAGTTGAAGCTGGTCAACGCTTCCAGCTGCGAACCCAGCGACATCGACGTGACGGGCTTGCGTCCCTTTGGAACGGGGCTCACGGAAACTTCGGGATCTCCGCGCGCCGCGCGCGTGAGGACGTAGCTTCCGCCAGGGGTTTTCACCGACACGTCATGCACGCTGGTGCCGGGGATGTCGACCAGCAGACGGTCGATCCAGCGCTTCTGGTCCGGATCCGCGGCGATGAACGGGGTGGCAAGCAGGCTCATGGCTTCCGCTGGCTTGCGCACGTAGAGAGCGCGGCCGTCGGCTGCCTTGCCGATGATGAGCGACCACGTCTTCGTGCCGGCGACCACCTCCACGAGCGTGCTGGCGGCGGTTGGCGTATCCGGCGCTTCGACGCCAAGTTTCGCGTAGTTAGCCGGGTCCTGGGTCTTGCGCTCGACCACCTTGAGGCTGGCGAGGTTCAGCACGAGTTCGCGTACGCGCGAGGCGTCGGCAGGGTACTGGCGTTCGACCACCGTCCACCCGTCGGCGGCCTTGCGCAGCGTGGTGCGGCTGCCGTCTCCCTTGCTGAGCCGGATTTCGGATACATCGCCGAGCGCCGGCTTGAGGTCGGCGAAGACAGCC
>Ga0315912_10002955_pt1 | contig 17405 bp, 13 predicted proteins | sample VfabasoilMG_FD_204469 | JGI IMG/M metagenome (GOLD analysis project Ga0315912, IMG submission 204469) | Garden soil microbial communities collected in Santa Monica, California, United States - V. faba soil | ecosystem: Environmental > Terrestrial > Soil > Garden | place: USA: California...
CACCTTGTCACCTAGTCACCTAGTCACCTAGTCACCTAATCACCTAATCACCTAATCAACTAATCACCTAATCACCTGGTCACCTAATCACCTGGTCACTTAATTACTTAATCACTTAATTACCTAATTACCCAACTACCAACCTTGAGCGCTTCGCAAATAATCTTCTACCTTATTTCAGCATTGATTCTTAGTTCCGGGTTGCTGGCAGTCACAGCCCGGAAAATCTTCCGCTCGGCTATCTGGCTCTTGTTTTCCTTACTGGGAATCGCTGCACTTTATTTCTGGATGGAAGTGGAGTTCGTCGCCGCCGTGCAAATCATCGTCTATGTCGGGGGTATCGTCGTGCTTATTATTTTCTCTATTTTCCTGACACAGCAGTCGGGCAGTGAGTTGCCCAAAGCCATTCGCAGCCGTGCCTTGTTTTCAGGCCTGGCCGCTGCCTTTGGGTTTGCATGGACCTTTATGCTGATTGATCAGCATCCGTTCAACAACCCGGCCGGAACCGCCTTTTCGCCCGGTGTGGCCGCCATCGGTAATCAAATGTTAAGTATCAGCGACCACGGATATGTGCTGCCGTTTGAAGTAATCAGCGTCCTGCTGCTGGCTGCCATGATCGGCTGTATCGTGATTGCCATGAAAGTAAAACCACAGGAAGCATGACCGGAATTCCACTGTCCCATATACTGTTCGTCAGCACCGCCTTGTTTTTTATCGGCGTGTATGGCTTTTTCACCCGCCGGAACATGATTACCATGCTGATGTCTGTGGAACTGATCCTGAACAGCGTGAACATCAATTTTGTGGCCTTCAACAAATACCTCTACCCGGAGAAACTGGACGGTGTGTTTTTTACCTTGTTCGTCATCACCATTGCCGCTGCGGAGGCAGCCGTAGCCATTGCCATCATCATCAATTTATACAGAAGCCATCAATCCATCGATGTGGAGGATGCCAACGAAATGAAATTCTAAATGAGCAGCAACCTGACCTTACTTCTGATTCCCCTGCTTCCGCTGGCCAGCTTCCTTTTGCTGGGCTTGTTTGGCAAAAAATATTTCAATTCCCTGGCAGGAATTGCCGGCACCGTTTCCTTGCTCGTATCCGCTGCGCTTTCCCTGGTGACTGCCTACCAGTATTTCTTTGTCAGCGGTAAAGTGGACGGAGTGTATCAGCGTATCGTTGCCTTCAAAATGACCTGGCTCCAATTTTCACCCGGCCTCTCCATTGATATGGGAATCATGCTCGATCCCATCTCCGTGATGATGCTCGTCGTGGTGACGTTTGTTTCCCTGATGGTGCACCTGTACAGCCTGGGTTATATGAAAGGGGAGGAGCGGTTTGCTACGTATTATTCCTTCCTGGCGCTCTTTACTTTTTCCATGCTGGGCCTGGTGATGTCATCTAATATTTTCCAGATCTATATTTTCTGGGAACTGGTTGGCGTATCTTCTTTTTTACTCATCGGTTTTTATTATGATAAACCATCGGCGGTGGCCGCTTCTAAAAAGGCATTTATTGTCACGCGATTTGCCGACCTCGGTTTCCTGGTCGGCATTCTTATCCTTTCCTTCCATGCCGAAACCCTTGACTTTGCCACACTGATCCAGCGCCTTACTGATCCGGATGCTGTTTACCTGCAGCAGGCAGGCGCGGCAGCTTTTATGGGAGCCAGTGCATTGACCTGGGGACTTGTCCTTGTTTTTGTCGGCGGGGCGGGAAAGAGCGCCATGTTCCCATTGCACATTTGGCTACCCGATGCCATGGAAGGTCCTACGCCGGTTTCCGCCCTCATTCACGCCGCCACGATGGTGGTAGCAGGCGTTTTCCTGGTGGCGCGTTTATTCCCTGTTTATGCTTTGTCTTGTCCCGCGGCACTGGAAGTGGTGACCTGGGTGGGCGCGATATCCGCCTTGCTTGCCGCCGTGATTGCCTGCACCCAAACCGATATCAAGCGTGTGCTGGCTTATTCCACGATGTCACAGATTGGCTATATGATGTTCGCCCTTGGCGTTTCCGGCTACGGTGGTGAAAACGGTCTGGGTTTTACGGCTTCCATGTTTCACCTCTTCACGCATGCCTTCTTCAAGGCGCTGCTCTTCCTCGGTGCCGGCGCGGTGATCCACGCTATTCACAGCAATGAAATGAAGGAAATGGGCGGATTGCGTAAGCGATTGCCGGTGACGCATGTTACTTTTCTTTTAGCTTGCCTGGCTATTGCCGGTATTCCGCCCTTCGCCGGGTTCTTCAGCAAGGAAGAAATTTTATTGGCTGCATGGCATGAAAATAAATTGGTGTATGGTGTAGCCTTGCTAACGGCAGCCATTACCGCATTCTATATGTTCAGGCTTTACTATTCGATCTTCTGGAACAGGGAAGATGCCCATGGAAATGAGGATCACGGCAGTCATGGTGAAGGAACATGGTCAATGAAAATTCCATTGGTTGTCCTTGCCGCCGGTGCCGTGCTGGCAGGCTTCATTCCGTTCGGACATTTTGTTTCGGCTGACGGAGAAGCCCTGCATGCAGAGATGAACCTGGCGTTTTCTGTCGCGCCTGTATTGCTCGCTGTATGCGGAATTGCGCTTGCAGGAAAAATGTACAGGAAGCGGAATGAACTGCCGGATAAAATTGCAAACGCGACCGGAGGTTTATATAAAGCTGCCCGGCAGAAATTTTATATCGATGAAGTGTACCTGGCAATAACCCAAAAATTGGTGTTTAACCTGGTGGGAAAACCGGCTGCTTGGATCGACAGGAATATTGTAGATGGACTTATGAACCTTACGGCAAACAGCACGGCTAGTGTATCGTCCCGCATTAAAGGATTGCAGTCGGGGAATGTTCAAAGTTATGCCGTGTACTTCTTTGCCGGGGTGATTGGCTTTGCAATGGTATTTATTTATTTCTGGAATTGAGAATGTTAATTGGGAAGATAGTAGATAGTAGATAGTAGATAGAAGATAGAAGATAGTAGTTAGAGGGGGTATTAAACTTAGAATTAAGAATCAAGAATGAATTTGTCGCTGCTTGTATTATTTCCGGTATTGACCGCCCTGGCCATTCTCTTTTGCAAAGGTCTCAGGCAGGTCCGTGCCATTGCCCTGGCCGGTTCAGCTATCCAGCTGCTGCTGGCGGTCGTATTGCTTTACTTCTATTGGGCTGAACGGGCGGCAGGGAATATGTCGCAGATGCTTTTCCAGTTCAGGCATAGCTGGTTTGCGCCGCTTGGCATTGAGTATTATATTGGTGTGGATGGCATTTCTGTGTCCATGATCCTGCTTACCGCTTTCGTGGTCATGGCAGGCATCCTGGTTTCCTGGAAGATGGAAACGCTGAGCAACGAATTTTTCTTCCTGCTCGTTTTCCTGAGTGCCGGAGCCTACGGATTTTTCATTTCCCTGGATTTATTTACAATGTTCTTTTTCCTGGAAGTAGCCGTCATTCCGAAGTTCCTGCTCATCGGAATCTGGGGCAGCGGAAGAAAGGAATACAGCGCCATGAAACTGGCTCTTATGCTGATGGGCGGATCGGCATTGATTTTCGTGGGCGTACTGGGCGTATATTTTAACAGCAATATGGGTGACGGCAGCCATACCTTCGACCTCCTGCGGCTGTCCGAATTGCAGATTCCCATCGAATCACAACGTTTGTTTTTCCCGCTGGCCTTTTTGGGATTCGGAATCTTTGGTGCCTTATTTCCATTCCATACCTGGGTGCCCGACGGACACTCTTCAGCGCCCACGGCAGCGTCCATGTTTTTAGCAGGCATCTCCATGAAACTGGGAGGGTACGGCTGCCTGCGCGTAGCCACCTACCTCATGCCGCAGGCTGCACAGGAATATTCAACCATCATCATTGTGCTGGCATCCATCGCTATATTATATGGAGCGTTTGCCACGATGATGCAAACGGACCTCAAATACATCAACGCGTATTCTTCGGTGAGCCATTGCGGATTTGTCCTCCTTGGAATTGGCATGCTTACAAAAACGGCTATTGCCGGTGCTGTCATGCAAATGGTTTCTCACGGGCTGATGACGGCCCTCTTCTTTGCCGCCATCGGCATGATTTACGACCGCACGCATACACGCCTGGTATCGCAACTGGGAGGACTCCTGAAGATGATGCCTTTTATCGGCACCGTATTCTTTATTGCCGGCCTCTGTTCGCTGGGTCTTCCCGGATTCAGTGGTTTCGTTGCCGAGATGACCGTCTTTATGGGATCGTGGCAGCATCCTGAACAATTTTACCGCATCGCAACGATCGTGGCCTGCGCTTCCATTGTTGTGACGGCAGTCTATATTCTTCGTGCTACGGGTAAAGCCATCATGGGCCCGGTAGTTGACGACAAGCACCTGCACTTGCCTGATGCTTCCTGGAATGAAAAAATGGCTGCCGTAATCCTGATCACGGGCATTGTCGCTATTGGTGTGGCGCCCTTCTGGCTGAATGACCTTGTAACACCCGGGGCGGAAGCGATTATGAATAAGGTGCTTACTGCAGGATATTAAAGACCGGTGCTTGATTAGAAATTGAAAAGAAGATGAATGATTTTTTTAGCCTGATGAAACACGAATTGATCCTTACGATCCTTCTTGTTGTCGTGCTGATCTTAAAACTGGGTAAGGAGACCACGGGCAATTCATCCTTGCTGCGGGTAATCAACCTGTTGTTGGTGCTGAATGTGGTTGCCGGGTTCCTGGCTAACGGCACAGGCGAACTCTTCAACGGCATGTTCCGCATGAATGCCACGCTGGCCCTGGAGAAGAACATACTCAACATCGGCGTACTGATTATTTCGCTGCAGGCCAATGCCTGGCTGAAAACACATCAGCACCTGCTGGAGTTTTACATGCTCTTGCTTTCTACGTTACTGGGCATGTTCTTTATGATTTCCAGCGGAAACCTCCTCATGTTTTATCTTGGCCTGGAATTGTCAACCATTCCGCTGGCCGCCCTGGCAAATTTTGACCTGGAAAAGAGGAAGTCATCCGAAGCGGCCATGAAGATGATTATGTCGTCGGCGTTTTCTTCCGGCATCCTGTTATTCGGCATTTCACTGGTATACGGACTGACCGGTTCACTGGGCTTTGCTGAACTATCGCAGCATCTTGCCAACAGTCCGTTGATGACGTTTGTTTTTATCCTGCTCTTCTCCGGCTTTGCCTTTAAAATGTCGGCCGTGCCTTTTCATCTTTGGACAGCCGACGTCTACGAAGGATCGCCGGTGGCAGTGACGTCTTATCTCTCCGTGATTTCAAAAGGCGCCATTCTTTTTGTTTTTGTATCCGTGCTGTTTTCGGTTTTTGCCTCCATGGCAACAGCGTGGTATCCCATACTCTGCGTGACAGCTGTGATCACGATGATCGTAGGAAACCTATTTGCCCTCAGGCAGGACAACCTGAAGCGATTCCTTGCTTTTTCTTCCATTGCCCAGGTGGGATTTATTCTCGTAGGTATTTCCGGAAGTTCTCAGCCGGCCATGGCATCGGTCATTTATTTTGTACTGATTTATGTCTTCTCCAACCTGGGCGCCTTCGGAGTCATTTCACTGGTAAGCGCGCTCACCGGTAAAGAAAGGCTGGAAGACTACAAAGGTTTTTATAAGACGAATCCGCTGTTAAGCTGGGTGCTTACGATTTCCCTATTTTCGTTGGCCGGCATTCCGCCCACCGCAGGTTTTTTTGGCAAACTGTTCCTGCTGACTGCCGGCGCGGGCAAAGGAAATTACATCCTGATTACGGTGGCAGCTTTAAATATGGTCATCTCTCTTTATTATTACCTGCGCGTGGTGAAGGTGATGTTTATGGAAAAAAATGATGCGCCGATTGAAAAGCTGCCTGTTTCCGTATCTGCGAAAATTGCCTTGTTGCTTTGCATGGCAGGTGTTGTACTTGCAGGATTCGTTAGTGAACTTTATCAGTATATTTATTCCATAAGTTTTGGCGTGATTTAACATTAATTCAATCGGCGAACTGGAAAATGGGTATCAATAAAAATCATGAATTCGAAGACCTCGACGGCGTGAAATGTGCGGTTGTGGAGAAGAATGTAACGACTGAACGCGTGGAGTTTTTGAAAAAGATCCTCGGGTATAACAAATATACGGTAGTTGTTGTCAAAAGCCCGCCGCCCAAGACTGCACCGGCCAAACCGGCAGCGGCCTCCGCTGAAGGAGAAGCGCCTCCGGCTGCAGAACCGCCGGCACCACCGGCTCCTGATACTTTTACTGTTGGCGTGGATGATGTGACTTTCAATGTAACGAATGCCATTTTCGGAAGGTTGCTTCATACTCCGACAGGAGCCATTGTAACCCTGGCATATTGGAACCAGGAAGAAGCTGTATCCAACGACGAGGTTCCTTATTTTGAAAAAAAGAAATAATGGCCTACCAGTATTACGATTGCAGGGTAACGAAAATTACCGATGAAACGGAACATGTAAAAAGGTTCCATATCGAGAAGCCGCGTGAAATCCCGTTTGATTTTAAGGCCGGCCAGTTCGTGATGCTGGATCTTCCCATTGGTACCAAGGTCACAAACCGGAGTTATTCCATCGCTTCTCCGCCCGGTCCGGAGGGGAGTTTCGAGTTGGTTATTTCAAGAAACCCTACCGGCAAAGGCACCACCTACCTCTTTAATGAAGTGAAGGAAGGAACGATACTGAAAGTTTCAAAGACCTTGGGCAAATTTACTTTGCCGGAACTCCTCGACCGCGACACGTGTTTTCTTTGCACGGGTACAGGCATCGCGCCGTTCCGTGCCCAGGTCCATGATATTTTCAACAAGGGAATTCCGCATAAAAACCTGTACATGATTTTCGGCAACCGGTGGACGAAGGATATTTTATACCGGAAGGAATTCGAAAAGCTGGCCGGCGAGCATCCTGAATTTAATTTTATTCCTGTTTTATCCCGCGACAATCCCGAGTGGACCGGACGGAAAGGGTATGTCCATGCCGTGTATGAAGAGATTTTTGCGGATAAGCGTCCCGCTTATTTTTACCTGTGCGGCTGGGCGGAAATGCTGAAGGAAGCCCGGCAGCGCCTGGAAGCGATGGGCTATGAGAAGAAAGACATACGGTTTGAATTATATGACTGACAGCCGGACCTGAAAACGCATCTAGAAAGCAACGAGCTTTCCACTGGCTACTTTTTGTTTTTCATTAAACAACGAATAAAAATAAACGCCGCCGGATAAATCATTTCTTTCTATCGTGATATCGGCGCGAATATCCGCAATGCGAAGAATTTCATTCCCTAAAATATCAACTAATATCAATGTATACGGTTTGCCTGCCACGCTGTTTTTAAAATGCAATTGCAGGGAAGAAGTAAATGGGTTTGGATAAAACTGGATGGCCGGCGGAACGGCATCGGGATCGAATGTTGACGACAGCAGCGAATCAAAATTTACTGGAGTTCCCCAACTATCAGCCCCTTGGTGGTAGTATACTACCTGGCTGGAAGTGTGGTAGATCATAGACTGGCAATCCGTAGTAAAAAAGGTGCCCCCGATTCCTTCATAAGATTCCTCCCAGCATGGATAGCCGTCGATGATGGGATCGTTCCAGCAGCTGTCAGAAAACATCACGTATTTTTCGTACGGTGAGATTCTTTTAAACCGCTTGTTCAAAACAGGAGAGTAACCCTGTTGAAAGGAGCCATTATTAACTGCGGTAAACGGATAAGCCGGTTCTCCCGGTAATTTATCAAATTCCTGAAGTTCCGAAAAAATGTACGGAAGGGAGGCAATTGAATCGTAAGCCACTATCCGGCTCGTCACAAGGAAGGTATCCGTTTGAACCCTTACCTGGTAGATTGAATCGATGTAAATGACAGTGTCCGAATTAGCGGATGTATACTTTGAAAGAACCTTATAGCTTGTGTAGATCTTGTAATTGAACCAGGGTGCGTTTTGATCATATAAAGTCTGAAAAATATCTCCCACGCTAAAGTTAAACAAGTCCCGGGCAGTAAGGTTTTGCTGGCCTACAGCAGGGTTGGTTTGGCCATAGATAGCATAGGTCAACGTATCATTTGGAAAATCCAGGAGGTTCAGCGTTTGCACAAAACCATAATTCTTGCTGAAGGCCAGGGTCTTATTATTCAAAGGATGAGCAAACGTATTATGAAGGCTGTCTCTGGCCTGGAGTGTGATAGTCTTTACAGTATCCGTTACCCCGATAAAGCTTGTGGCAGAAATATTGTTTAACGTGGCTTCTATCGTATTGCCATTGTTGAAACGATACATCGTCCAGGTGTCGTTGACCGAAGCGGCGGATTGAATAAAAATTGAATCTGAATCTGTATTCAGAAAACAGAAATCCCCGTTAGCATATTTCAGGATCTGTATGCCCATGCTGCCGGTATGTTGCAGGGTTCGTGAGCATTGAGAGGTCGGGTTGAACGGATTCGGCACGAATTTTTTAAAATTGAAAAAGATACTGTCGGTGCCGCTCGTTGTGAATGAATCTATGCGGATGGCGTCCACGAAATCCAGGTTAGAATAATGATGGTATTGAAAAAGGTATGATTTACCCGTGTTAACCAATGAATAATCCTGGCATAAAGACTTTAAAGCAATGAACAGGCAAAAGAAGGGAAGTAGTCTTTTTAGCATGAATTATTTTGGATGAAACCTGTTTTTCAAAGGTAGCAATTTCTGAATTTACCTGGTTGTTGCCGCACCGAATTCACTTCGTCCCAGACCCGGAGCTACAGTTTTCATTCCTTTGTATTGGGAAGAAGTGAAAAGAGGATTAAAAAAGTCGGATTTTACGATTTACAATGCACTGGAGAGACTGCAAAGCGAAGGGGATATCTTCAGGGCCGTTCTGGGCAAGGGAATTGACCTGGAAAAAAATTAGTAAACAGTTCAGTAAGGAGTAAATGCCTGCACAGGCTTTTCTTGTGATACCGGAATTTTTGCAAGTTATTTATACAAACCAGTGCTGAATATTTTCCCCAGCCGCCACATCCCATCCGGATTTAGGATTGTTTTTTAAAGCATTTTTTTAAGAGAGTCTTTTAGTTTTTCCGCACTTACCTGTTTTCCATTTGTGGCAGGTTAATTGAATAGTTTATGCTGTTTCGGAATTGAAATATCGTTTTTTCTAAATCCTTTCTTATGAAAACGAAACTCTTTTTAACGGGCATTCTTTCATTCACTTTATGCTTAAACTCCAACGCGCAACCGGATTCTTCTGTCGTTCCGGTTGATACGTTTGAACTTGATACGCCGGCAGGTAAAACCCAGGAAATTTATACGCTTAAACCTTCGGTAGATATTCCGATTGTTGCCGTAGGCACGGGCTGGTCTATCTATGCATTTACCCGGATTTACAATAAGGAACCTTCTACCCGTGAACAGATATTAAGCCTGGATGAAAACGACATTCCGAAAATCGACCGATGGGCCGCCGGTATGTCTAACCAGGCCGCCGACGACAACAGCGACTTCCTGTTCTACGGTTCGATTGCTGTGCCGTTCATGCTTTTGTTCGATAAGGAAATCCGGCACGATGCGGGCAAAATTGGTTTTATGTTTTGGGAATCCATGGCCATAACCGGCATGTTCTATACCGGCACTGTCTATTTTGTGGACCGGTACAGGCCGGAAACTTACAATACGACGCTTTCCGTGGAGGAAAGGATGGGGGGTAATTTTAAGGATGCCTTCATGGCCGGACACCCTGCCCTGGTAGCCACCTCCATGTTCTTTACCGCGAAAGTATATTCGGATTATCATCCGGGGTCTAAATTTACGTATGTATTGTATGCGGCAGCCATTGGCGCAACCGGGGCTACCGCATACCTGCGCCACATTGCCGGAAAGCACTTTCCTACGGACCTGTTTACAGGCGTCACGATTGGTACGCTGAGCGGAATCCTGGTTCCTCAATTCCATAAAAACAAAGTTCACAGAGACAAGAAACTGGGCTTTCTTCCGTACACGAATGGAAAAAATACCGGATTTTATTTAACCTATAAATTCAAATAAGGCGATCGCAAGAAAATGTCTTAACTAGTTGGATTGCCATTTCGAAAGAAGGAGCCAAATGCATACGGGAAGAAATAAATTGTCAGCTGTCGGTTTTCTGCTGATTGCCATCGCCACCTTTATTTCCAAATGTACAGCACCGCTGGACAAGGAACATGCTTTTCCCTATGACCTTTCAGAACCTGCTGAGAAATATGTACTCCAGCGAAAGATTACGGAAGTTTCAGGCCTTAGCCTCGTTTCGCGCAGTGAGGTCGCACTGGTCCAGGACGAAGACGGCATCCTGTTTTTTTTCAACCTCGATGAAGGAAAGGTTACCAACAAAGTCGTATTTGCCGGCAAGGGCGATTATGAGGATTTACGCGTGATGGGTGATACGGGCTATGTCCTGCGAAGTGACGGCACTTTGTTCCAGTTGATGAATCTCTCGCATGCTTCTTCCGGAATCGGTAAAACGATCATCAAGACCGGGCTTACCAGCAAAAATAATACGGAGGGTTTATGTTATGACAGGCGGCGGCAGGCATTGCTGATCGCATGTAAAAATGACCCGGGAGAACACAGCACGGGCGAAAAGGAAAAGGCTATTTACAGTTACAACCCTCATACCCGGGTGCTTTCCGATACGCCGGTAGTGCGGATCCGTATTCACGATGTTGAAAAACTGGCTTATGGAATGGGGCAAAACATTGTTCAGAAATACATGCGGTTTTACAGGAAAACCAAACAAAGCACCTTTCAGCCTTCCGGGCTTTCCATGAACCCGGTAACCGGCGATTTATATGTAATCTCCTCCGTAGGAAATTTACTGGTGGTGGTTGATTCCACATCGAAAGTGAAGCATGCCATTCGGCTGCCCAGGAAAATATTTAAGCAACCCGAGGGGATAGATTTTGATCCTTCCGGCAATTTGTATGTATCCAATGAAGGAAGAAGCGGGAAGGGGAATGTTCTGAAATTTCCATTCATGAAAGAGGAATAGCCTATGGAATCGTGCCTGACAAAATCCCTTGCATTTATTTCTGTCCTCCTGCTTTTGTTGTCGGGATGCAGTACCCCGAAACCTTTTTACAATTCAAAGGAGGAGGATTGGGAGACCAAAGAAATGCCGGATACTCCGGTGAAGTATGCCGTTTTCCTGCTGGGCGGAATGGATGATGAAAAAGATTCTGCCCGGGAAGTCTTGCGCATGCTGAACGTGCATACACAGCGCGCCGACAGCAACCATGCTACGCTTTTCCTCAATGAACATTTTTACGAAAATGGATTGCCGGAGGAGGGGGATGCAAGCCGGGCCGCCGCGGAAAAGAAGATTGATTCGAAACTGGATTATTTAAGAGGCGACAAAGGCAGGATTTTTTTCCTGGCCGGAAATCATGATTTGCAGGAAGGAAAAAAGAAGGACCGTGCGGCAGCGGACCGCACACGAAGTTATGTGGAGGGAAAGCTGAAGCGCAAGGAGCTCTTCCTGCCCCGGAACAGCTGTCCGGGTCCGGAAGAAATTCAGCTGGAAGATGATTTAGTCCTGGTACCTGTCAATACGGAATGGTGGCTGCAGGATAAAGACGAACGGAACAAGCGTTGCAAAATTGACAACGAAGACGAGGTGATCGATGAAGTGAAAGACATCATGGATAACAACCAGCGGAAAAACATCCTCGTCGTCGGTCACCATCCTTTTTTGAATGTCGGCAACCAGGGCGGCTATTTTTCCCTTCGCCAGCATATCTTTCCGCTTACCGACTGGTGTAAGGCCCTTTACCTTCCGCTTCCCATCGTGGGGTCGTTGTATCCTGTTTACCGCGCCGGCATTGGCACAAAGCATGATTTTGCCTACCCCCCGAACCGGAAAATGCGCCGGGCTTTTATGTCGGCTTTTGATGGATACAGAAATGTGATTTACGCCTCGGATCATGAACACAATTTTCAATATTTCAAATACAACAGGCAGGATTATATTATCACGAATTCTTCAACGAAGATAAGCTGGGTAAGCAGGAAAAGCTTGGCCGGATTTACGTATGCGCATTATGGGTTTGTAAAGTTAAGCCTTCTTCAAAACGGCGAAGTGTGGGTGGAATACCTGGTTCCGGATAAGGACAGGCCGGAGGGGAAAGTCGTTTACAGGAAACAGCTGAAAGATAATGTATACAGCAAACCGAATGACAGCACGACCGTTGAAGCCAGCTTTTCCGTTGCGGACAGCACCATCACCCTGGCCGCCAACGAAAATTTGAAGGCCAGTAAAATCAGGCAACTATTTTTAGGTGAACATTACCGCAAGGCATGGACCACCCCGGTCACAGTGCGTGTCATAGACTTAACGGAAGAAAAGGGAGGACTTGAAATAATTAAGAAAGGCGGGGGATTCCAGACCAAATCCCTGCAATTGAAAAATAAGAAAGGAGAAGAATACGGTTTGCGTTCCGTTACCAAATATACGGAGGAGATCCTGGGCAAGGCCATGCAGAAAACCTGGGCGGCCGACCTGGTCAAAGACCAGGCTTCTTCGACGCATCCGTATGCACCGTATGTTGTGGATGACCTGTCGAAGGCTGCAGGTATCCTGTACAATGACGCGGAAATCGTTTACATTCCCAACGACAAAAGCCTGGCGGAATACAGGAAGGAATTCGCGAATACGCTGGCCTTGTACGAAAAAAGAGCCGATGGCGAAATCGTTCCGGTTAAGAACTTCGGCTACGTCACCGATGCCATTTCCTCCGGCGACATGTTGGACAAGCTCCACGAGGATCACGATCATGTCGTAGATGATTTTGCGCTTTTAAAAAGCCGGCTTTTTGACATGTGGATCAACGACTGGGACAGGCACCAGAACCAATGGCGATGGGGTGTTGTGAAGTGTAGCGATGCGCATGCCGACCGCTGCAGGATGCTGAAGGCAAAGGATACTTATTATATACCTATACCCAAAGATCGCGACCAGGCTTTCGCCAAATTCGACGGGTTTTTCCCCTGGCTTGCCGGAAGAAAATGGGCGCTTAGAAAATTCCAGCATTTTAAGGAAGATGTCAGGGATGTTCCCGGCCTGAATTTCAACGGCCGCCACCTGGATCATGCATTGCTTACCGAACTTTCTAAAGAGGATTGGATCAAGATGGCGGAAGAACTGCAAAAGGAACTGCCGGATTCGGAAATTGAACATGCGATAAGACAATTTCCGGAACCTATTTATAAAATTGACGGCGCTGAGTTTATCCGTATTTTAAAGGCGCGAAGGGAAAATCTTCCTTCCATTGCAGCGCGCTACTATGATTACCTGGCCCTGTATGTGGATGTATTGGGCAGCGATAAACAGGAACTGTTCGAGGTGAAACGCATAAGTGATGATTCCACATCCGTCAGGATGTTTGCAAAGGATCATGAGAAGAAAGGCAGATTGCTCTATGAGCGTATCTTCAAAACAAAGGAAACCAGGGAGATCCGGTTGTATGGATTGGATGGTGACGATGACTTCAATATTACAGGCAAAGTGCGTAAGGGTATATTAATTCGCATTGTAGGCGGTAGTGGCGAGGACCGTATCACGGATGAATCCGAAGTGTGCGGATGGTCTAAAAAGACACGCGTATACGATACAAAGGATAAGAATACCTTGAAACTGGGTCATGAGTCGAAGGATTTAACATCGACCTCCAAAACTATCAATGAATACGATTACCATGGTACGAAATACAACCTGGTGGGTCCGGCTACCTTTTTTGGATACAATATAGATGACGGTCTGTTCCTGGGAGGCGGGGTGGTGATGCGGTATCATAAGTTCAGGAAAAACCCGTATGCCAATTATCAACGAATTGTGGCCAATGTCTCCGTGAAGGGATTTATTTTTAATTTCAAATATATAGGTGATTTTAATAAAGTGATTGGCAATTGGGGTGTCCATGTTGATTTTTCAATCCGTGCCCCGAAGAGCACCACCAATTTCTTTGGACTTGGAAATGAGACCATCAACAATCCCGAAACGCCGCCGTTGTATTACAGGGTCCGCTATGACCTCGTGCATGTGTATCCCGGATTGAAGAGACACCTGGGCAAATACAGCACCCTGAAAATCGGTCCTGTTTATGATTATATTAAAATTGAAAAAACCCCGGATCGTTTTATAAGTTCAGGAGATGCCACGCAGTACATTACAGATTTCTCATCGCGAAACCTGGTGGGCGGCAGGGTGGAATTCGAAGTGCAAAACATCGACGACAGCATTTATACGGCACGGGGGATACGATGGTTAGCCGCGGTTACTTCCGAACGCGAATGGGAAAGAGATGCGCTGACCCCGACCAAACTGGAAAGTGAATTGTGTGTATATATACCCATGCCCAATCATTCCACGCTGGCCTTCCGTGCAGGGGGCGCGCATTTAATCGGCGGGTACGAATTTTACAGGGCTAACACACTCGGCGGCCAGAACGTGGAAAGAGAGGGTGGCAATTTAAGAGGGTATGTCCGCAGCCGCTATGCAGGACGGAGCGCTGTATATTTTAATACGGATTTAAGAATTAAACTCATTAGCTTTCGAACCTATCTTTTCCCTGCCCGTTTCGGCGTGCTTGGTTTTTATGACCAGGGAAGAGTCTGGACCGACGGGGAAAAGTCAACTACATGGCATAGCGGGTACGGATATGGGTTCTGGCTGAATCCTTTCGGAAGAGCAATCCTGAACCTGACGTATGGAATTTCAAAGGAAGAAAAATTGTATACCTTAAATATTGGTTTCCTGTTTTAAAAATAAAAAAATATGAAACTGCGAATAATAATAATCACAACAACCCTGGTTTTGGTGCTTGCTAATGCAGCACAGGCCGGCAGCCCGGACGAATCGGTTTTCATTTTCCGGGATACGATGAGTCAACCTGCAGATACCCTGGCGCATTCAGAGGCGCCGGCAGACTCGGTAAAGAAGAAGGATACGATACCTGATTATTGCGCCATCTGCGAGAATCATGTGCACGATATCGTATATGCGCCGTATTACACGGAGTTTAAACGGCAGTGGCCTTTTATCATCGGTTCGGCCGCCGTCTATGCGACGGGAATTATCATGGCCTCGGTGAATCCACTGGAACCATTGAGCGAGGCAGAACTTAGCCGGCTCGACAAAAACGATGTGAACAGCTTTGACAGGCCGGCAACGGGGTATTGGTCACCGTCGGCGGGACGGGCGAGCGACTTTATGCTCTTAGGGATTACGGTGCTGCCTGTCGTATTCCTCGCCGAACACCATACGAAAGTGGACATCATTCCTTTGGCAGTGATGGCAGCGGAAGCCTACCTTTTCAATTATGGCGTCACAACCATTTGTAAGAATATTACACAGCGTATACGTCCGTATGCATACAATCCCGAAGTTCCCAATTCGGAAAAGACAAGTTCGGATATGCGGGAGTCATTTTTTTCAGGGCATACCTCACAAACCGCAGCGGCGACATTTCTTTTCGCCAATGTAATTAACGATTATCATCCGAATATGCGACCCGGCTTGAAAACAAGCATGTGGATATTTGCAGCAACCGTTCCGGCAGTGGAAGGTTACCTTCGCGTGCGCGCGGGAAAGCACTTTCCGACAGACGTGATTACCGGGTATATTGTAGGAGCGACGAGCGGCTGGCTGATTCCGAAGATGCACCGGTATCAGAAATTACATTACAAATATGGAATCGGATTCGTTCCTTCCAGGGAAGGGATGATGATGAATTTTACTTACCGTTTTTAAGCTGGAAAATCAGCCGGCGAAGCACCTCCCCCTGCCCCCTCCAGAGGGGGATAAACCTTTAATGATCGACATTTTTCAATCCTGAATAATCCCTCATTCAAAATTTAAGATCTTTCTATCACTTTTCCATTCATCCTTTCCCGTTAAGGGCGAGCGTATCCCCCTCTGGAGTGGGCAGGGGGAGGTTCGTGGCTTAGTTTTTCTCGGAAGTGGACTTCTTCTCTTTTTTGTCGCTTTTGCCAAAAAGTTTTTTGAAAAACCCTTCCTTTTTTTTGGGTGGTTCCACACCGGTCACTGATGCAATGGATATCTGGTTGTCGATGGAAGGGTAGATGGCCTGTATAAATGCATTCTTGAGCACATGCGTAACGGCATACCAGGTACCGTAAACGGTTTTACCATATTCGCCTTCAATAGGAATTTTGGTGGCCAGCTGATGCTTGGAATGATTTTTCAAAAGGATGCCTGCTGCTCCTACGATATATTCCCAAAGCTGGTTCAGGATACTGTCGTGCCTGTCTTCCGGTCCGCGAACGTCCAGGTTTTTTACAATGGGCTTAATGTATCCTTTGAATTTACCGTCCTTCGAAGCCATCTCCATGTATAAATTGAGATCCCCGCGGTGAACATCAAAATTTGCATAGGCTTTAAAAAAATCATTGACCTCAGGCAGGTTGGTATTTTCCACTTCCATGTTTAGATCGTACGTGGGTTTGTCGGCCAGCGGATCCAGTTTCATTTTAAAATTTAACCGCCCCTGGTACACATCGGCCGAAGCGATGACTTCCGCAGGCAGCAACGCCGTATCCCGGACGCTGGAGAGGTTTCGGGCCAGGATGTGCGTACGTGTCATAGAAATATCCACGACGGGTGTTGTGGAGGAATCGATATACTGGATTCTTCCATTATCCGCCTCAAACCTGTTTACTTTAAGCGGCATCAGGTCGTCCAGGAGTTGCCGGAAATCCACAGTATCCTTCGCCACCTGGCCGGGCTCTACCTGGTCCCGCGTAAACCTGAGGACAGGATCCATGAATACCAGTTCGCCTACCAGCCTGCCATGAAACAAGGCTCCCCATTCGACAGAAAGGTCAACCGTTTCGGAGGAAAAAAAGGGAGTTTGTGCCCCGGTTGTATCCAGGTGGTTGATGTAAATGTCATGAATTACATAGGCACCCCGGATAAGGGCGATGTCAATGTCTGTCACATGCCCGTAATAGTTTTCCATGGATGCCAGCACTTTATTTACATAACGCAAAACAAAAATTGGCAGCAGAAGGCGCAGGACAATCAGTAAGACCGCCACGCTGAGCAGGATCTTCAATTTCTTATGCCTGATTTTGCGACGCGTGGTTTTGGAATCTTTTTTTTCAGGGACAGGCGTGGATTTCATGAAAATAAATCTTAAAAAGTGATAAGATCAGCTACTGGGAAGTATGGAAAAACTATGCCACAAAGGCGGGGAAACAGGCTGTTAAACAACGTATTCGCAACCGTAAAAAAAAGGCATGATCCTCGCATGATGCTTTTAAAACAAGGTTTAATCATGAGGAAAGTATATGAGCGGTTTGAAAAGCAATTTGAAAAAGTAAGCGAATTTGTAATACACCTGTTTATAAATTCGGTTGTATTCGCCCTGGTGCTGGTTCTCGTATCGGGCTGGA
>Ga0315912_10002956_pt1 | contig 17404 bp, 16 predicted proteins | sample VfabasoilMG_FD_204469 | JGI IMG/M metagenome (GOLD analysis project Ga0315912, IMG submission 204469) | Garden soil microbial communities collected in Santa Monica, California, United States - V. faba soil | ecosystem: Environmental > Terrestrial > Soil > Garden | place: USA: California...
TCGGCGCCGACCTGCCGGGCCCGACGTTGATGGTGATGTCCATCTCGGAGTTTTTCGTCGATACCTGGTACATCATGTTTCCCGCCATCGGCGGCGCGCTCTACGGCTTCTTCTGGACATGGAAGCGCTCGGTAAAGATGCAGATCTTCATGGACCGCGTGATGCTGCGCCTGCCGGTGTTCGGCGGCCTGATCAGGATCTCGTGCATCGCGCGCTGGTGTCGCACGCTCTCTACCATGTTCGCTGCCGGCGTTCCGCTGGTCGAGGCGCTTGAGTCGGTGGCGGGCGCCTCCGGCAACTACGAGTATTACGTGGCGACCAAGAAAATCCAGAGCGAAGTGGCGACCGGTTCAAGCCTCACCTCCTCCATGCAGGGTACCGACGTCTTCCCCAGCATGGTGATCCAGATGGTGCAGATCGGCGAGGAGGCCGGTTCGCTCGATGCCATGCTCTCCAAGGTCGCGGATTTCTTCGAGGCCGAGGTGGACGACGCCGTGGAGGCGCTCTCCAGCCTGATGGAACCGATCATCATGGTGGTGCTGGGCACCCTCATCGGCGGCCTCGTCGTCGCGATGTATCTCCCCATCTTCAAGCTGGGCGCCGCGGTCTGAACGCACGGCCGGGGATTGGGCCGCCGGGATTGAGGTTGCGCCGCAATCCTCGACCGCCGGACCCCGGCCCCCGATGAGTTTTTTCTCGCTGCTCGAGACGTCCCCAGCAGCTCTCGTTGCCACCGCGGTCGTCGTCGGGCTGATGGTGGGCAGCTTCCTCAACGTCGTCATCCATCGCCTGCCCCGGATGCTGGAGCGCGAGTGGCGCGCCGAGTGCGCCGACCTCGCCGGCGCCGCGCCCCCGCCTGCGGAACGCTACAACCTGATCGTTCCCCGCTCGAGCTGCCCGCACTGCGGCCATCGCATCACGGCGCTGGAGAACGTGCCGGTGGCGAGCTATCTCGCGCTGGGCGGCAAGTGCTCGGCATGCAAGGCCCCAATCTCGCCACGCTATCCGGCAGTGGAGGCGCTTGCCGGGCTGCTCGCCGGGCTCATCGCCTGGCGCTACGGCTGGAGCGCCGTCACGGCCGGCGCGCTGCTCTTCGCCTGGGCACTGATCGCGCTCGCCTTCATCGACCTCGATACTTTCTTTCTGCCCGACAGCATTACGCTGCCGCTGTTATGGGCCGGCCTTCTGTTCAACCTCGGCGGCACCTTCACTGACATCCGTTCTGCGGTCATCGGCGCCGCTGCCGGTTACCTCGCGCTGTGGAGCGTGTTCTGGGTATTCAAGCTCGCGACCGGGAAGGACGGCATGGGCTACGGAGACTTCAAGTTGCTCGCGGCAATCGGCGCCTGGCTCGGATGGAAGATGCTGCCGCTGGTGATCCTGCTCTCCTCCTTCGTCGGGGCAGCCGTCGGCATCGGGCTGATCGCGCTCGCCCGCCACGGGCGCAATGTACCAATACCGTTCGGTCCCTACCTCGTCATTGCCGGCCTGACCGCACTGTTCTGGGGCGAGGGGTTGACGCGGCAGTATCTCAACCTGTTCTGACGGTGCCGCGGTGCCGTACTGCGTAGGCCTCACCGGCGGCATCGGATCCGGCAAGACCGCGGTATCCAGCTTGTTCGCGGAGCTCGGCGTCGCGATCATTGATACCGACGAGATCTCGCGCGAATTGACCGCGCCATCGGGCGCGGCCATCGCCGCGATACGCGAACAGTTCGGACCCGGTTTGATCGCGGTCGACGGCGGTCTCGACCGCGCGCGCATGCGCGAGCTGGTCTTCGGCGACCCCGGGGCACGTCGGAAGCTCGAAGCCATACTGCACCCGCTGATCCAGACGCGCGCGCGGAGCGCCATCGCCGCCGCGCAGCACGCGCCCTACGCGATCGCGGTGGTACCGCTGTTGTTCGAGACCGGCGCCTACGCCAACTTCGTGCGCCGAGTGCTGGTCGTCGACTGCGACGAACGGGAGCAGCTGCGCCGGGTAATGGCGCGCAGCAGCATCACTGCCGGCGAAGCAAGCCGCATCATGTCGGCGCAAATGGCGCGCGCCGAACGCGTGAAGCGCGCCGACGACGTAATCGACAACAGCGGCCCGCGCGAAGCCCTGCGCGAACCGGTTGCCCGGCTGCACCGGAAATATCTCGAGCTCGCGCGCGCGGGATGACGTTGCGGAGCACACGGCCGCGTCCCGCAAGCATCAATAACCCCTTTATTTTTTTCGTATTTTGTTGAATACTGGGTCGAAATCAGCCGGTTCCACTGGGCTCCCAACGTGATCAGCTACGAGTACCCCCTGAGCGAGCGCGTGCGCACGATGCTGCGGCTCGAAGATATGTTCGAGCGCGTCGATTATTTCCTGCACAAGAACGATCCGCACGAGCATCACGTCGCCCTGCTCTCCATCTTCGAGATGCTCGAGGTTTCCGGACGGGCCGACCTGAAGTCGGACCTGCTGCAGGAGCTGGAGCGGCAGAAGCACACCCTGGAAGCGCTGCGCGAGAATCCCGACGTGTCGGAGGAGGCGCTCGACAACGTGCTGTGGCAGATCGACCAGGCTTCCTCGCGCCTGTTCCAGGCCTCGGGCAAGATCGGCCAGGAGTTGCGTGAAAACGAGTGGCTTATGAGCATACGCCAACGCACGAACATACCCGGCGGTGTCTGCGAGTTCGACCTCCCGTCCTACCACTACTGGCTGCAGCAGACGGCCGAGCAGCACCGTCACGATCTACAGCAATGGCTCGCGCCCTTCCTTCCGATCCGCGACGCGATCGGCATCGTGCTGCGGCTGCTGCGCGAGTCGGGAAAGACCTCCCAGCAGGTGGCGCACCAGGGCGTGTACCAGCAGATGATGGCAGGCCGCCTCGCGCAGATGCTGCGCTTGCGGCTGAAGCGTGAATACCAGTGCGTGCCGGAGATCAGCGCCAACAAGTACGCGCTGAACATCCGTTTCACCACCCAGGAAGGCATTCAGCGGCCCAAGGCCGCCGAGGCCGACATCGAGTTCGAGCTGACTTTCTGCAACCTGTAGCCGCGATGACGTGCGTCGTCTCCTGCCCTCACTGTGGCAAGAACATCGAGTGGCAGCCGGAGAACCGCTACCGCCCGTTCTGCTCCGAGCGCTGCAAGCTGATCGATTTCGGCGCGTGGGCGACCGAGAAGTACCGCGTGCCGGTCGTGGAAGAAGACGACCAGCCCGAAGACGCGCCGCCCGCCACGCGCTGAGCGTTCAGCGCGCGCTCCAGGCGCCGCGCATCATGCCAACGCCGTGTGCGCCGCAATGCCAAGCGGCCTCCAAGTGCGCACGCCGCATGCCACCCAGCGCATAGACCGGCATCGGGCAGTCCTGCAGCATTGCGGCAAGCCCTTCCCATCCCAGCACGGCCGCGCCGGGATGGCTCGGCGTGGCCTGTACCGGTCCCAGTACCGCGAAGTCCGCGCCCACCGCTTGCGCGACCGCGAGCTCCGCCGCGTCGTGGCACGAAGCGCCGACGAGCGGCAAGGTGGGACGCGTTCCCGCCTGCCTCAGCTGCACGGAAGTCAGATGCAGGCCGTCGGCACCCGTGCGCTGCGCGAGTCCGGCATCGCCGTTCACGAGCACTCTTGCCCCATGCGCATGCGCGAGCCTGGTCACCTCGGCGGCAAACTGCTCAAGCTCCCGCGCGGGCATCTCCTTCTCGCGCACCTGCACAAGCCGCACCCCCCCTGCCAGCGCCCGCTCGAGGCGGGAGAGGAACTCGCGAGTGCCGAGTTCGCCGGCATTCGTGATCGCGTATTCCGCAGGCAGCCCGAGCGCTCGCAGGATCGGACCGTTGGCGGGCAGCAGCGGGGCGACGCTGATCGCTTCCGGGCACTGCCAGGAGAAACGCTGGTTCTCGCGCCCGTGCGGGGTGCCGGACCAGCGCGCGACGCGAAAGAAGCGCAGTCTGACCGCGGCATGCGCGTAATCATAGTCGCGCGTGAGCCATGGGTAGGCGGCGTGGACCTCGATGCCGAGCTCTTCGTGCAGCTCGCGCGCGAGGGCCGCGGGAGGCGTCTCGCCCGGCTCGACCTTGCCGCCGGGAAATTCCCAGTAGCCGGCATAGACCTTCCCCACTGGGCGCTGCCCGAGCAGGAACGACCCGTCCTCGCGCAGCACGACCGCGGCGACGACTTCAATTCGATTCGAGTGATGAGTGATGAGCGACGACTGATGGGAGCCTGAAACCTTGTCCGCCATCAGCTTGCCGCCTGTCTCACTTCAGCCGCGACTTGCCCGCCCAGTCGCGGGCGAACTGCCAGGCGACGCGGCCGCTGCGCGAGCCACGCTGGAGCGCCCACTGCAGCGCCGCGCGCTGCGCGGCCTCGGAGCGGGCACCCGGCGCCTTGAAATGCTCGAGCCAGACCGCGACGATGCGCAGATAGTCGTCCTGGTCGAAGGGATAGAAGGACGCCCACAGTCCGAAACGCTCCGAGAGCGAAACCTTCTCTTCCGAGGTCTCGCTCGGGTGGATCTCCTCGCCCACGTGCTTGTAGTCGAGATTTTCCTGCATGAACTCCGGCATGAGGTGGCGCCGGTTCGACGTGGCATAGATCAGGCAGTTGTCCGTGGCCGCCGCAATGGAGCCGTCGAGCACCACCTTCAGCGCCTTGTAGCCCGGCTCATCGGCCTCGAACGAGAGATCGTCGCAATAGAGCACGAAGCGCTCGGGGCGCTCGCCGATGCGGTCCACGATGTCCGGCAGATCGATCAGATCCTGCTTCTCCACCTCGATCAGCCGCAGCCCTTTCGGCGCGTATTTGTTGAGCAGCGCCTTGATGAGCGAGGATTTCCCGGTGCCACGCGCACCGGTGAGCAGCACGTTGTTGGCAGGATGACCCTCGACGAATTGGCGCGTGTTGCGCTCCACCAGCTCCTTCTGGGAATTGATACCTTGCAGGTCGGCGAGCCGGATGCGGTGCACGTGGCGAACCGACTCGATGTGCCCCTTGCCGTTCTTCTTGCGCCAGCGAAAGGCGATCGACGCCTTCCAGTCCGGCGGCGGCGGTTCCCGGGGCAGCAATTGCTCCAGCCGCGCGACCAACGCTGCGGCCTGCTTGATTAGCTTGGCAGTGTCGCTCATAAAATTAGCCGCAAAGGCGCGAAGGCGCAAAGCACTTGCATGTCCCGTCGTTGAAAATCTCTGCGATTTCCCTGCGTCTTGGCGTCTTGGCGGCGCTCTTCACGTCCGGTATTCCGCGTTGATGGTCACATAGTCGTGCGAGAAGTCGCAAGTCCACACCGTCGCCGACGCCGCGCCGCGGTTGAGCAGTACCCGTACCGTGATCTCGGCCTGCTTCATCACGCGCGCACCGTCCACCTCGCTGTAGCCGCTGTTGCGCCCGCCACCCTTCGCGACCAGCACGTCGTCGAGATAGAGATCCACCTTCTCCACCGCGAGGTCCGCGATCCCGGCGTTGCCAATCGCCGCAAGCAGGCGACCAAGATTGGGATCGGAGGCGAAGAACGCCGTCTTCACCAGCGGCGAATGCCCGATGGCGTAAGCCACCTTGCGGCATTCCGCTTCGCTCTTTCCGCCCTCAACGCGCATCGTAATGAACTTGGTCGCACCCTCGCCGTCGCGGATGATGGCCTGCGCCAGCTGTTCCGCCACCGCTACGACGGCGTCGGCCAGCGCGGCGTATTCCCGGCTTTTCGCGTCGGCGATCTCCGGCATGTCGGCGCGGCCGGTCGCGATCAGCATGAAAGAGTCGTTGGTCGACGTGTCGCCGTCCACGGTGATGCAGTTGAATGACCGGTTGGCGGCCTGGGCGACCAGCGAACGAGTGAGCGGAAGGCTGAGCTTCGCGTCCGTGGCGATGAACCCGAGCATCGTGGCCATATTGGGATGGATCATGCCGGCGCCCTTGGCGATGCCGGTGACGGTAACCGGGCGGCCGCCGACCTCGACACGGCGTGACACCGCCTTGGGCAGGGTGTCGGTGGTCATGATGGCCTGCGCCGCGGCAAGCCAGTTGTCCTCGGTCGCCGCGGACAGGCACGCGGGCAGGCCGGCTACGATCCTCTCGACCGGCAGCGGCTCCATGATGACACCGGTGGAGAACGGCAGCACCTGGGAGGACGAGCAGTCCAGCAGGCGCGCCAGCTCGCCACAGGTCTGGCGCGCCGCGGCGATGCCTTCCTTGCCCGTGCCGGCATTGGCATTACCGGTGTTCACCACGAGCGCGCGCACCGAGGCACCCGGGTCGACCATGGAAAGGTGCTGACGCCCCACCACCACGGGTGCCGCGCAGAAGCGGTTCTGCGTGAAAACGCCTGCTACGCGCGCTCCCGGTTCGAGCTTCATCACCAGCAGGTCCTTGCGGCCCGGCTTGCGGATACCCGCCTCGGTTACGCCGAGCGTGACGCCCTTTACAGGCAGCAGTTGCGCGGAATCGGGAGCTTGCAGGTTGACCGGCATTGGCGCAGCGCGCTCGCTAACGATGACGCCGGAATTATAGCGGGGAAAACTTAAAAACTTCCCAGCGACCTGTTACTTGGTCACCGGTCACGCGGTCAGGAGAGCCGTCCGTGGCATTGCTTGTACTTTTTTCCCGAGCCGCAGGGGCAGGGATCGTTGCGCCCGACCTTCTCGCCCGGGCGCACGAAGGGTTGCGGCCGCTCCTCGACGGCGACCCCGCCGTCCGACTCGACTTCGGCCTCGACGGCCTCGCCGCCGCCCGCGTACTCGGGGTGCTGGTACTGCACGTTGCGGAGAACCTCCGGCTCCTCGGCCGCGGCGAGCGCCTCGGGGTTCCGAATCTGCACCGTCATCAGGATCTTGGTCACTTCGGCCTTGATCGACTCCAGCATCATGGTGAACAGCTCGAAGGCCTCGCGCTTGTATTCCTGCTGCGGGTTCTTCTGCGCGTAGCCGCGCAGGTGTATGCCCTGGCGCAGGTGATCGAGCGCCGCCAGGTGCTCGCGCCAGTGGGAGTCCACGCTCTGCAGCATGATCGCGCGCTCGTACTGGCGCATGGTTTGCGGCTCCACGGCAGTGGTCTTCTCCTGGTAGAACCGGCGCGCGGCGTCGGTGATCCGGCTTCGCAGTTCCTGCTCTTCCAGATCCGGCTCGTCCTTCAGCCACTGCTGTACCGGCACCTTGACGTGGACTTCCGCTTCCAGCGTCCGTTCCAGCCCGGCGGCATCCCACTGCTCCTCCAGGCTGCCCGGCGGGATATGCTGGCCCACGTAGCCACCGATCACGTCCACGCGCATCGCGTTGAGCGTCTCGGAGATGTCGCTCGACTCGAGCAATTCGTTGCGCTGCTGGTAGATGACCTTGCGCTGGTCGTTGGCGACGTCGTCGTACTCGAGCAGGTGCTTGCGCATGTCGAAGTTGCGGGCCTCAACCTTGCGCTGCGCGTTCTCGATCGAGCGCGTCACCCAGCGGTGCTCGATCGCTTCGCCTTCGGGCATCTTCAGCCGGTCCATGATCGCGGCGACGCGGTCGGAGGCGAAGATTCGCAGCAGCGAGTCCTCGAGAGAAAGGTAGAAGCGGCTCGAGCCGGGGTCGCCCTGCCGGCCGGAGCGCCCGCGCAGCTGATTGTCAATGCGGCGCGACTCGTGGCGCTCGGTACCGACGATGTGCAGTCCGCCCGCGGCCACCACCTGGTTGTGCAGTTTCTGCCAGTTGAAGCGGATTTCTTCCTCTTTCTTCTTCTTCGCCGCATCGTCGAGCTCCGCGTCGGCGCGAACCGCGTTGACTTCGGGCTCGGGGTTGCCGCCCAGCACGATGTCCGTGCCGCGGCCCGCCATGTTGGTGGCAATGGTGATCATCTTCGGGCGCCCGGCCTGCGCCACGATTTCCGCCTCGCGCGCGTGCTGCTTGGCGTTCAGCACGTTGTGTGGCAACTTCTCTTTCTCGAGCTGCTCGGAGAGCATCTCCGAGTTCTCGATCGAGGTCGTGCCCACCAGCGCCGGCTGGCCGCGCTCGTAGCAGTCCTTGATGTCATTGATGATCGCCTGGAACTTTTCGCGCGCGGTGCGGTAGACCTGGTCCATGCGGTCGTCGCGGACCATCTTCATGTGGGTCGGGATCACCGTCGTCTCCAGGCCGTAGATCTGCTGGAACTCGTACGCCTCGGTGTCCGCCGTACCGGTCATGCCGGCAAGTTTGCGGTACATCCGGAAGTAGTTCTGGAAGGTGATGGTGGCGAGCGTCTGGTTCTCCTTCTGGATTTCCACGCCCTCCTTGGCCTCGATCGCCTGGTGCAGCCCGTCCGACCAGCGCCGGCCGGGCATCAGGCGCCCGGTGAACTCGTCGACGATGACGATCTCGTTGTTCTGCACCACGTACTGCTGGTCGCGGTGGAACAGGCTGTGCGCCCGCAGCGCCGCGTTGAGGTGGTGCATCAGGATGATGTTGGTGGGCTCGTAGAGACTCGATCCCGAGGCGAGCATGGCCGCCTTGGCCAACAACTGCTCGGCGTGCTCGTGGCCCTGCTCCGACAGGATCACCTGATGCGCCTTCTCGTCCACCCAGTAGTCCCCCGGTTCCTTCTCCCCCTTCTGCCGCACCAGCTGGGACGGGATCTTGTTCATCCTGACGTAGAGATCGGTGGTGTCCTCGGCCTGCCCGGAGATGATGAGCGGAGTACGCGCCTCGTCGATCAGGATCGAGTCCACCTCGTCCACGATCGCGTAGTGGAGCCCGCGCTGCCGGCGGTCACCGACGGTGTACTCCATGTTGTCGCGCAGGTAATCGAAGCCGAACTCGTTGTTGGTGCCGTAGGTGATATCGGCCGCGTACGCCTGCTTCTTCAGCTCGGTCTCCATCTGGGTGAGGTTTACCCCCACCGTGAGCCCGAGGAAACGGTAGATGCGGCCCATCCATTCGGCGTCGCGGCTCGCCAGGTAGTCGTTCACCGTCACGATGTGCACGCCCTCGCCGGTGAGTGAATTGAGATAGGCGGGAAGCGTTGCCACCAGCGTCTTGCCCTCGCCGGTGCGCATCTCGGCAATCTTGCCGTTGTGCAGCGCGATGCCGCCCAGCAGCTGCACGTCGAAGTGGCGCATGTTGAGCACGCGCTTGCCCGCCTCCCGCACTACGGCGAAGGCCTCGGGCAACAACTCGTTCAGCACCTCGCGCCGGGCAGTGTCGCGCTCCCGCGTCCGGGTCCGCGCGCGATCAGGATCGCCGTCGTCGGCGGGCAGCTCGTCGAGCCGCTGCTTGACGCGGCGGCGGAATTCGACCGTCTTGCTGCGCAATGCCTCGTCCGAGAGTTTCTCCATCGCCGACTCGAGCGCATTGGTCGCCCGCACCTGGCGCTGGTACTGCCTGAGCAGTCGCTCGTTGCGGCTGCCGAAGATCTTCCTGAGTATGGTCTGAATCATCAGCTAAACAAAAAGGGGTGGGGAAAATCGCCCCACCCCCCTTCGGAATTCCTGTCCGTCAAATTCAGCCGGGCAACCGCAAAAACTGAGTCGGGTTCACCGGCGCCCCACGCTGGCGCACTTCAAAATGGAGGTGCGTGCCGGTTGCGCGGCCCGTCGCGCCAACTTCCCCGATCCTGGCGCCGCGCAGCACCACATCCCCGATCTTCACTGCGCGCACCGATGCGTGGGCGTAACGCGTGATGAGGTCGTTGCCGTGATCGATTTCGATCATATTACCATACTGGGGGTGGAAATCTGAGTAGACGACCACGCCGCCGGCCGCCGCGCGGATCATCACGCCGTGCTGCGCGATCACGTCGAGGCCTTCGTGGAACGCCCGCTGCCCGGTGAACGGGTCGATGCGCCAGCCGAAGTTCGAGGAGTACCAGCCGCCTTCCACCGGCAGCATGGTGGGGATCAGCTTCTTCTTCGCGCTGTCGATCGTGAACAACGACTCCAGCACCCCGAGCTTGTCGCCGCGGTCGTCCACCTGGCGCGTCAGGAGGTCGAGCTGGCGCGTGAAATCGCCAAGCGAGAGATCGCGCGCCGGCAGCGAAGAAACGGCGCCGCCGCGGCCCGGCAGCTCGCTGAACGCGAGGTCCTGCGGCTTGAAGCCCGCGAGCTTGGCGAGGCGCTCGCCCAGCGTGTCGAGGCGCACCAGCTGGGCCTGCATCTGCCCGAGCTTGACCGCCATGGCGTTGAGGTTCTCGCGCAGGTAGGACTGCGCCTTCTCGTGCTGCTCCTGTTGCGCCGAGAGCAGCATCGTCTGCAGGATGGGAATATTGAGATCGGCCGCGAAGCGCAGGAAGACGTAGTTCATCGCGGCGGCCAGCGCCAGCACCGAGACCGTCAGACCCAGCCCGAACATGGCGACATGCGGCAGGCCGACCGTAATCGTCCGCGCCTTAGCCAGTTTCTCGGAAACCAGGATAATATTCATCGTCTCCCTCTCGACACCCCCCGGTGCCTGCCCAGAGAATCGGCGATGTCATCGCCCGCTCAGGTGACCTCAAGGTGCTTGCCCGACAGGCTCAGCGCCTGAGGGACCTGGAGCATCTGCTATTCGAATCCACTCCTGCTGCGCTCGCTCGCGCGAGCCGGGTCGCGAACCTGAAAGCGGGGACCCTTCTTGTTCTGGCCGACAATGCGGCAGTTGCCGCCAAGCTGAGACAACTCGCCCCGCGCTTGCTGCTGCATCTCAATGAGCAGGGTTTTGAGGTTACTGTACTCCGGGTCGAAGTGCAAGTAAAAGCGCACAAAATCAAGGCTGAGGACGATGTCACAGGGCGTTCGTTACCCCCTGATGCCATTAAGAATTTTGCCCGCCTTTCGGACAGCTTACCGGACTCGCCGCTGAAATCCGCGGTTGCCCGCCTGGTGGCCCGCAACCGGCGCGGGACGCGTTGAAGACGACGCTCAGATGACCAGCACGAGCCGCTCCAGCACGTAGAGCGCCATGAACACCAGCAGGAAAACGAAGGCGAACTGGAAAATCCGCCACGCAATGGTGAGGAAACGGCGGTTGCGCGTAAAGAGATAGAGCGCGAGCGCGCCCAGGATGGCGATTGCGACGAGGATACCGACCAGCCTGAGAACGAGCACGCGGCCCCCGCCTGCGCCCCGGCCGGCCGCGCGCTAGACCGCGGGCTGCGCCTGCCAGGCGAGGAAGACGGGAGCGTCCTCCGGGCGATCGAAGCTCACCAGCTCCCAGGACGGCTTGTCCGCCATCAGCCGGCGCAGCAGCCGGTTGTTCAACGCGTGCCCGGTCTTGTGGCCCGAGAAGGCGCCGATCAGGGGGTGGCCGAGCAGATAGAGATCGCCGATCGCGTCGAGCACCTTGTGCTTGACGAACTCGTCCTCGTAGCGCAGGCCGTCGGTGTTCAGCACCCGGTACTCGTCCATCACGATCGCGTTGTCGAGGCTGCCGCCCAGCGCGAGGCCCTGCGAGCGCATCGTCTCCACGTCCTGCATGAAGCCGAAGGTGCGGGCGCGGCTCACCTCCTTGACGTAGGACGTGGTCGAGAAATCCACGGTCACCGACTGCGGCGTCTTGTCGAACACCGGGTGCGCGAAATCGATGCTCATGGTGAGCTTGAAGCCGTTGTGCGGCTCGAAACGCACCCACTTGTCGCCCTCGCGCACCTCGACCGGCTTGGCGATGCGGATGAATTTCTTCGGCGCGTTCTGCTCCTCGATGCCGGCGGACTGCAGCAGGAACACGAAGGGGCCTGCGCTGCCGTCCATGATCGGCACCTCGGCGGCGGTGAGGTCGACGTAGGCATTGTCCACGCCCAGGCCCGCCAGCGCGGACATCAGGTGCTCGACGGTCGATACCCGCACGCCATCGCGCTCGAGGCAGGAGGAGAGCCTCGTGTCACCGACCGCGTAAGGCTCGCCCCGGATCTCGACCGGCTTCTCCAGGTCGGTGCGGCGGAACACGATGCCGGTATTGGGTGCAGCCGGGCGCAGCGCCATGTACACCTTCGCGCCGGTATGCAGTCCAACGCCCGTAGCGCGGATCATGTTCTTGAGAGTGCGCTGCTTGACCACGGAAAACTTCCTGAAAATTCAATTCTTTAATGGCGCGATGATATCACGCAGCCATGCTGCTATGCAAAAAAAGTGTAACGAAAGATGGCGACGGCGACGACGGCGCGCGGGGGGAGGCAGCCCCGCGCGCCGCGCGTGCCGGAACGAAGCGCGGCTAGTCGGCCTGCTTGCGCAGGAACGCGGGGATGTCGAGCATCTCCACGCCGGACTGGCGCATCGCCTCGATGGTGGCGTCGCGGTTGCGCTTGGAGCGCATCACCGCGGGCATTTCGAGCGCGCCGTAGTCCACGTCCACCGGCTGGTTGTCGGTCCCGGTCTTCTGGGCGACCACCGTGAGCGGCTTCTGCTGGCGCACCGGCGGACGGCCGAGGCCGGTCGCGATGATCGTCACGCGCAGTTGGTCACCCAGCGACTCGTCATACACCGTGCCGATGATCGGGTGCGCCGACTCCGCCGAGAAGGCCTTGATCGTTCCCATGACGTCGTACATCTCCTGCAGCTGGAAGGTGGCCTTACTCGCCGAGATGTTCACCAGCACGCCACGCGCGTCCGCGATGTTGACGTCTTCCAGCAGGGGGCAGGCCACCGCCTGTTCCGCGGCGAGGCGCGCGCGGTCGGCGCCCGCGGTCTTGGCCGATCCCATCATCGCCATGCCCATCTCGGCCATCACCGTGCGCACGTCGGCGAAGTCCACGTTGATCATGCCGGGGCAGCTGATGATCTCCGCGATACCCGCGACCGCACCGTGCAGCACGTCGTTGGCGGCCCGGAACGCCTCGTCAAGCGTGACCTGGTTGCCGAGCACTTCCATCAGCTTGTCGTTTGGCACCACGATCAGCGAATCGACGTGCGGCGAGAGCGCGTCGATGCCTTCCTGCGCGATGCGCTGACGCTTGCCCTCGAAAGCGAAAGGCTTGGTCACCACCGCGACGGTGAGGATGCCGAGCTCCTTGGCGATCTCCGCCACCACCGGCGCTGCGCCCGTGCCGGTGCCGCCGCCCATCCCCGCAGTGAGGAACAGCATGTCCGCCCCGGCGATGGCTTCCGCGACGCGCTCGCGGTCCTCCAGCGCCGACTGGCGTCCCACCTCGGGGTTGGCCCCTGCACCGAGCCCCTTGGTGATGCCCCCGCCCAGCTGCAGCTGCAGCTTGGCGGCGGTGCGTTTCAGCGCCTGGGCGTCGGTGTTGGCGGCGATGAACTCCACGCCCCCCACTCCCTTCCCGATCATGTGGTCGACCGCGTTGCCGCCGCAACCTCCCACCCCTATCACTTTTATTACCGCTTCCTGCGCCTGGTTATCCACTATCTCGAACATGAAAGCCTCCTTTCAACGAATGCAATGAAACGATCTAGAAATTTCCCGTGAACCATGACTTCATCCTGTCGATCGCGTGCTGCACCGAGCCGACCTGCAGCCGCGCGAGCTCGCGGCTGCGGTGCTGCTGCATGCCGGCCAGCAGCAACCCGACCCCCGTCGAATAGCGCGGGTGGCGCACGGTCTCGGCCAGCGCGCCGCTGTACGAGGGGTGGCCGACGCGCACCGGCATGTGGAAGATCTCCTCGCCCAGCTCCACCATGCCCAGCATCACCGCCGAGCCGCCCGTGATCACCACGCCCGAGGACAGCAGCTCCTCGTAGCCGCTCCTGCGCAGCTCCGTCTGCACCAGCGAATAGAGCTCCTCCACCCGCGGCTCGATCACCTCGGCGAGCGTTTTGCGAGAAAGCTGCCGCGGCTCGCGATCCCCCAGCCCGGGCACCTCCACCATGTCCTGGGGATCGGCGAGTTGCGCCAACGCGCAACCGAAGCGCTCCTTGATCTCCTCGGCGTCCCGCGTGGGCGTGCGCAGCGCCATCGCGATATCGTTGGTGATCTGATCGCCGGCGATCGGGATCACCGCGGTGTGGCGGATCGCGCCGTGGGTGAACACCACCAGGTCGGTGGTGCCACCGCCGATGTCGACCAGCGCGACGCCCAGGTCCTTCTCGTCGTCCGATACGACCGCCTGCGCCGAGGCGAGCGGCTGCAGCACCAGGTCGCGCACCTCCAGCCCGCAGCGGCGCACGCACTTCACGATGTTCTGGGCCGCCGACACCGCGCCGGTGACGATGTGCACCTTGACTTCGAGGCGCACCCCGCTCATGCCGAGCGGCTCGCGCACGTCCTCCTGTCCGTCGATGATGAATTCCTGGTTGAGCACGTGCAGGATCTGCTGGTCGTTGGGGATCTGCACGGCGCGCGCCGTGTCGATCACGCGCTCGATGTCGAACTGCGACACCTCCTTGTCCTTCATCGCGACCATGCCCTGGGAGTTGAAGCTGCGGATGTGGCTTCCCGCGATGCCGGTATAGACCTCGCGGATCTTGCAGTCGGCCATCAACTCGGCTTCCTCGAGCGCGCGCTGTACCGCGTTCACCGTGGTCTCGATGTTCACCACCACGCCCTTCTTCAGGCCGCGCGAGGGGTGGTTGCCCATGCCGATGATCTCGAAGCCGCCCTCGGGGCGGAGCTCGGCGACGATGGCGGCGATCTTCGAGGTCCCGATGTCGAGCCCGACGATCAGCTTTTTGCTGTCGCGCGGCTTGTTCAAGCGCCCCTCCCGCCGCCTTTGCCCTTGCGCGGTCCGGGCTGCTGCTCGTGCCGAAGCTCGGGGATGCGCACCGCGAATCCGTTGGCGTAGCGCAGGTCGATGTATTCGACGCGGCGCCCGAGCGACCCGACGGTACGCGAGTGCAGCGCCACGAACCGGGCGAGCCGCGCCTCGACGTTCTCGCGCCCGAGCTCCAGCGTCGTCCCGCTCGCGAGCTTCAGTTGCCATGCGCGGCGCGGCGTCACCTGCACCTGGACCGGCGACTCGCCGATCGTGCCGAGCGAGCGCTGAAAATAGCGGTACTGGATCGCCATCTCGCGCGCGGCGCCCTCAGGGCCGCGGAACACCGGCAGCTCGCCGTCGAACGCCGCCCGGAACAGCTCGCCGTGCGAGTTGACAAGGGCCTCGTCGCCCCACCGCGCGAATGGCACGTGCTCCTCGAGTCCGACGTCGAGCCGCGCCGGCCATTGGCGGCGCACGTTCGCGCCGCGCACCCAGGGCAGCTGCTCGAACGCCGCGCGCGTGGCCGCCAGATCCACCGTGAAAAACCCACCCCTCAGCCCGCGGCGCACGACATCTTCGATCTCGCCGCGGGTGACATGCGTCAGCACGCCTTCCACCCTCACCTCGCGCAGGGCGAACACGGGCAGGTGCGCCACATTCCACGCCACCGCGCCCAGCACGAGCAGCGCTGCGATGGCGAACAGCGCGTTCGATACGGCGTTCATGAGCGGCGGCTTATCCCACATGCGCCGTCTCCAGTATCCGCACTACCAGTTCCTCGAACGAAATTCCCCGCGCGCGCGCCGCCATCGGCACCAGGCTGTGGTCGGTCATCCCGGGTATCGTGTTGACCTCCAGCAGCCAGGGCTTTTGCTCCGCGTCGAGCATGATGTCGATCCGCCCCCAGCCGGCGCAGCCGACGGCGCGGAACGCCCGGAGCGTGAGCGCCTTCAACTCCTCCTCCTTGCCCGCCGGCAGGCCGCAAGGGCAGTGGTATTTCGTATCGTTGGTGAAGTACTTGTTCTGGTAGTCGTAGTTGCCCTTCGGCGCCTCGATCCGGATCAGCGGCAGCACCTCGTCGCCCAGCACGGCCGCGGTGTATTCCGGACCGTCGATGAACTGCTCGGCAAGCGCGGTGTCGTGGAATTTCTTCGCCGCCAGCTCGTACGCCGCGGGCAGCTGCTCGACCGCCGAGACCTTGGTCAGACCGAGCGTCGAGCCTTCGTTCGCCGGTTTGACGATCAGCGGCAACCCGAGCTCGCGCGCCACCGCCTTCCAGTCGTCGTCGGCGCCGAGAACCCGGTAACGCGGCGTCGGCAGCTTGTCGGCAGCCCAGATCATCTTGGTGCGCAGCTTGTCCATGCCGATGGCCGAGCCCATCACCCCGCTGCCGGTGTAGGGGATGCCGAGTACCTCGAGCGCGCCCTGCATGACGCCGTCCTCCCCGCCGCGCCCGTGCAGGGCGAGGAAGCAGCGCGCGTACCCCTCGCGCTTCAGCCCGGTGAGGTCGGACTCGGCAGGATCGAACGCGTGGGCATCCACGCCGGCCGCGCGCAGCGCCGCGAGCACGCTCTTGCCGCTCATCAGCGAAATTTCGCGTTCTGCCGAACGTCCGCCCATCAGCACCGCCACCTTTCCGAACTTGCCCACTTACCTCTCTCCGGCCGATTCATTCGCCTGGGCGTCCGCACGTGCGCCTCCGGGGTCGCATCCCCAAAAAAGCACCGGGGCCCCTGCTCCGCCCTTCGGCGCACCGCCCATCAGCACCGCCACCTTTCCGAACTTACTCATCACCCGTCACTCATCACCCATCACGCATCACCGACGATGCGCACCTCGCGCTCCAGCGCGATGCCGAACTTCTCCTTCACGTTTCGCTCCGCCAGCTCGATCAGCGCCTCGATATCGGCGGCGCGCGCGCCGCCGGGATTGACGATGAAGTTGGCGTGCTTCGCGGAGATCGCCGCGCCGCCGATCGCGCGTCCCTTCAGCCCGCAGGCCTCGATCAGCCGCGCCGCATAGTCGCCCTGCGGGTTGCGAAACACTGAGCCCGCATTGGGCTCGTCGAGCGGCTGCGTCGCAAGGCGTGTTACCAATAACTGTTTGATTTTATTCATTAATTCTTTACGATCGCCCGGCGCAAGGGAAAGCCGCGCAGCCACGAACCACTCTTCGGCGGGGTTCGGCCCATCCGCCATCCGCCATCCGCCATCCGCCTTCAATCGCACGTGCCGGTAACCGACTTCGTAATCGCCCGGCTGACGCGTACGCAGCGCGCCGTGCCGGTCGATCGTGGTGACGGCTGCCACGACGTTCCACGTCTCGCCGCCGAAGCAGCCCGCGTTCATCGCGAGCGCGCCGCCGAGCGTGCCGGGCACGCCGGCGAGGAATTCCGCGCCGGCCAGATCGTGCGTGGCTGCGTAGCGCGCGACCTTGGGGCTCGCCACGCCCGCCTCCGCATGCAGCGATCCGCGCTCGACGCGTATGCCGCGCAGCGCCCGGTGCGTGAGAATTACCGTCCCGCGCAGCCCGCCGTCGCGCACCAGGAGATTGCTGCCGAGACCGACGAAGTGGATCGACTCGCCGGCAGGCAGCGTGCGCAGGAAGGCCGCGAGGTCATCGAGCCCGGCCGGGAGATAGGCGCGGTCGGCCGCACCACCGGCGCGCCAGCTCACGTGGCGCGCCATCGGCTCGCGCTTCCTGAGCTCTCCGCGCAGGCCGGGCTTCGCCAGGTTCCCTGTTTCAGCCATGTTCATGCAGCGCCGTTCACGCTTCTCACGCGGCTCGCGAGGCCGCCCGCCACGTTGCCGATCGATCCCGCCCCCATCGTCAGCACTACATCGCCGTCACGCGCGGCGCCCAGAATCGC
>Ga0315912_10002957_pt1 | contig 17401 bp, 17 predicted proteins | sample VfabasoilMG_FD_204469 | JGI IMG/M metagenome (GOLD analysis project Ga0315912, IMG submission 204469) | Garden soil microbial communities collected in Santa Monica, California, United States - V. faba soil | ecosystem: Environmental > Terrestrial > Soil > Garden | place: USA: California...
CCGATGGCGTTGTTACTCGGCGCTCGCAGTATGCCCGATACAGCTTCGGCCTCGCGCCTCGCCCTCGGGCCGCAGCCCCGCGCCTATCACGGAACGAACTTCCGACTTGAGGCACTAGGCGTCGGTTACACTTGGGGCGCTTCGTGAGCAGGCCCCCGTCATATGCATTGCGACTGTTCGTCGGATCGTTGCTGACGACCCAAGCGGGTGCTTGTGCTGCAACCTCGGGTCGCGGCATTCACGCAGGCGAGGTCACGGAAACCCTCCCCCAACGGTCGGCGGGTCTTCCGCCGGAAGTCTCGACGCGGAGTTTGCCGGCTTTGTCGGAGCCACTTCTCGAACGGGTACGCACCCGCGCTCCGGCGATCGCGGAGGACCTCGAGCAGGCTCACGCGCTCGCTCAGGCTTTCGCGGCGGCGGGGCAAACCGATCGCGCGGAGGAGTTGGCGGGTCTCGTCGAGAGCTTGCTCGTCTCGGTGGCCGACGAAGGGTCCCTGACGACCCCAGAGCCGAGCGCAGACGGGCGTTCGGTGGCGGTCGCTCCGGTGGCGGTCGCCGGTGAACCTGGAACCATCGGGGAGCCCCTGACACCGTTGGCGAGTGTGTCCGCGACGGCTGTTGCCGCCAACGGGCCAGGTTTCGTCGAAGCGGGCGATCCGAATGTCGGGTCGACTCCGCCCGCACCCCGCAAGAAGAAGCCCGTCCCGCGCGCCAAGAACGACTCCGGCGTACCGCCGAACGCGACCGGGTCAGCAACCTTCAGCAAGACGCCCGAAGATCCTGCGGCGCGGGTGAGATACCGGTTGTCGGTCCTCGCAAGCGAATTGGCCCAGGCGAGGGATCGATCGGAGCCGACCGATCGGGTCGCGTTCGAAGGGATCCAAACGACCATGATCGAGGCCGATCGCGCGCTCGGGGAAGGTCTCGTGAATCGGGCGGAGGAGTTGACCGATCAAGCGGAGCGGCTGTTGTCGAGCCAGGCTGGCGTCCCTTCGGAGACGTTGAGTGCATCGGCGAGCGGGTTTTTGAGCGATGCCCAGGAGTTGCTCAGTGGCCGCGCCGTGATTCGTGGTGGCGTGGTCGCGGTTCGCCTCGACGACACGTTGCACTACAAGGGGACTGGTTGGGGAACGCCGCAAGCGGGTTTGCTCGACCAGGTTCGACCGTTGGTGCGCGGCTATCGGTCACTCTCGATGACACTGGTTACGGTCGGGGCACCTTCGCAAGATGCGTTCGTGTCCCAGCGAGACGCGCTCACCACTTATTTGGCCAACCGATTCCAAGTCAACCGGAGTCGGATGTCGTGGCACGCCGAGTCCGCCGTGCCACTCGAGCCCGGGACGTACCTCATCCTCCGAGAAAATAGTGCTGGCTCATGAGCAGCCTCGCGAGTGCAGAAATTCTGACCGCTCTCGTGCTGTTCGTCGTTGGCTGGCTCGCGATCGAGTTGGTCCGACACCGCCATCAGCTGACGCGAGTCCCAGTGCGGATCCACGTCAACGGCACGCGGGGCAAAAGCAGCGTGACACGCCTCATCGCCGCCGGCCTACGGCGCGGCGGTCGACAGGTCGTGGCCAAGACCACCGGCACACTCGCGCGAGTGATCCTGCCCAACCAACGCGAGCTCGCCGTGTTTCGCCCGCTCGGGGCGAACGTCCGCGAACAGATCCGCGTCGTGCGGTTCGCCGCCGCATGCAAGGCCGAGGTCTTGGTCGTAGAGTGCATGGCGCTGCAGCCATTTCTGCAGTGGTTGAGCGAACGCATGTTCGTGCGGGCGACCCACGGCGTCATCACCAACGCTCGACCCGACCACCTCGATGTCATGGGGCCGACCGACGAGGATGTGGCGAAGGCTCTGTGCGGGATGATGCCGTGTGGCCACGATTGTTTCACGGCCGAGCGTGAGCGGCTCCCGGTGCTCAGCGACGCGGCCCGGGACCGAGGAACCCGACTCCATGCCGTGTCTGCGGCCGACGTCGCCGCGCTCTCGGACGTCGACATGCAAGGGTTTGCGTACTTCGAACACAAAGAGAATGTGGCGTTGGCGCTGCGGGTTTGTGATTCGCTCGGAGTCGACCGCGAACTCGCCCTGTCCGGGATGAGAGATGCACGACCCGACCCCGGTGCGCTCGCGTTCTATACGGTCGATTTCTTCGGTCGAGAGATCGTGTTCGTCAATGCCTTCGCGGCCAACGACCCGATGTCGAGCCGGACGATTTGGGAGATGTGTGTGGAACGATTTCCCGAACACACGAAGGTTTGCGTGTTCAACTGTCGGATCGACCGTGCCGATCGATCCCGGCAGCTCGGCGAGAGCGTCGTCGCCTGGAGTCGACCCGACCAAGTGATCACCGTCGGTTCCGGTACGATCTTCTTCGGTCGCGCTGCCGCGCTGGCGGGCTATGACACGAGCCAGGTGATCAACGCCGAGGGCTTGGACGCGCGCGAGGTGTTCGAGCGCCTCGTCGAAGCTTGCGGCGCTCAGACGCTGCTCGTCGGGCTCGGCAACATCGGCGGGCTCGGCTTGGATCTCGTTCGTCTATTTCGCAACCGCGCCTCGCTCGAAGGATCGATGCGTTCGAGAGGAATCTGATGAGCCCCCCCGATCTCCTCGTGATGTCGATCGCGATCGGCATCGTCGTCAGCTTCATTTTTTCGGAGATCTACGGCCTCGCAGCTGGCGGTGTCGTGGTTCCGGGATACATCGCACTCTACATTCATCGCCCGACCGCGATCGCGGTGACCCTCGCGGTCGCGCTGGCGACGTTTGCTTTCATCAAGGTGTTGTCGTCGTTTCTCATCGTCTACGGGCGAAGGCGGACGTCGCTGACCATCTTGGTCGGGTTCGCGTTGGGATCCTGGATCGCCCACTTGGATCTGCTCGCGGATCTGCCTCAGCTCGACGGTCGGGATGCGACAGTGATCGGGTACATCATCCCGGGCCTCATCGCGATTTGGTTCGACCGTCAACGGATCGCCCCGACGATCGCGTCGCTCGCGATCGCCGCGACGGTGGTTCGGTTGACCCTCTTGCTCATCGCAGGGCCGCTGGCCCTCCGCGCGGCGGTTTGACGTGAAAGCACTCTACTGGCGAAGCAATGCTGTTTCGACCCCGCAGCTCCTCGTGGTTGCGTTTTTGTCGGTCCTTGCGCTGCTCGGCATCGAATACAACCCTGTCGAGGTGCGCGACGAACTCTATGATCAAAAGTTGGAAGCGGCGCGATTGGCCAAGCAGGGATTTCAAGCGGTCTATCTCGAACGCATTCGCCTGCAGATCCCACTCGAGCCCGAGTTCGATCCTGCGGGTACGGGGTTGATCGGCTCACCGCACACCGAGATCACCTCGAACGAAGGGCACCTGCCGTCGAAGCAGACCACCGCCAACCCGAATTTCGCGGCCGTGTTCGTGGACATGTTGCACGAAGCGGGCGTCAACTCGGGCGACGTCGTGGCCGTGAACTGCACGGGCTCGTTTCCCGCGATGAACATCAGCGTCTATGCGGCACTCGAGGTGATGAAGGTCGAACCCATCGTGATCAGCAGCGTCTCCGCTTCGGAGTATGGGGCGACCGATCCCGATCTCACTTGGCTCGACATGGAGCGGATCCTGTTCGACCAAGATCTCATCTCGTTTCGCAGTGCGGCCGCTTCGCTCGGTGGCAGCCTCGATATCGGCAAGAATCATTCGGAGGCCGGGCGTGAGCTACTGCGCGAGGCGATCATGCGCAACGACATCCCGTTGCTCTACCCGAGTGACTTTTCGCGGGCCGTGCAGATGCGCATCGACCTCTACGACGAGGTCGCGGGCGGTCGTCCGGTCAAAAGCTTCATCAATCTCGGTGGCGGTACGGCTTCGGTCGGGACGTCGGACGACAAGGGGGACTTCGTACCGGGCCTCAACACGCGGCTGCCCACGGGACTCGATCGATCCTCCGTCATGCGCACGTTTCTCGAGCGTGGGGTTCCGGTGATTCACATCAGCCGGATCCGGACCATGGCGCGACGGTATGGTTTGCCCGACGCGCCGATCGAGACTCCTGAGCCAGGGGACGGTGTGATCTTTCGTCGGGTGGGAGCGAGCGGCTGGACGATTCTCGGGGTCCTCGCCCTCATCTTCGGCGCGATGTATGGAGCCACGCGTTACGACGTGTCGACCGTGTTCGCGGGCGGGAAGGCCGAGGGCAAAGGTCCAGAGCAAATGGTGTAGTTCGAGGTATGCGGCTCGTTCATGGCCGCTATGATGAACATGCCATGGAATCATGGTCACTCTGCGGTCACCCTGGGGTTTGTGTGAGCAAAGGGACGCGCTCGATGAACTCCATGGATTCCAACCTCTTGCCCATCATCACGCCACGCCGACCCAGCGCGATCCTCGCTGTCGTAGCTGCGGCCGCTCTTTCTGCGGTGACCACTCTCGCGCTCGGCTTGTGGACGGCTCCGGAGGATGCTTCGCCGCTGCGGTCCGCAGTCTCCCCCACCCAAGCGGAAACCGTCGACTCGGCAGGATCACCGTTGGCGAGTTTGCTCCCTGCAGCAGCGGATGACCGCTTCACGGCGGTCGTGGCCGAAAGCATCGCCGCGGGAGGCTACACGTATTTGCGGGTGACCGATGAGCGCGGCGAGGAGCGGTGGGTCGCGACGATGGGGCGCGGCCAGCCGATCGGGACGCGTGTTCACGTGCAATCGTTTGGCTCGAAGCGCGACTTCCATTCTCGCCGAACGGGGCGGACCTTCGAACATTTGGTGTTCGGGTCGGTTGGCCCGGCCGCGTGAAACCACTGCGGTGATTCGCGCTCGGTTCGCTCGCGACGGAACGTGCGTTCGTTGATTGAACGCTTCGTTCGTCTCCTCGTGACTGTTTGAAACCTCGTGTACGGGCCGCGCTCGGCCCCATTGGAGATGTCATGTCCGTATTCAGATTTTTTTCGATACACACCGCCCTTTTGACTTCGATCACGATCTCGCTCTCGGCGTGTCCCGATCCGGAGGATGACGATCGCGAGGCCGCAGAAGACGCGACCGATTCGAGCGTCGATGCCGAGGATGGTTCGACCGGGTTGCCGACGCCGTCCGAGTCGACCGGAACTGCGGATCCGGGGGATTCGACCGGGTCGGCGGTCGAGGACTCGGGATCCGCGGGTGAATCGGAGTCCGGTGGCGAGATCGACATCGCCGCCTTGTATGAATGCGAGGAGACGGAGTTGATGCCGGCTCCGTTCGTCGGAGCAGCGGTCGATCCGGCCACCGGCGAGCTCACTGGGTTGGATCAAGGCGACTATGTCGTGCATACCACCCAGATCCTCGTCAGACCCGATGCGACGAGCCAAATGACCTTTGGCGAGCTCGCAAATGGCGTCACCGAGCAGCTCATGCAGACGCCTGGGCTCAAGGGGTTCTCGTTCGCCTCCGAGCCGAACTGCGGCTTCCTTCGAACGATGGGGGTATGGGACAGCGAGGCTGCGATGTATACGTTCGTCACCTCGGGTGCGCACGCAGTCGCAATGACGCGGGCCGGGGATGTCGCGGTGACGGCTCGCGTGACGCATTGGACGGCGACCTCCGGTACGCCGACTCCGACCTGGGAAGAGGCGATCGCAACGATTGCGAACGTCGAGCCCGGTACCTACCGCTAGCGCGGTGTTCCAACGCGGGAGGAATCCTCGCCGTCGTGTTCTGGCGCGTGGACTCGTCCCCCGCGAGAACCAAGTGATGGGCGAAGCCGACCAGGGAGAGCCCTTTGCGGTCGCGTGGGAGGTCTAGGACCTGCCTCGCGAGCGTCGTTTTCGGGTAACGTCGACAGCCGTGCAGAACGAGTCCGTTGCCGAAGCGGGTCCGGTCGTGTTCCCGTGCAGTCAGTGCGGAGGCAGTCTGACCTTCGCGCCGGGGACGACGAGCTTGCGATGCCCGCATTGCGGGCATCAGGAAGCGATCGCTGCAGGTGGTACTCCGATCGTAGAGTACGACCTGTCCGAGGGGATCTCGCGCACGCAGAAGACTCGGGAGCTTGCCGTCGGGGGGGCCGACATTCAGTGCGAAGGTTGCGGTGCGAAAGCGGTGGTCACACGTCAATCGGATCACTGCGCGTTTTGTGGTTCGCCACGGATCGTTCTTCGTCCCGATACGCTCGAGCTCATCGCGCCTGAAAGCCTGTTGCCATTTGCGATCGATGATCGGGCTGCCGCGGCGGCCTTTCGCGGTTGGGTCGCCTCTCGTTGGCTCGCTCCGAACGATCTCAAGCGCAGGGCACGGGCGCAGGGCATGGACGGCGTGTATCTGCCGTATTGGACGTACGATTCCAATACGACGACCAGGTACCATGGGCAGCGTGGCGATCACTATTGGGAAACCGAGCACTACAAAGACAGCGAAGGGCGCTCACAGACGCGGCAGGTGCAGAAAACCCGGTGGAGCTCCGCTTCCGGGACGGTGTTCGTTCGATTCGATGATGTCCTCGTCTGCGCGAGTGGAACGTTGCCGCGGAAGCTCATGCAATCCCTCGAACCGTGGGACTTGCACGGCCTGCATCCATTTGCACCCCAGTACTTGAGCGGTTTCGTGACGGAGCGCTACTCGGTGGACCTCGAACAGGGGTTCCATCTCGCCGAGGAACAAATGGCACCCGAGATCGACCGGGTCATCGGGCGTGATATCGGCGGCGACGTCCAACGGATCTCGAGCAAACACGTCACTCATCGCGGGACCACGTTCAAGCACGTGTTGCTTCCGCTTTGGATCTCTTCGTTTCGCTATGGCGACGCGGTCTTTCGCGTCGTGGTGAACGCCCGCACCGGCGTGGTGGCGGGGGAACGTCCTTGGAGCCGTGGCAAGATCGCTGCCCTCGTCGTGCTCGGCATCCTCCTCATTGCGGTGATCGTGTATTTGGTTGTCCGTTCACAATAGTCGCGGTGGGGGAGCGGAGGCCTTCGTCGAGTTTGAACGAGACCCGAGGAGCGCGGCGCGAAGGCCCATCAGCCCGGGGGGCGTGAGGTTCATCACCCGCGTTGTACGGCGCAGCGGATGCCGACGGGAGTGCGCCCCACGTCGATTGGGCAAGGGGTCCCGCTGCGACCTCGTTGGCCGCGACCTCGGCGGAGCCGTTCGGCCGCGCCACGTTCGTTCGCTTTCGACGTGCCTTGGGTGTGGGGGTGGGAGCGGCAAGGGTGGCCAGACGTAGCGTGGCCAGCCGATGATCGAGACCCTCGCAGGTGGGGTCATTCGGCTGGCTCGGAGCGGGGGCCTTGGCTTCGGCCAGCGCCCAATCGAGTGGCGTGAGCAGGTCGGCGACCTCGATCGATGTCAACGCATCTGCAAAGGTCTGGCAGGGCGCGGCGCTTTGGCTTGCCTGGACGAGATCCAATCCAAGGTGGAGGGCGAGCGTCTCTACGCCCAGTCGTTCACTCTCGGTATGGGCGAGCCGGGCATGTCGTTCGGCGAAAGTGAGCTCTCTCATCGATTCACGATCGTCGAGATCGGGAACGACGTCGTTCGGCGCGGTGTCATGCTCGGAGGACGTGTCGACCGCGTTCGCGAGCCTCGCGATCGGGTCGAGTTGGCTTGCGAGACTCGCTTGGGCGGCCGTGGGCGAGTGAAGTCGAGTGCGTTTGGCGTCGAGGCCGAACGCGACCCAACCGATGACGGACCCGACGAAGCTCGCAACGGCGAGGGTGAGGGCGATCGGATGACGCGAGGGGGATGGAGTGCGCGGTCGCTCGCCCCGCAGCTGGGTGGCAGACGACGAGGCCGCGATGCATACGCGAGGCATGACCGGTGGGCGAATCGAATCCTCGTCTTCCGGTTTGGTTTCGAAGACACCATGGACCGATGGCAAATGCGCGACGCCGGACCGACGCGTTGCCGATCTCATGGCCTCGACCTGCTCCCGCACGACATCCGGCCGGGCGACGTCACCACCCCAACCATTCGTCGAGGGCGAAGACGGATTGTTCGGGTGGGATGAGGACGGGGACGCCATCGGCTCGAAAAGCATAAAACCTTTCCGTCATCTGCGGGCGATGGTCCGCGGCCGTAAACGACAGCGGTTGAGTGATGCCCAGCATGTTGACGTTGTCGAACGATTCGAGCACGTTTCGTAGCTCACGCCCACTGATCTCTTTGCCAACATCGATGAGTCGCTCCATCGCTTGGGTCCACAAGAGCATTGCGGCGTAACCTTGAACGTATCTTACGTTGCGGTAGGTCAATGGATCGCCAGCCTCGTCCACCTCTGGAGGGTTGTCGTTCCAGCCCGCGGCATCGACGGTGCGCCACTTGTCGTGGATGCGCATCACGTCCGCCATGCCCGGCACGTTCTCGCCATAAGACGCAAACGGGGTCATCGCATAGAAGTAGTCGATGCATCGACCTTGACAGAATCGAACGAAGTCTTCGTGAAACACCGTGACGTTGGCAATACAGCGAACGTCCAACCCTTGCGTCTCGCGCACTTTGCCAACCGCAGAACCGATGAGGCTTCCGGTCGAGAAATCGTTCGCGATCCAGATCCAATCCGGCAGCACGTACTCCGGATGGTCGGCTTGGTACGCGCGTTCCTCTTCGAAAAATGCCAAGACTTTCGCGTCGATCGTGGTGGCATCGTCGGTGAGTTCGATGACGAGGTCGCGGCCGAGTTCGAGCCCGAGTTCGTCGCGCGCGTAGGTTTTGATCGCTGCGAGCGGGCCTTGGCAAAACGCGTTCGTGCAGCCGAAAAAAGCGACCTTGCGCCCCGCCTGGCGATTCACGAACGCCATTCCGGCCCGACCTCCGGTCGAATAGTCGGTCCCCGCGAAGAAGCTGAACGGATATCCGGGGGAAGACTTCGGGACGGTGACCTCGAATGGCTCGAACGCTTGATTGATCGAAGGGACGTCGATCCCGAGGTCCAGGGCCGTTGGGGTGGTGAATACCGCTGCGTAACTTCCGGCGGACAAAAGCACTTTTTGCTCTTGCGTCAACTCCGGACCGAGTTCGATCCCGTCCGGGGTGCCAAATCCAAAGAACGCAGCGACATCATCCCAGCTCGGCTCGGCCTTCCATGTTTCATACAGGTTACGTGCTGCCGTCGTATCGTAACCATAGTCTGCATATTTGAATTGGATCGGACAGCCTCGAATCCCGCCTTGATCATTGAGTTCCCGAACGAAGTCGAGCTGCCCCTTGAACACGTCGCGGCCATCGACAGGTCCGCTCAGACTCGCGAGCATTCGCACTTCGATGGCGCCTTCGCACAGTCCCTCGCCCTCGCGGAGTTCGGTGCAGAACCCATCCGCGGAGCAAAAAAAGTCGTTATCGAACACTTTGCACTCTTCGTCGCTGCGACAGGCCGAATAGTCGACGACCCGCAGCGAGCATCCGCCGATCAGGAGGAATGCCGCGGGGGAAATCCGATCGAACCACACGCGCGAGAGTGTACTCCACTCTTGCAGGGGCATTTGCAAAGGCCCTTGCTGCGGCAAACAAGGTTGCGTCCGCACACCCCATCGAGAGCGCAACCGGCGATGTCACCTTGGCCAGGCTCGGTCGGAAATTCCGGCAGAGCCGTATCACTCCGGCGTGCGTTTTCGGGTGGGCGGAGGCCTTCGCTGCCGTAGTGAGGGGCTTTGCGAAAGGCCCCTCGAAGACTAGTCTCTCGCACGGCCATGCAAGGATTCACCACAATCTTGGCCGTGATCCTCGCGGTTGGAGAGCTTCCCCCCGGTCCCCCCGAACATCCGCCCGCGACCTGGACCGAGGCGGACATCGAACGGGCGACCGAACTGTTCGAGAACGGTCGCTCGCTCTACCAAGAGGGTGACTTCGAAGCGGCCGCGCAAGCCTTTCGCGCGGCCTACCAACTCTCCGGCGACCCCGTGCTCTTGTACAACATTGCGCTCGCGTGCGATCGGATGGAAGCGTACGACCTCGCGATCGAATACCTCGAGACGTATCGGATCTATGCGCCAGCGGAAGAGCGCGAGGCGCTGGCCGAGCAAGTCGATAGCTACCGGAAGCGCAAACTCAAACTGCAGCTCGAATCGCAGGCCGTAGCCACGCCCATGGCTCCCGGAGGTGAAACGAATGCCGCCGCGAGCGACGGGACGGCGCCAGCGAAGGAGGTCGCGCTCCCCGAATTGAAGGCCGATTCGCTGCCCAAGCAACCTCCGCCGAATGCTCGAGCTTCGCGGGTGTTTGGACCGGCCGCGATCACGCTGACCGCCATCGGAGGCGCTGCATGGGCGACGGCGCTTGGCCTCGGTATCGTTGCGTTGCAGCAAGGCGATGCCGTGGAGGCGGAGTGTCGCACGGTCTCCGATGGTCGACGGGTGTGCCCCGACGATGCGAGTGCGGATCTCGAAGCCAACCGCCGCTTCGCATTGTCCGCCGATATCGCGATGGGCATCGGGGCCGCGGCCACGCTGAGCCTCATCGTCGTGCTGGCTACGCGAGCGCACCAGCTGAAGCGACAACGTTCGGCCCGGATCTCGCGAAGCCCGGCCTTCACGATCGAGGGGCGACCGTGGCTTGGGGGGTTTCGTTTCTGAAGGTTCGCTTGGGCCGGTCAAGCACGGCGCAAGGACGCAAAGGTCCAGACGCCCGAAATCCAAACGAGTTGGGCCACGAGCAGGTGGGCCAGTTGCAGCGCTCCTGGTGCCGCAAGCCCGATATCGAGAATCCCGAGCGTCACTTGTCCAATGACCGCATCGCGGAAGCGACGGGCACAACGCCGAGTCGTCGGGTCCTCGTGCGTCGCCAGGCGCGACGTCACTCCGAAGACTACGCTGGCAACGACCACCGCCAACATCGGGTGCAACGCACGCAACCGGATGAGGAAATGTTGGGTGTTCGACCACCCGTCGCGAAAGTGATCGACCAGGTGGCCCGGATGAGGTGGGAACAGGGTGTCACCCAGCGCGGTGATCGCCCCGGTCGCACAGGCAAGCACGAGCCCGGCAAGGGCAACGAGGACCAGCTTCCGATCGGTTGCGGTCGGGATGCGTGACGGCAGGGGTTCATGGATCGTGCTCCACCACACGGCCAACGACGCCGCGGCCGTCAATCCGAGCGTGTTGACGAGGTGCACGGCGATCACGGCCGCACGCGCGACGGAGCGATCGTCGGCCACGAGTTCGCGAAGCACCAACCCCGCTCCGATCAACGCCTCGACCAGGACGAGGGCGGCCGTGAGTACCGTCGAGATCCGGACGATTCGAGGCTGTCCCGAGAGGAAACTCCAGACGACGAGCCCGATCGCGAGCAACCCGAGCAGCCCGCTCGTCGTTCGATGGGAGAACTCGACCAGGGTCTCGAACGACGGTGAACGGGGGAGAACGACGCCGTTGCAGGTCGGCCAATGCGAGCCGCAGCCGGCCCCGGAATGGGTGATCCGCACCCACGCGCCGAACACGATGACGAAGAGGAGGTAGGCCAAGAACCAGCGCGCATAGCGATGGAACGGGCTCGGGCGGGCGACAAGGCTTGGCATCGGCCCGGCGATCTGCCGAAATCCCAGTGGGTCTGGCAAGGGAAAGCGTTCCACGAGCGCGACATTGCGTCCTCAGGACGCGTTCGTGGGGGCGGCGAGTTATGCTCGGCACGATGCCCGCACCCTCATCGCTCGGACGAGCCTTCGCGTCATGTCTTGCGGTGGTTCCGGCGTCTTCGCTCCCGTCCGCCATGCCGGCTCAGGATCGTACGGCGGGACCGATCCTGGAGGAGCGAAACACTTGGCTCGAATGGCCCGGGCTACTCTTGCCTTCCCTCGCGATCGACAAGCCTCGACTGGTTCATCGGTTGAGTCTGTTCGCGCCAGGGCAACGGGTGACGTGGTTTTTGACCACGATGACGGCGAGCAACGATCTGGTTTTTGGTGAACCTGCGGGGATGCGTGGTCTGGACTCGACGATCGGAATTTCCGATCGCGCCTCGCTCGAGGTCGGCCTGCTGTTGCCCAAGTCGCAGTGGTCGCTCGGTCTTCAGGTGTTGTCCCTGTTCACTCGCGCAGCCCCGCGTCAGGCGCGGGTCAGCGCCGTGCTCGGAAAGCGTTTCTGAGTCCTGTCGGAGTGTCGCCGAATCGATGTCGCGGCTCGACCAGTTGTTGGCGCGGAACCTCGGGATCTCCCGCAGTCAGGCCCTGTCGGCATTCCGCGCGGGTGTCGTGGCGGATTCGTCTGGACTGCCGTTGCGCGACCCCAAGCTCGCCATCGCGCTCGACCAGCTCCCTTGGAAGCTTCGCTTTGGCGGCAAGGACATCACGTTGAGTCGTGAATACCACCAGCTGCAACACAAGCCGATCGGTGTGGTGACGGCCTTGCGGGATCCGTCGCATGCGACCGCTTATGATCTGCTGGGCGAAGTTCCGGGTCGGCGCGACCTTCGAGCGGTCGGACGACTCGACAAAGACACCTCCGGTCTGCTGTTGTGGACGACGGATGGTGCCTTGTTGCATCGGGTCACCCATCCACGCCGTGCGGTTCCGAGGCGCTATCAGGCAGCGATCGATCGTCCCTTCGCACCCCTTCCGCCCGACTTGACCCTGGATGATGGGCATCGCCCATCGATTGCGGAGCTGCGCTCGTGTGAGCCTGCCGAGTTGCATCCGGCGCTGCCCAAGCTTCCCCACGCCCAATTCGCCACGATGACGCTCACGTCCGGGCGCTTTCACGAGGTGCGGAGGATCTTTGCAGCGCTCGGGAGTCACGTGCTCGCGCTTTGCCGGGTTGCGTATGGACCGCTCGAGCTTCCACTGGATCTGGCACCGGGTCAGCATGTGCCCATGGATCTTTCCGCTCTGTTCGATGGAGCGACGGCACTTGGACCCACGGATGAACGAGACGAATGACGACGTCCGTCGACGAGACCTCGGGTTTGGAGGGCGTCTTGCAGGTTCGCGAGCGAGTGTCGTGCACCACGGCCGAAGGTCCGTGGGAGCGCTACGCGCTCTGGGTGCAAGGTTGCAGCATTCGATGCCGCGGCTGCTGCAACCCCCACATGTTTGCCGTCGAGGGCGGCCAACCGATGTCCGTGGGCGAGATCGTGGCGGACGTCGTCCGAGCGAGACGAAACCACGGGATCGAAGGCATCACGGTGCTCGGTGGCGAGCCATTCGATCAACCGCTCGCACTCGCCGAATTGGTCGAGCGCCTCCAAGCGTTGGACGTTGGCGTGATCGTGTTTTCCGGCTATCGGATCGAGGTTCTGCGCGTGCGTGCTGGGTTCGAGCGAATTTGGGCGGCGATCGATACCCTCGTCGACGGTCCGTTTGTCGCGTCCGAACCCGAATCGATCGGTGGACGAGCCTTCGTGGGCTCGGCGAACCAGCGTTTGCTTCACCGGAGTCCGCGCTATGCCGATGCGGAGCTTTGGCACGGCCCCCGACGGATCGAGTTGACGATCGAAGCCGATGGCAGTCTCCAGCTCCACGGTTCACCGATCCCGCTTCGGGCACTCTTGCGAGCGTTCGGCTGAGCGACCGCGGACGTTCCGTTACGAAGTAGGACTTCGCGTGAGCGCTCGTGCCAACATCTCGATGCTCTGCGGCGCGCATCCTTCGGCATCATTGCCGATGATGACGAGCGTCGGTCGGGATGCGGCGCGCTCGATCAAGGTCGCGATCGCACGGCGGGTTTTCGGATCGGGCTCGAGCAGCTCGGCGTAGGGAGAAAATGCGGATCGTGCTTGTTCGGCATCATAGTGCCGACACAGCATCCATCGGACGACGACCATGTCGTCCGGCTCGAGATCGATGAGCTTCATCTGATGCCCGAGCTCATGCATCCGCGGATGCACAGAAAAGCAATGCACGGCTCCGGCGGCACGGAGGGCTTGCATGTAACGCGGGGTCAGCAGCTGATGATTCCGGATCTCGACCGCATAGCGAGGGCCACGGGGGAGCGCGAGTAAGAACGCTCGCAGCCGATCCGCAAATCCAGGACGGTTGCCGAGCAACGCGAGGTCCTGCGGCGGAAACTGGAACAAGATCACGCCCAAACGACGGCCGAGCCCACGCACGCATGGTTGGATGACTTGTTCGATCGCGTGAGCCGGGTCGAGAAAACACGGGTTATCGCAGCCGCGCTGCGCCCCGTAGCGAGGATGGTCCGGGAAGCGGGCCCACGTGCATCCTTCATGGGATTTGACGAGGAAGCGAAAATCTTCCGGCACCGAAGCCGCGAGTCGTGCATAGGTCCCCTCGTCGATCGGCCCGTAGAAGGTTCGGTCCAGGCTCACGGTGCGCATCAAGGGATGACGCGCATACGCATGAAGCCCTTCGCGTGCCAGGAGGCGTTCGGAAACGGTGCGGTCGTAGACGAGGCCGACCCAGCCGGGAAACGACCAGGATGAAGCGCCGAGATGCAAATGCGGTGGGAGGAGCCGAGCGATCGCGAGGAGTTCGGGGTCGGGCAGAGCGGGACCCACCGCGAGCATGGGGCTCGTCGCGGGCAACTCGAACAGCTCGAGTTGGCGGGTCATCCAGTGCAGCTTATCCTCGATCGCGCATGATGAATCGATCGGCGTGGTCCGTCGCACTCGCCGCTGCGGTGGGCACGACGCTGCTCTTGGCCGTTGGACATCAGCAGGTTGGCTACGTCCGCGATGAAGGGATCTACTTCGAAGCCAGTCGTCGCTATGCGCAGTGGGTGGCCGATCTCGGAGACGATCCCGGTCGAGGCTTCCGTCGGTCGGCTCGCGATCGGGCGTTTGGCTACAATCACGAACATCCGGCCTTGATGAAAACCGTCGCGGGGTTGTCCGCGCGATGGCTCACGAGCGTGGAAGGGAGTGGCGATCCTGCGTCAACGCGGGGCGCATGGATCTCCGAGGGAATGGCCATGCGCTTGCCGGCACAACTGACGGCAGGGTTTGGCGTCTTTCTCCTGGTCCTCGCGGGCGCTCGAAGGTTCGGTGTTTGGGCAGGTTTGCTCGCAGCGACGTATGTCATCGCGGCGCCGCATGTCTGGTTCCACGCTGGCCTGCATGCGTTCGACGTGCCGGTTGCCGTCGCCACGTTGGCGGTTGCGCTCGTATATTCTCGAGCCCTCCGCCACCCGGGGTGGGGTGTTGCGCTGGGACCCGTGTTGGGTTTCGCGATCGCGATCAAACACAACGCGCTCTGGCTCGGGCCGCTCCTCGTCGTGCATGGCTGGAGTTGGTTGTGGGTCCGTCGATCGACCGATGGACCGCAGCGGTGGGGGGCTTGGGTGGGGCTCCCGTTCTGCAGCATGCTGGTATTCGCGCCGCTGACCGTACTTGCGACTTGGCCATGGCTTTGGAGCGATCCGATCGGCCGCTTTCGTCGCTATCTCGAGTTTCACGCCCACCACAACTGGTACAACACCGAGTTTCTCGGCGTGAACTACAACCAACCGCCGATGCCGATCGCGTATCCGTGGGTCATGACGTTCGCCACGGTCCCCACCGTGTTGCTGCTCTTGACCATTCTCGGATTTGCTTCGATGCGCAGTGCCGAAGTGGATACCGACGGCCCACGCGTTCGCGGAGATTTTTGGCGACCGATCCCCAAGATGACCGATGCCGTCGAGTCATCGCTTTGGCTCGTTCTCGCGTTGTTTCCCCTCCTGCTCATCAGCCACCCTCGAACGCCGATCTTCGGCGGGACCAAACACTGGATCACCGCGTATCCATTTTTTGCCTTGGCCGCGGCCCGAGCCTGGGCGCGGCTTTGGCAGTCTTGCGGTGGACGACGACGTTGGGCCGAACCACTCGGATGGGCCCTTGTCCTCACCCCGTCCATCGCCGCAACGGTGAAGGGTCATCCGTACGGCCTGTCACAATATGCAGCGTTCGTCGGCGGACCTCGCGGGGCCGCCGATCTCGGTCTCCAGCGCGGTTTTTGGGGTTATGCGGTGCGACCCTTGCTGCCCTCGGCTCAGGACCACACGCCGCTCTATCTGCATGATGTTCATCCGCTCGCGCAAGTGCAGTACGAGCGTGACGGCCTTTGGCCCGTTGGGCTCGAGATCGGGAATCTCGGAGTCGCGCGCTCGGGCCTGCTCTTTCACGAGCGCCACATGTTGGCCGATGAACTGCGCTCCTGGGATCGTTTTGGAACGAGCGCACCCGTGGACGTCCTCGAGCTCGAGGATGTCCCCCTTACGAGCCTGTATCTCCTGGAGGAGAGTTCAACGTCTCGCACTCGAGTTCGCGCAACAGATCCGTGACCGCGACCTGATAACGCCCTTGGGGGAACCGCTGTTGGTGCCGAGCGAGATGACGACAGGCACCGGGTCGGTCGTCGAGGCGGCGATGGAGAATCCGACCGATCTCGTAGCTCAAGACCTGTTCCGTGCGGGGATCCCAGGCTTCACCCTCCGACTCTCGCAGCAGACGCAACGCTTCGACATACCGATGGATCGCTTCGAGGCGGGTAACCTCCTCGATGAGTTTCGTGGCCGCCGCTTCGCTCGAGTCGGGTGAGGCGATGGATTCCGCTGAATCACGCGCCCTCGCCCTCGAAGCCGCATCACGACGACGAGCGGAGGAGCGCGCTCGACTGTTCAGAGCCACCGGGTTGGGAGGAACCGAGGTTCCCGGATCGGAAGCGACCGGATCGGACGCCAACGACGGAGGTGGAGGCAGCGTCGAGGACCTCGAGCGTCGCTTGGGCGGCGGGTCGGGCGGGCGACCCCACGCATGGGACTCGCCCGGTGCGAGGTCGATCACCGCACCATCATCGCCGCGAAACCGGATCCGGCCTTCGAACAATTGGACGAGCCCGCGCTCTGCGGTTTGTTCGACGAGGAAGCGAGTTCCGAGGACCTCGATCGTCCCGTGCGAGACATGGAGTTCCACGGGCTCGTGGGTTGGACGCTTTTCGACGCGGACCAGCACCCGCCCCTCTTCGAGGGTCAGTGCATGCTCTTCGGAGAGCACGACGGCAGGGTCCCAGGTCTCGATCGTCACACGATCCGAAACGAGCTTGCATTCGCCCTGCAACACGATGCGGGGACCCGCATGTTCGTGTGTGCAATGCGTTCCTTCGAACGAGAGCGTGTCCATGGCGATGGGCGCCTGTCCGTCCGCGGGATCGCGCCACCGCAACCACCCGAATGCGGCGAAGGCAAGGACACACGCGATGAGGCTCGCGACCCCGAGACGGACTCCGTCACGACGGCGCATGGCCCACGTTCGTCGCGAGCCCGGCTCGAGACTTCGCGAGATGCGATGGTACGCAGTTGCCGTCATGCCGCGACGTTCGAACTCGGCATCGACCTCGCGGAGCAATGGAACGATCGCCTTCTTAGGGGACACGTTCGATCTCCCATCCTGCCCGCCGGATCGCTTCCTCGGCTCGCTTGATCAACTTACAAACATAGCCTTTCGAACGACCGAGCGTTTCAGCGATCTCGATCTGAGCCTTGCCATCCAGGTAGTACATGGAAAACGCGATGCGTTGGGCCGGAGGGAG
>Ga0315912_10002958_pt1 | contig 17401 bp, 14 predicted proteins | sample VfabasoilMG_FD_204469 | JGI IMG/M metagenome (GOLD analysis project Ga0315912, IMG submission 204469) | Garden soil microbial communities collected in Santa Monica, California, United States - V. faba soil | ecosystem: Environmental > Terrestrial > Soil > Garden | place: USA: California...
ATCTCGGCGGGCGACGCGGTGGCCCGATAGCTGCCGCGTTCCCCCACCAGGACGCCCGATTCCACGAGGCTGCGCACGCTCTCCTCGAGGAAAAAGGGATTGCCCTCCGTGCGCTCGATGAGCATGCGGCGCAGCGGGGCGAGCGCCGGGTCCGCGCCGACCAGGCCGGCGAGCAGTTCCTCCGACGACTCCGCAGGCAGCGGATCCACGTGGATCTGCGCATAGCAGGTCTTGTTGCCCCAGGAATGGCGGAACTCCGGCCGGTAGTTGACCAGCAGGAACAGGCGGCTGACGGGGAGGCTTTCGACGAGGCCATCGAGGAAGGCATGGGTCTCGCTGTCGATCCAGTGAAGATCCTCGAACACCAGCAGCAGCGGCTGCACCTGGCTCTCGCGAAGCATGAGGCGCTTGCAGGCTTCCAGGGTGCGCGTGCGACGCTGGGGGGGATGCAACCGGTGCCACTCCGGATCGTCCACGCCCATGTCCAGCAGCCACATGAACGCCTGCAGCGTCGATTCGAGCGACTTGTCGAGCGTGAGCAGTTTTCCGGTGATCTTTTCCCTGACACGCCGCTGGTCGTCACGCTCCTCGATGCGGAAATAGGCTTTCAGCAGGTCGATGAGCGGGCGATACGCAGTGGCCTTGCCGTAGGAAACCGAACCGCTCTCCAGGACCAGCCAGTCGCGGGTGCGGTGGGAGTGGGTGAATTCCCACACGAGGCGCGATTTGCCCACACCCGGTTCGCCCACCAGCGCCAGGACTTCCCCGCGTCCGTTGCGACAACGCTCGATGGCCTGGACGATGGCGTCCATTTCGTTGCGGCGGCCGACGAATTGCGTCAGCCCGCGCGCCGCCGCAGCCTGCACCCGGGTCCGGAGGACCGATGCGCCGAGCAGGTCGAACACTTCGAGGGGCGCGGCGCTGCCCTTGACCGGAACGGGGCCCAGGGGATCGACCTGGATGAAGCCCTCGGCGAGGCTCAGCGTGTGGATGGTGAGGCGCACCGATCCGGCGGGAGCGAGTTGCTCCATGCGAGCGGCCAGGTGAACCGTTTGCCCCACTGCGGTGTACTCCATGTGCAGATCGTTGGAGATCCCGCGCACCACGACTTCACCGGAATTGAGGCCGATGCGAACCTGCACTTCCGCGCCATGGCTGCGGCGCAGGTCTTCGCTGAACCGGCGGATCGACGTTTGCATGGCCAGCGCGGCGAAGCAGGCGCGCACCGCGTGCTCTTCATGCGCGAGCGGCGCGCCGAACAACGCCATGATGCCGTCGCCCATCACCTGGTTGACCGTGCCTTCGAAGCGGTGCACGGCTTCCATCATGAGGTCGAGGACCGGATCGAGGATGCGCCGCGCCTCCTCCGGATCGCGTTCGGCGATGAGTTCCATCGAACCCTTGATGTCCGCGAACAACACGGTCACCTGCTTGCGCTCGCCCTCCAGGACGCTGCGGGAGACGAGGATTTTTTCGGCGAGGTGCCGGGGCGTGTAGGCCTGCGGCGATTCGAAGCGTGCCGTGGAGGCCGGTGCGGCGCCGGCGAGCGCGCTTCCGCACTCGGCGCAAAAGCGGCTATCGGGCAGATTCGCGTGGGCGCAACGCGCGCATGCGAGTTCCAGCTTGGATCCGCAGCCATTGCAGAACTTGGCGCCAGCCGGATTCTCGTGCTGGCAACGCAGGCACAGCATCATCGAACGCAAAAACCCCTCTACGCCCTGGCCGTCGCCGAAAAAGCGGCGGATGCAGGGTGGTCAATATTCGGGTGAGCAGATGCGGTGACGTGCCGCGCCCTCTGTCAAAGCCCCGGGGCGCTGGCGTTCCTGGGCGAAACCCTGACGGGCCGCCGGAACCTTGCCTTTTTAACGAACCCGCCGGTCCCTGTCAACGATTCCCAGAGGAATGGGTTATATGCAGTTGCCATGAAAGGCGGCGCCGGGCTTAACATAAGCGCCCAGGCCGATGCGGGTTCATTGCCGGGATTACGGGGGGGGCGCATGCAGAACCAGGGGTCGCTGCGATTGGCACGTGCAACGAGGACCGTCGGCCTTGTCGGCGCAATCCTGATGTCATGCTTCTGTTCCCCGTCGGTTTTCGCGCAAAATCAGGGTGCTGCGCAGCGCGCCGTCGAGCACGCGAAAAAATTCGCCGGCACCACCCTGACCGTCGAATGGCAAGCCGGATTGCAGTCCCTGGACCTGCTCAACTTCTCCGGGCCCCTGTGGGAGAAGCTCACGGGCGTCAAGATCAAGGTCGTTGAAATTCCGATCAACGAGGTATTTTCCAAGGTGGTGATGGAACATCGCGCGGGGACGGGAACGTTCGACGTGGTGGACGTGGTTCCGGCCTGGACGCCCGACCTCGTGCGCATGGGAGCGCTCGAGCCCCTCGATGCCTTCATCGACAAGTTCGATTATCGCGAAGAGCTGGCCGGCATTGCCCCGGCATTCCGTGACTACATGACCGTCGACGGACGCACCTACGCGATCTTCGACGATGGGGATGTCCTGCTGCTTTATTACCGCAAGGACATTTTCGCGCGGCCCGAATTGCGCAAGGGCTTCCGCGAGAAATTCGGTTACGAGCTCGCGCCGCCCGCCACCTGGAAACAGTTCTCGGAAATCGGCGGCTACATCACCGATCAGTTGCGCGCCGAGGGCGTCTATGGCGCCACCTTGGCGCGCGAGCCGGTGTTCGCGGGTTACCTGTTCGAGGAGCGGTTCCGCACCGAGGGGGGAAAGTTCTTCGATCCCGTCACCATGAAGGCGAGCGTCAACTCGCCCGTGGGCGTCAAGGCCCTGACTGCCATGCGGGAGGACAACGCTTTCATGCCCCGCGGGGTGGAGCAGCTCAACTTCGTCGACAACCTTGCGGTCTTCCTTGCGGGAAATGCCGCCATGACCGTGTCGTGGCCGCCGGTCGGCCGCTGGGCCGCGGGATACGGTGAAGGGGAAAAGGCGCTTGCGTGGGTGCCGAAATCGAAGATTGCCGGCAAGGTCGGCTACGCGTTGCCGCCGCTCGGCCGGCCCGAACTCGCAATCGGGCATGCCATTGCCGTGGCGGCCGCCAGCCGCAACAAGGAGCTGGCCTGGCTGTTCATCCAATGGCTCAACAGCGAGGAGATCAGCCTCGCGCGGGTGCAGCTGCCCTATACGCTGCGGGATCCCTTTCGCACCTCGCACTATCGCAGTCCCGAGTACCAGTCGCGCTGGCCGGATGCGAAGGACTACCTCGCGACCCTGAAGTCGGCGTCGGAACGCGGCCTCATCGATCTTTCCCTGATCCAGACGGAGAAGTACGAAGAGGCATTGCGCGAAGGCCTGAGCAAGCTGTGGGGAGGGGAAGACCCGCAGAAGATCCTGGACGAGGTGGCGCGTCGCTGGGATCAAACGACAGAGAAGATCGGCGTGGAACGCCAGCGAGCGGCTTACGGCGCGTGGGCGGGTAGACCGGGCGCGTATCCGAAATAATTGCGGCCGGTCAGGCGAGTTTGAGCGCGAGGGTCAAACCGTCCGCGATCGGCAGCATCGAGGAATGCACGCGGTCGTCTTCGAGGATGCGCCGGTTGAGCGCCCTGATCGCATTGGTGTCGCCGTCCTGGCGGGCCACATCCGCAACGTGCCCATACCAGAGGGTGTTGTCCACCGCGATCAGGCCGCCGGCCCGCACGAGCACGACGGCACGCTCGTAGTAGTGGATGTAGTTGGCCTTGTCGGCATCGATGAAAACGAAGTCATAGGTGCCGGATTCGCCCGAGTCGACCATGCCGTCGAGTGTCTGGAGGGCGGGCCCGAGGCGCAGCTCGATCTTGTGCGCCACGCCGGCCCTTTCCCAGAAGCCGCGGGCGATCCTGGTGTACTCCTCGTTCAGGTCGCAGGCGACGATGCGGCCGTCGTGCGGCATTGCGAGCGCCACGGACAGGCTTGAGTACCCGGTGAATACGCCGACTTCGATGGCGCGCCGGAATCCCATCGCTTTCGTGAGCAGCTGCATGAACTGGCCCTGCTCGGGGGGAATCTGGAAATCGGCGCGCGGCTGGTCGACATTGGCTTCCCGCAGGCGCTCGAGGATCTCCGGCTCGCGCAGCGAATTTTCCACCATATAGTTGTAGATCAGGTCCGTGATCGCCACGGTCTTGTTGGTCATCAGGCCCAAAGCAGCGTTCCCTCCCGGTTGACAGGCGCAAGCGTCCTGCCGGGCCGTCGTCCCCGCAGGAATGCCATCGCAGTCTGCGCCGCTGCAGTGCACAAGGCCCGGACATTTTGCACAGCCGGAATGTGCGAAAAGTCACTTTTTCGAGTTTCTTGCCGTCCCGACCGTATCCAGCGCCGCCGGCATTTTTGTGAATCCGTCACAGAACCGGTGGTGATTGTTAGCAGAACCGCGACTGCTGCGCGTCGAGAATTTGCTGGCGGACTGCGAGCGGCATGAGGGGACAAGGAAACCGTTTCGCGGCACTGCACAGGGCCCCGGCGCTGCAGCGGACAAGACCGGGAACTTGCAAGACTTGAATCCAACCTAGATCAGGAGAACCTCAATGAAACTGCATCAAGTCACCAGCATCACCGGCGCATTGTTGCTTGCAGGCGTGGTGGGTAGTGCGAACGCCGAACCCATGAAGGAGCTGGCCGTATACAAGGGCAGCCTGGGCAAGTTCAGCTGCGATGCGAAGGAGACCGGATCGGGCAAGACCTTCAAGGCCATCGTGGACAAGACGGTCGAATTCGACGGCAACACTTATCTGGAGCGGTACATCGAGACCAAGAGCGCCGATCATCCGAACCCCTGGAACGCGGTATTCATCATGTCTTATGACCCGGCCACCAACCGCTGGGTCCGCAATGGCATCGACAATTCCGGCAACCGCAATGCCGCGACCTCGACCGGATGGAACGGCGATACCTGGGTGTGGGAGAACGATGGCGTAAACATCGTCATCACCCGCAAGGGTTCGGCCGCTTTCAGCTTTGCCGTCGACGTCAAGCAGGACGGCGGTGTGAAGCGCGTCGCCGAGGCCAACTGCAAGAAAGCATAGTCCCTGTTTCCGAAGCGGCACCTGGAGCCGGCCCTCGGGCCGGCTCTTCTTTTGCGCCCGGATGGTTTGCGCGCGGCGGCGAAGCGGGAATATTCCACATTACGCGTGCGGCAGGGCTAACAGATTGGCAGGGGTGCGCGGCCTATTCTGGAATCGTGCGCAGGGCGGAAAGCCCGGCGACCGGAAACCAAACCCAACCAAAAGGAGCCTGACCATGGATACCCGCCAAGCCTGCAAGTTTGCCGTTGCCGCCGTGATCGCCGCCGCCAGCCTGCCCGCGCTCGCGGTGGACTGGAACACCGTGGCATCGACCGATTCCCAGACGGTGCTCGTCGACCGCGACAGCGTGCATGCCTTCAACGGCGACGTGCGCGCCTGGGTCGTCCACAGCTACAGCCACACCGAATCCCTCGGCGACATGTTTCCGCACCGTTCCAAGGTGATGCTTTACAGCTTCGATTGCGGCAAGCGGGAGCTCGGCTACATGCAGTGGTCCATGCAATCCGGCGAGTTCGGCGGCGGGCAGACCGTGTGGGCCGATCGCGTGAACCATGTTGCCTACTATCCCGCACAGGGCGACGTGGCGGATATGGCCCTGGTGGAAAGCGCTTGCGCGATCTACGCGCAAAAGCAATCCGACGGCAAGCTGGCCGTGGTCCGCTGAACTGTCCCTCGGGGGAGAATCCCATGGAAAAGATGCATGCCAGTGTGCTAGTGCGCAGTTTCCAGGCGGCGTTCCTTGCAGCCGTGGCGCTCTCAACCGTCCCGGCCGTCGCTGGCCCGCAAGCCGTCGCCGCGGACTCCCAAGGCAACCTGTACATCGCAGATGCCGCGCACCATGTGATCGTACGCATCGATGAAGCGGGGCGAGAAAGCCTCATCGCGGGACGGCCCGGGGTCGCCGGCAACACGGATGCCAGTGGCGAAGGTGCCCTGTTCGACGCCCCCTCCGGCATTGCCGTTGGCGGCGATGGCAGTCTGTACGTGGCGGACGTCAACAACCATTCCATACGGAAGGTCCTCCCCGGTGGCCGGGTGGTGACGTTGGCGGGCTCGGCAGAGGCTGGCAGCAGGGATGGCCATGGCGCTGCGGCGAGGTTCAGCAGCCCGCATGGCGTTGCCGTGGACGGCTGGGATAACGTGTACGTCGCGGACACCGACAATTCGACTATCCGTAGGATTACCCCGGATGGCGAAGTCAGCACCCTGGCAGGGGTGGCGGGAGTCGGTGGCAGCGTTGACGGGGTCGGGTACATCGCGACTTTCCTGTTTCCCCAGAAACTCGCCGTCGACCGGGAAGGCCATGTCTATGTAGCCGAGGTCAACGCACATACGATCCGCAGGATCAGCCAGAAAGGCGAAGTCAGCACGCTCGCCGGGCTGGCGAATGCCCCCGGGGAAGCCGACGGGTCGGGCAGCCACGCGCGATTCCGTCATCCGCAAGGCCTGGCGGTCGCTGCCGACGGCAGCATCCTGGTTGTCGACGCCGGCAATCGCAAGATCCGGCGCATCAATCAGGTCGGGGACGTTGAAACCCTGGCTGATGCGGACTTGGGCGCGGGTTTGGACAGGCTGCCGGCAGGCGTCGCGATCAGCGGTACGCAGGCGCACGTAACCTTCCACCATGGTGAGTCGGTCATGCACACCCTGGCAACCGGTTCGATGACGCTGGCAGGTACGTCAGCCCGCTGAGTCGCGTTCTGATCGTCGTCCAGCGACTCTGGCTATCAAGAAGCGCGCGCCGCGGTTTCCCTACCGGCGGCGCTGCCGGGAAAGTACTCCCCGGCAGTGCCCAAGATATCGATCTGACCAATCGCGCCGTATCGATCGGCAGCCTCGTCGGGTAAGCACCCGCAGCCCGCGTCCTCAGTACTCGATCTGTTCGCGGCCTTCCTCACGATACGGTTCCTTCGAGCCCACTTTGCCCTTGTAGGTGCCGGCTCCCTTGATGTTCTTGTACTTTCCAGAGCCGCCAAGGTATTTGTAGGTTCCTTCCCAGGTGCTCAGCCAGCTGCCGTCATCCTTGGCGACCGTCTTGTGCGTGCCCTCGAAAGTGCCGTAGGTCTGCTCGCCATTCTTGTGCACGTAGGTGTAGTAGCCCTTGTGGCTGCCGCTGCCATCGACCTGGTCACTGTGCAGGTAGATCCATTCTTCCGCCAGCTGGAAGTCCGGATTGGAGTATTTGCTGTCCTGGAGCTGGACTTCGTGCGAGATCTCGTGGTTCGGCGATTCCGTCAGCGTGATGGCGCTCTTGGAGACCGTTCGACTGCCCGTCTTGACATACGTCTGTTCCCGCTTCTCCGCCGATGCGGAAAGCCCGGGGACACAAAGGGCGAGCGCGGCTGCGACAGCGATTGCTGCGCGTAGGGTGTTCATCGCATGTTCCTCCACTATTTGGTTGATTTGGACCTGACCTTGTGCCGGGAGGCCTGGCATGCGGCGATCGGCCCGCGAAGCAGCTCGGACAGTTCCGATACGTCGCGGAAGGCCCGTTTGCCACCGGTGTGCGCGTCTTCCACGATCCCCGACAACGCCTGGAATCCCCTGCGGTAGATTCGCACCACGTAGCTGCGCGGCTGGCGCATGACCCTGCCTCCCTTGGCACGCCGAGAGCATTGCCGGATGGCGGGTAGGGATTGGGTACGGATTGGGAATCGGCTCCGCGGGGGCCGGCCCGGGCTATGACAATCGAAGCTCGGCGAACAACCTCTGGGTCTCCGCTGACGGGACTGTCCCCAGCGTGATGGAGAGCGTATGCCGCAGCCGGCGATACACGCTGGCGGCTTCCGCGCCTCGCCCGAGCTTCTGGTAGCTGCGCATCAAGCCGCGGTAAAAGCCTTCGACCAGCTCGTCGGTCTCGATCCCGCGGGTGTAAAGGCCGACAGCTTCTTCGTAGCGAGCCGACGACTCGAGCTCCCTGGCGACCGATTCCGCCGCACGGATGAACTTGCTGCGCAGGCGCTCGCGAAACGACACGGCCCAGGAAGCGGTCTCGCCCAGTTCCAGATTGCCCTCGTAGAGCTCCACGGCCCGGCGTTCCTGGCCGGACTCCTTTAATAGTTGCTCGAACGCCAGGGCGTCGACGGCGATGCGCCGCAAGTTCAGCGAGAGTAGCCCCCCGCTCTGGCGAATGGTGTCGTTGCTGCCGAGGATGCGGCGAAGTCGATGCAGGGCCGCCGACAAGGATTCCGCCGCAGCGTCCGCCTCCTGGTCAGGCCACAATGCATCCATGAGCCTGTGCTCCGGAACCTCCGTGCCGCCGAACGCGATGATCGCCTTGAGCAGGGCCAGCGTTCGCCTCGGGACCTTGCGGCCGAATTCCAGGGGTTTCTCGTCCAGCAGGATCTCGAATCGGCCCAACGCATACACTTTGACCGGCCATGGCCAGGCGAGGGAAGCCGTTGCGGGCGGGGCCAGCCGACGCTCTTGCACGATCAGGCGTGTCAAGTCGGGCTCGATTCCATGATCGAGTGCAACCATGGAAAGCTCGGCCATCGCGTCCGGATACCAGCGTGTCCGGAGGCGATGCCGGTCGTCGCGGGCGAGGTGCAGTGCTTGTCCCAGTGATTCCTTGCAATCATCGACCTGCCCCGATCGGAGGGCTGCCCATGCCTCCAGAAGGTGGGTTGCGGCCCCGAACCTCTCGAACTCGACGATCCCGGGTTGCGCGCGTAGCCGGAGGAGTACGTCACGGGCGGCATCGATCCGGTTGGCCGTGATCAGCAGGTAAGCCCGATTGCAAAGCACGTAAGCAAGCACAACGACCGGCCCTTTCGTCTCGCAGATGGCGATCGAGGCTGCATTGCAATCCAGCGCGCGATCTATGTCGCCGCCCCCGAACGCGATCCATGATCGGGCATTCTCCAGTACCTGGGTAATGACATGCAGGTCAGGGGCTTGCAGGGTTTCGGTATGCTTCAAGGCGAGCTCCGCCGCTGCCTGGTTTCCCGCGGCATACAGGATGAGCGAGCGCCACACTCCGGCAATGTGGTCGCGACCGACCAGCCCATTGGCAGCGATGATGGCATCCGCACAGTCGATGCATTCGAGCGCTTCGCCGTAGCGGGCGAAATCCATGTGGCCAAAAGCTTCGGCGAGGCAATAGAGTGCGTGACGGTCGGCTGAAAGGTCATCCGATCCAAGGCCGCGCCGGCCTTCGCGCGCCGCAATTCCGGAAATACGGAAATCGAGGCATCGCGTCGTGTGATAGTGCAGCATGTTAGCCACCGATACCCGAAGATTCGCATCGGTGCATCGTGGCAACAGCTCTGCTGCTTTTTCTGCCGAACGCTGGACGATCGAGTCCGAAAAGTCGAATGAATTCTCGGCGGCCCAGAACAGGGACGCGTGAACGCGCAGGCCGTCGTCGACACTGAGTGCAATGTCGTGCGTTCCTAGGTCATGCCTCAGGCGCCCAAGCCACAAATCCATGGTGTCCCAGTGTTCGACGACGAAGTGCAGCGTTTCGATGACGGCAGATGCGCAAAGGATCGAGCCCAGTCCATCGGCCCTCGCGACGAATTCCTGGTAAGCCTGCTCCAGGATCGGCAAGGCCTTTGCTGCATCCGCCAGCGCGGTGGACCGGCCAAGCCAGTATTGCAGCCATGGATTGACCCGTATTCGCTCGGGCGGAATGAGCCCAGCCCACTCCGACAGGGTTCTCCACCGACCTTGGGTGATATGGCTGCGTGCGCTGCCCAGGAATACTTGCTCCGCAAGGTCCCAATCGCCCGCCTGGACGAACAGCGGGAATGCATCGTCGATGAGACCGGCATCCCGCAGCAGGCAGGCAGATTCACTTGCCAGGGACCGAAGATCTGCGTGTGCCAACTTCAGCCCAGCCCGGTTCTGGAGGAAAGCCCGGAAAAGATCGTGGTACTGGTAGGTGACGATGGCAGCCATGCGCCTGTCGACAAACATGCGGCGCCGGTACAGTTGTTCGACAATCTGTGCGGCGCGTGGCGTACCGGTGATCTGGCAGGCCATCTCGGCGGTGAATCGAGGAAAGAAAGCGGTTTTTAGCAATACCGCTTGTTCTTCCAGGGGTGCGGCATCCAGGATCTCGGCCGCGAAATAGTCGAATGTCGTTTCGAGCGCGAGCGAATTTGCCGCCAGGTTGCCATCGGTGCGTCCTTCCAGCAGCAGGCGCACCCCGGCAGCCCAGCCTCCTGATCGATTGTGAATCGCGAGCGCGTCCGCGTGGTGCGAAGCCTTCCTCGCGGAGACGATCGCGGCAGTCTCCTCCGGATCGAGGCGCAATTCATCCCAGCCGAGCAATGCCATTTCTTCCGAAATGCGGAAGCGGGCGAAGGCCGCGGGGGGTTCCTGGCGACTGATCACGACCAGGTTGCTGTTCTGAGGAATATCTCGAACGGCGGCCGCGAGCATCCGATGCAGCATGCTATCCGGATGCATTTCGTGGTAGTTGTCCAAAACCAGGCAACTGTCGCCCGGCAAGATCGAGAATGCGCGCTGGAAAAAGCGATGGCTGAATCCTTCAAGGTCCGAAAGATATTCGGGGGTCAACAGCGGCAGACGCAGCGAGCGCTTCCTTGAGAAAGCGGCAACCGCCTGCGCCAGGAAATAGAAGAAAGCAGCGGGATCGGAGTCTCCCGAATCGAGCAGGTACCAAAGCGCGGTTGTTTTCGTTGTCTGGAGATAGCTTGCCGCCACCGACGTCTTGCCGGCACCTGGCGGGCCGCTGATCCAGATTGCCCGGTGGGCGCGCAACCTGTCGAGAAGCAGGTAAAGGCGCGGTCGCGCGACTGCTCCATGCAGGCGCGGCGGCGTGAGCTTTGCAAGCGGGGTGCCCGTCATTTTCAATGATCCTGACAGTACGCTAGCATGTTAGCGCTGGAAATCAGTCGTGATGCGGCCGGCGCCTCCGGGAGATTCGATGCGGAAGTTCGTATTGCACTGCGCTATCTGGCTGGGCGTTGCTGCCAGCCAGGCCCTTGCGGCGGAGACAACGGCGCCGGTCAGGATAGCCCTGAACCTTCCAATGAGCGGCCCTTTCGCAGCCGTCGGCGAGCTGTACGCAAAGAACTCCCAGTTTATTGTCGACCAAATAAACTTCCGCGGCGGCGTCCTCGGCGGGCGACGCCTGGAGCTGGCGGTATTCGACAACAAGAACAGCGCGCAAGAAGCGCTGCTGGGGCTGAAGCGGACAACGGATCAACATTTCCAGTTCATGATCCAGGGCGGCGGCTCCCACATTGCCGTGTCCTTGGCGGAGGCGATCGAAAAGCACAATGCCAGGGAACTTGGCTCACGGCTCCTGCTGCTCGTAGAGCCCGGGGACCTGGATCTCACCCAGGAAAAATGCAGCTTCTGGACTTTCACTTTTCACCCGAGCGCCGAGAGCAAGATGTCCGCACTCACCGACCACATCGCCAAGGAGCCGAAGGTCAGGCGGGTCTACCTCATCGGGCAGGACTATCTGTTCGGTCAGCAGATCAGGCAGTACGCGCGCGAGATGCTCGCCCGCAAGCGTCCAGACATTCAGGTCGTGGGAGACGACCTCCATCCCCTGGGCAAGGTGAAGGACTTCGCCCCGTACGTGGCGAAGATCAAGGCGGCCGGGGCCGACACCGTGATCACCGGGAATTACGGCTCCGACATGTCATTGCTCATCCGCGCGGCTGCAGATGCCGGCCTGCCCGTTTCCTTCTACACCTACTACGGCATGGGGCTCGGGGCGCCGACGGCAATGGGTCCTGCCGCCATCGACAAGGTGAAGGTGATCTGGCGCTGGCATCCCAACCTCTCGTTCGATGACGAGCACCAGGCGGCAGTCGCCTACAAGAAGAGGTTCGGACTCGACTACTATTCGATGCCATTGAACAACCTCTTCGCAATGCTGATGGCGGCCATAGAGCGAGCGGGATCCACGGATCCATTGCGAGTGGCGCATGCGCTGGAAGGGATCCGGGTGCGCAACAGCATGGGGGAAGCCTGGATGCGGCCGGAGGATCACCAGCTATTCGAACCGCTGTACATCCTGACGATTACCCGCGTGAACGGCCGCGATGTGAAGTACAACCTGGAGAACACGGAGTTGGGCACGCGAACCGATGCGCGCATCGAGTCGAAGGACATGATGCTGCCCACGCGCTGCAATATGCGAAGGCCCTGATGGGCCAGAGTATGACGCGTTCGAACTATTCGACGTCGTCGATCGAGCGCGGCCAGCTCTTCTTGAGCAGTTTCGACAGCGCACGATCCGCCAGCACCTTGCCGCCGGTCTGGCAGCGGGCGCAATAGTTCGTTTCGTGCGCGCCGCTGACGATGCGCTGCACCGGGGCGCCGCAAACCGGGCAGGGCTGGCCGAACTTGCCATGCACCGCCATCTCTCCGCGAAATGCCGTGACCTTTTCCGGAAACTTGCCGCCAGCCTGCTTGCGCAAGCGGTCCGTCCATTCATCCAGCGTTGCGCGCGTTGCATCGTAGAGCCGCCGGACTTCCTCATCGGCAAGCTTTTGCGTCATGGCGATGGGCGACAGCTTCGCGCGGTGAAGGATCTCGTCGGAGTAGGCGTTGCCGATGCCGCTGAACAAGTGCGGATTGGTCAGTGCGCGCTTCAAGGTGTGATTGGCCGATCTCAGGCGGTCGGCGAACACCGGGAGGCCGGCCTCGAGGATTTCCAATCCGGGCACATGGAGCGCGTCCAGTCCGGCCTGTCCCTGCACGACGTGGATGGAAGCCATGCGCTTGGTGCCGGCTTCGGTGAGCACCAGCGTTCCGCTGTCGAACTCGAACACAGCAAGCGCGATGCGTCCCGGCGGCTTCACCTTGTCTCCCGCTGTAAACCAGCGCAGGCGTCCGGCGACCATCAGGTGGATCACCAGGAAGCGTTCGCCTGCGAATTCGAACACGATGCGCTTGCCCAGGCGCCGGAGCCGGAGGACGCTCTGGCCTTCGATGCTGGAAACGGGAGGCACTGCCGTCCGCAGGATGAAGGGATTCAGCAGGCGCACCTTCCGGAGCACCTGGTCCTTGACCCGCGCCTCCAGGCTTTCTATATAGACGACGACGTCCGGCAGTTCGGGCATGGGAAGCGGGCGGGGAATGCGAGTTCGACCCTGGTTGGCGAAGGGTCGTTCATCGCCTGAAGTGTGTCAAACGGGAACGCGGGGGCCGCGGCATTCATCCAATGCCGTAACAGGAGACATGCCATGCCAGCAAGCCCAGCGGTCACGACCCTGCTGTCGAATGAAGTCACGGACATTGCGCTGGCGGAAGGCATCGCCGCCGGCGATCCGGTTGCGTTCGAAGCCTTGATGCGGCGGTACAACCGCATCCTCTATCGCGTAGCCCGTTCCATCCTGAGAGACGATGCCGAGGCCGAGGATGCGCTCCAGCTTGCCTATCTGCATGCCTACGAGGGCATCGCAGGCTTTCGCGGACAGGCGAGGCTTTCCACCTGGCTCACCCGCATCGTCGTCAATGAAGCATTGATGCGCGTGCGCCAGCGCGGCCGCGAGGCTACGGTGATCGCGCTGGACCATTCGCCGGTGGACGCACCGGATCGCCTGGAACGGCCGGACCTGGCCGAGGATCGTCCTGAGGCCCTGGCCATCCGGGCACAGACGCGCGCGCTCATCGAACGCGGCATCGATGCGCTGCCCGAGGCGTTCCGGACGGTGTTCATATTGCGTGCGCTGGAGGAGCTGACGGTGGAAGAGACCGCCGCCTCCCTGGACATTCCCGAAGCCACGGTGCGCACGCGTTTTTTCCGGGCGCGCAGCCTGCTGCGCGAAAGCCTTGCGCGCGAGATCGACGTCGCGACGGCGGAGGCGTTCTCCTTCGACGGCGCTCGCTGCGACCGCGTCGTCCGCGGCGTGCTCGACCGGATCCATCCGCCGGATTCCTGATCGCGGCCGCGAGCCGCGATCGCCCGTCCCGCCGCTCTCGCGGCGGTTTTCCCCGCAATGCCCATTCATCTCGAAGGAGAGGCCCATGTCTTTTCTGCTATTTGCCAATGATCCGCGGCTGGACCCCGCACGGCGTGCTTTCATCGGACGCTCCGGCGCACTGCTGTCCGCATCGGCCGTTGCCCTGCTCGCAGGCTGTGAAAGCCTGGCCGCGAACCAGAAGAAATCGGATTCCGGCGGCGATGTCGCGATCCTCAACACCGCGCTCGGCGCCGAGCGCGAAGCCATCGCCGCATACCAGCTCGGAGCGGACAGCGGCTTGCTGGAGCCCGCGGTGAAATCCCTGGCGCTCAAGTTCCAGGGCCACCACAAGGCCCATGCCGACCTCCTCGCGGCCACCGTGTCGAAGCTGGGCGGCCATCCGGTGGACGCAAAAGCGAAGTACAGCTTCCCGGTGGAAAAGCTCAAGAACCAGGCGGACGTCCTGCGTTTTGCCGCCCAGCTCGAGCAGGGCGCGGTCAGTGCCTACCTGGGCGCCGTGCCGGCCTTCGACAACCGCGACCTGTCGAAGGCCGCAGCCAGCATCCTGGGCGACGAAGCCATGCACTGGGCAATCCTTCGCAATGCGCTCGGGGAGGATCCGGTTCCCGCCGCCTTCGTCGGCTGAAGCAGCCGTCGATTGCGGTAGACTCCCGGCATCGATCTGCGGGAGGCCGCATGCCGGTCATGGAATGGAATGACGCCCTGGCGCTGGACCAGGACGTAATGGACGACACGCACCGCGAGTTCGTCGAGTTGCTGAACCGGCTCGCGGATGCGCCCGAAGACCGCATGCTCGCCGTGCTGGACGAGTTCATCGCCCATACCGAAGCGCACTTCGGCCAGGAGCAGCGCTGGATGGAGCAGATGGCCTTTACCGCGACCGAATGTCACGTCAACGATCACCAGGGCGTGATGCAGGTTGCCCTGGAAGTGCGCAAGCGTGCCGCGGCGGGCGAGACCCGCTTCGGCCCGGTGCTCGCGAAGGCGGTGGCGGAATGGTTTGCCACCCACGCCTCCAGCATGGACCATGTGCTTGCGCTCTACATGAAGGATGTCGGCTTCAGGCCGCCTCTCCCCCACGGCGAGACCGAGTAGATCCAGGGTCGGGCTGAACTGCGCTCCCGCCGGGGAAAATACAGGCAGAATGTTCGCGTTCACCTGTCGCGCCGCAGCATTGCCGAAGGCGGCGAACCATAAAAAAGAGAAGGAGGAGCGCCATGTCCCGTTTTTCCACGAGCCTCGTTGCGTCTTTATTCGCCGTCCTGGCGGCGATGGGACCTGCGCGCGCCGCAGACCCGATCGTCGTCGGCCTCGTCGATGAAGTCACCGGCCCGCAGGCCGAGGCGGGGATGCTGACCGCCTACGGCGCCAAGCTCGCCGTCGAGGAGATCAACGCCGCCGGCGGCATCCTCGGCCGCCAGGTCGAGTTGCAGATCGAGGACAACCAGAGCACCAACCCGGGCACCGTCCTGGCCTATTCGAAACTGGTATCGCAGAAGGTGGTGGCGGTCCTCGGTCCCTTGCGCAGCACCCAGGTCCAGGCCGCCTCCCCGACCATCGCCAAGGCAAGGATTCCCGCCATCATCGGCGGCAGCGATCCGAGCCTGACGCGCGTCAACAATCCCTGGATCTTCCGGGTCCGGCCGAATGACCTCTATTCGTCGAAAGTCATGGCGGAATTCGGCGCGAAGGAGCTCAAGGGGAAGAAGTGGGCGATCATCCACTCCACCGATACCTTCGGTGCCGGCGGCAAGAACGCGCTGGTTGATGCGTTGAAAGCGCATGGCATCGAACCCGTGCTGATCCAGGGTTACACCAACAATTCCCAGGATTTCACGCCCATCGTCCTGGCAGTGAAAAAGTCCGGGGCCGACATCATCGGCAGTTACATGACCAACGCCCCCGATGTCGGCATTTTCGCCCGCCAGCTGCGCCAGCTCGGCGTCACGATTCCGTGGGTTGGATCGACGTCGATCGTGACCGAGACGGCGATCCGCCTCGCGGGCGAGGCATTGCACGGCACGTACGGCGTTTCGGATTTCGTCGTCGACGCCAACGAGGAGAGCAAGCGCTTTGCCGCCGCTTACCGCAAGAAGCACGGCGTCGAACCCGACCTGTTCTCGGCGTGGTGCTACGGTGGCATGTACCTGCTCAAGCACGCCATCGAAACCGCGAAGACGACCGACGCGGAAGCGGTGCGCGCCGCGATGCTGTCCATCAAGGGACTGAAGGGCGTGGAAGGCACTTACAACTTCAATCCCAACGGCGACGGCGTCCACGGCTACAACATCGTTCGCAACGACAAGGGCAAGGTCGTCTTCATCAAGCACATCGAATTCGACGATTGAACCTGCCGCAATCGAAAAGGCCGCGGACGGCGCGTCCGCGGCTTTTTTTGTGTGCGGTGATGCGGGATCTGCACTGTCGATGGCCGGGCCCGCCTGCAATCAGAGTTCGAAGTCCTGCCTTGCCTCAAGTCATTTGATCGATCCAACTGGAAGTTCCAGTCGATTCAATCGATAATATCGATCACTCGAATCTCCCTGCGATCATGGCGAATTCGCTCCTTCCGTCCCTCCGGCAACTGCGCTACCTCGTCGAGGTCGGCGAAAAACTCAATTTCCGCGCCGCCGCGGAGGCGTGCTTCGTCAGCCAGTCCACCTTGTCTTCCGGCATCAAGGAGCTGGAGACGCAGCTCGGCGTCGAACTCGTGGAGCGCGATCCGAGAGGGGTGCGCCTCACTGCCGCCGGCATGCAGGCCGCGGAACGGGCCAAATCCATGCTCGCCGCAGCGCAGGACCTTGTCGAAACCGCCCGGGGATCCGGGGCGCCGCTCTCCGGGTCCTTTCGGCTGGGGGTCATTCCGACCGTGGCGCCTTTCCTGTTGCCGGTCGTGCTGCCCGAACTGCGTGAGACGTATCCGGAGCTGAAGCTCTACCTGCGGGAAGACCTGACGGAACGCTTGCTGGAAAAGCTGCGCGCCGGAGAACTCGATGCCGCGGTGATCGCGCTGCCCTACGACACGGCGGAACTCACGGTGCTGCCGCTGTACCGGGACGAGTTCTGGTTCGTGGCGCGCGCCGACGATCCGCAGGCGAAGAAGAAGGAGATGCTGGTTCGCGACCTGGAGCCGGGCAGCGTGTTGCTGCTGGAGGAGGGGCATTGCCTGCGCGACCACGCGATCGCCGCATGCGGCACGCGCGGTTCGAAGTCGCAGTCCATGGTGGAGGCCACCAGCCTGAACACCTTGATCCAGATGGTGGAGGGAGGGCTCGGGGTGACGCTGCTGCCGGAGATCACGCTGAAGGCAGGCATCCTCAATGGCACCCACCTGGTTGCGCGGCCGTTTGCCACGAACGTGCCTTCGCGCACCATTGCCGTCGTGACCCGGCCCTCCGGTTCCCGCCGCGCTGACGTGGGCCTGCTGGCGAAATTCTTCGAGGAGCACGCC
>Ga0315912_10002959_pt1 | contig 17399 bp, 14 predicted proteins | sample VfabasoilMG_FD_204469 | JGI IMG/M metagenome (GOLD analysis project Ga0315912, IMG submission 204469) | Garden soil microbial communities collected in Santa Monica, California, United States - V. faba soil | ecosystem: Environmental > Terrestrial > Soil > Garden | place: USA: California...
GGCGGGATCGGCTACTACGAGACGCGGCCCAATATCTGGGGCATCTCCGGTTGCATCTGGATCCGCGATGACGGCGACCTCGCGGAGGCGAAGCGGCTAATGGCTGACTACCAGCGCGAACGTGAGCAGCGTGCGCGTGCACAACGCGCCGAAGCCGAACGCAACGGTACCGCGCCGACTTTCTTCGGCGTGCTGCGAACTCAACCGTTGCTGGTCGCGCTCACCTTCATCGCTATCGCGTTGCTGCTGGGGCTTACGGCCATACCGGTGCTCCTCCTGTGGCAGTGACCCGGCGTGCAACCTGACTCCGCGCCCGGCACGGCCTCCTTCGCTGCGGCAACCCGGGATGGCTGTCAGTCCCATGTTTTCTCGACATAAATTCACCGGGCATAACGGCCGCGAAGGCTTGCGACTCGAGCAGCACGTTCGTTACGATCATTGGCGCCACCCTAAATACAGGATTAGCAGCGATGAATAGATGGGGCACCGGATTGGTCGCACTCGGGGGGCTCCTGTTGGTCGGCACCCAGGCGCAGGGGCATCACGCTGTCGCGAGCGTCTACGACCTGAACAAGGAGGTCGTCCTCGAAGGGCAGCTCGTGAAGTTGAACTTCGTGAATCCGCACCCGAGCATGATCGTCGCGGTTCCAAACCCGGATGGCACGGCGACCGAGTGGACCTTGACGACCGCTTCGATTCAGAACTTGACGGCCCGGGGCATCAACAAGACGTCCATCAAGCCAGGAGAGAGCCTGAAGATGACGATTCTTCCGGCGAGGAATGGCAACCCGGCGGGTTTCGTTCGGCGTCTCGAGCTCGGCGATAAGCAGTTCAATCTCGTCATCGATTAACAGCCAGCTTTTCTCGCTGGCGCGCGGGGGTTTTCTGATGTCTTTTCGACGATATGTCGCGACGGGCGCCTTTGCGGCCGCTCTCGTGATGAGCAGCGTGCTGCCAGTCCATGCCCAGGGCGGACCGCCCGGTGGTGGTGGCGGCGGTGGCGGTGGCGGTGGCGGTTTCGGCGGCGGACCACCGCTCTACACGCCCGAACCCGGCGCCAAGGATATGAAGGCCGTTCTCTATAACTGGCTCTGGCACATGGGCATGTTGCGCGGCCAAGCCGAGAACGAGCTCATCGGCACGCTCGACTGGCACGGCGAGGGCACCATTCAAGTGGATGGCCAGCCGTGCACGACCACGAAGCTGCGCCTTCAGATCAACTATCAGACCCCCGGCTATCGTACGCAGATCGAGTGTCGGCGAGCGAACGGCCAGGCGTACTCGAACATCGAGGTGATGAGCGGCGCTTACGCCTGGGACGAGGACAGACCCGGCGCAGAGCTCGTCGCGGGAGAGGGCAAAGCCACGCCGAAGCCCGCGACGCTCGAAGAGCGGCGCATTCGTTTATGGGCAAGCCCGCAAGGCGCGCCGAAGGCGGCGCTCGCAGCGGCGGCTGGCGTCTCGCTTGCCGACGCGTTCGTGCAAAACCCGGCCGGGTTGCTCGACCGTCAGGCGGCCGCCGGAGTCAAGGGCACGGCAACGCTGACTTGGCAAGGGGACAAGCCCGTTCTCACGTTCCCGGTCCCCGATGTCGCGGGCGCGACCGCGACGGCGACACTGACGCCGGACTTCTTGGCGGAAAGCGTCGTGGTCAAGCATGGCAATAACACGTACGAGTGGCGCTACGGCGACTACAAGGACTTCAACAACCCGCTGCACCCGGCCGAGGCCCTGTACGCCGGTAGCATCGTCGAGCGTAAGAACGGCACTGTCGTTCGCGACATCAAGTCGACCTTGACCGAGACCGGGCAGGTGTACGTGCAGGTCGCCGTGCCGGCCAGTGTGCGGTCGGCGGGCGGGCGAAGAAACTGACGCGAGGGTTCATCTCATGAGCAAACATCACTTCGTCGGGGCGCGGCTCGCGGTGGCCTTCGGCCTGACTCTCTGTCTCGGCGTCGCATCGCTGCAGGCGCAGCAGCCGGGCGGGGGATTTGGCAATCAAGCGGCGCTGAACGCCGAAGCGGCGAAGGCGCCGACGCCGCGGTTGGCGAACGGCAAGCCGGATCTGACGGGCTCTTGGCAGGCTGCCGGCGGCGGTCAGCGAAACGCACCGGGCGGAATGTTCCGCCGCTGCTCTCCGTTCCAGGTGAAGAGTTGCATGGAATGGACGAACCAGAGCATCGACTTCGCGTGGCAGGCGCCGATGCGGCTCGATCCGAATCAACCGCTCTACAAGCCCGAGTACTGGGACCAGGTCATCGAGCACGACCAGTGGACGAACCGCGATGACCCGGTCATGACGTGCTTACCGCTCGGCAATCCGCGGGCGGGAGCACCCGCGCGGATCTATCACACCAACGACGATATCCTGATGCTGTACCGCGGCGGCGTCGACGGCGGCGGCGGCTATCCCGACTTGCGCATGATCCGGCTCGACGGGCAGCCGCACGATCCGCAGCGCGCGCTTCAGTACACCTACATGGGCTACACGGTCGGCAAGTGGGAAGGCGACACGCTCGTGCTCGACTCGATCGGCTTCACCGACGAAACGTGGTTGGGTCGCGGCGGCAAGATCCATTCCGACCAGATGCACATCATCGAGAAGTTCACGCGCACCGGGAACCTAATGACCTACGACGTTACGGTCGAGGATCCCGTCATGTTCGTGCAGCCGTGGGTCATGAATCAGCGGACGCTGCGCATCTCGAACAATCCGACGATCATCGCGGAACGCGGCAGCTGCTCCGATAGCGAGCACGACGAAGTCTTCACGCAGATGCGGCACTGAGCGTGACGCAACTCTGGAGCCCGGATCCACGGGCTCCAGGGTTGGTTGGCCGTCTTATCGCGGGGGTAGAAGCGCCGGGCGATTCGGCGGCAGGTGCTGATCGATCGCCGTCAGCACCATCCCGACCATCACGTAATCGCCCATCACCGTCACGAGCTCGACGAAGCCCTTGCGTCCGAATAGGCGCACGGCTTCGGCATAAAGCTCGGAGTCGAGCTTGTGCTCGCGCATGATCTGCCGGCCGACTTTGATGATGACGGTTTCTTCGGCGCTTAGGCCGACGGGCTCGCGATCGTACTTGATCGTGTCGATGACGGCCTGCGGCGCGCCGTAGCGCAGCGCGGCGGGCTCGTGCGCCGAATACTCGTATTGCTGCTCGATTTCCCAGGCCGCGACGCAAATCGCGACCTCCGTATGCCGCGGGCTCAAGTCGCCGTTGTAGCGCAGGAAGCTGTTGAGGTCGTTGATTGCGAGCGCGACCTTCGGGCTATAAAGCGACATCGAGACGGGGCCCGTCGTCGGCACCGCTCCGTCGCCGACGATCTTGTCGTAGATGGCTTTGCCTTCGTCGTTCAAGTCGGCGCGCGTGAGCTGCGGCAGGCGCGTCAACGTCACGGGATTGACGTCGGGCGGGAGCGGCGTCGTGGCGTTCTGCTGCGCAGAAGCGGAGCCCGCCAGCAGCAAGCCGGCCAGTGCGCACGCGATGGTCTTGTGAGCCATGAGGCGATCTCTCCTTGTTCGTTCTAGTGTGTGGAGCGAGAAGCTCGGGCGACGGCCAGTTCAGCACAACGGGTGCCGGATAGAAAGAACGCGCGGGTTGTAGAGCCGGCTTGACCGCCGTGCCGCGGCCTGGCCATCATCGACGCGGGGGTTCCACATGCAGCGAGCGAGCAATCGATTGAGGATCGTTGTGACGGCGTTCGCGCTGCTCGCAGCGCCGGCAGCACACGGGCAGGCGGATGGCAAATCGCGCGGCGCCACGAAGCCGGGGCAGACGTTCACAGAGTGCCGCCACTGTCCGGAGATGACGGTCGTGCCGGCCGGCACGTTCACGATCGGCTCGCCGCCCGACGAGCCGCTGCGGCGCGACAACGAGCCGCAGAAAAAGATTACGTTCGAGCACGCCTTCGCGATTGCACGGACGGCGGTGACTTGGGATCAGTGGGAAGCGTGCGTTCGTGATCGCCGCTGCGACGGCGCCGCTATCGACGTCGCGCTGCGAACCGGCGAGAACGGTGAGCCGAATCCCAACTACAAAGATTGGGGCCGTGGCACTCGCCCCGTCGTCGGAGTCAGCTGGTACGACGCGCAAACGTTCGTCGGCTGGCTGAACCAAAAAACGGGCGAGGACGACGCCTACCGGCTGCCATCGGAAGCGGAATGGGAGTACGCCGCGCGAGCGGGCACGTCGACCGCTTTTTCCTGGGGCACGCAGCTCGACTACAACTACGGTAACTTCGGCGTCGCCGAGGGCGGGCTTGGCGGCAAAGCCGAGGGTCGCGACGTCTGGGTCGGAGAGACGGCGCCCGTCGCGTCGTTTCCGCCGAATGCGTTCGGCCTTTACGACATGCATGGCAACGTCTTCGAGTGGACCGAGGACTGTTACGAGGCGGATCGCGCGCATACCCCGAGTGACGGCTCGGCGAACAAGGAAGGCAATTGCGCGAATCGCGTTTTTCGCAACGGCACGTTCATGAGCAACGCGTATATGCAGCGCTCCGCTCGGCGTGGTGCGCCGTACCCGGCGACACAACGCGGACGCAACTACTTGGGGTTTCGCGTCGCGAAGACGTTGCCCGACGCCCGCTGAGGTGGAGCGAGCGACGTCGCGCTCGCTCTAGGCAGCCCAGGGCGGATTGACCGTCAGCGGCGGCACGAGAACAATCTCACCCCACAGCGGGCGCAGCTTCTGATAGAGGTACGCGGCCACGGAATCGATCGTCTCGAAGTTATCGATCTTGGCCCACGTGACGTACAGGTCGCGCGACTCTCGGAAGACGGGGTCTCGCTGGCACCTGGCGAACTCCTGTCTGATCGGACCGTGTCCGACATAGAGAACCGTCGATACTTTGGCCGTGCTTCCGTTGCGCCAGACAACGAAGACGCCGTGTTGATCGAGTTGATTCGGGTCGACCGCCTCGAAGGCCGGCCACTCGCCGCCGGCGCCCTTGAACCACGTTAGTTGCACTTCAGATCCCGATCTCGCCTTTCTTGGTTGTTGCGACGCCACCTGGCGCGCGGCGTCCGGGAAGTCAACGCGGTCAGATTCCAACTCACCCGACATCCCCATAGCACGGCGAGTGCAAGTTCCGTGCGAGCGTGGTCGCGGTCCATTCTGGCGTCCGCGCCGATCGAACACCCCTTGCACGAATTTTGCACAACCCTAGGTGCGGTGCGGATCGGAAGCCGTCTGAACTCTCGAGGAGGCAGGAGCTATGCGCTCGGGGGCCCGTTCGGATTGTGGAAATTGCAACCCAAAAGTGCAAAAAGACATGGGAGCCGCATGAAGCCAGATGCCGTTTTCCGGCTGGTAACTCAGCTGACCGATCTGCAGAAGCTGAGCCTGCTGCAACTGTTGAAGCTTGGTGCCGCGTCGCCGGAAGTGCGATCCGTCGTCATTGAATGCCGCGACCGCGGCCTCGACGTCGACGCCACGCTGGCCGAAGTGTTACGACGTTTTGCCGCTAGAGCCACCGTTCACGAGCCCCACTAGGACACTGGACCTAGGTCCGATTCCGCGGTCGGGCACCCGTCTGAAATAGTCGGCCCGGGCGAGGCCTTTCGGCCATCGCATTCGTGCGTCTCGGTCACCAAGGAGAACGTAGCGTGAACAGGCCGACGTCGGTGCTTCTCGTAGTAGCAGCTCTATTGTCCAGCGCCTCCGCGATGGGACAAGGCACCTTGGACCGAATCCGCGAGCGCGGCGAGCTGCGCATCGGCTATCGCACGGACGCGCGGCCGCTGTCGTTCGAAGAGAACGGCGCGCCCGCCGGGTACTCCGTCGATCTGTGCAAACGCGTGGCGGCCGGCATCGGCGGCCAATTGAACCTGCCCGCCATGAAAGCGACCTACGTTCCCGTCACGGCGGACAATCGATTCGATGCGCTGGTCAAAGGGGACATCGACATCGAGTGCGGCGCGACCACCGTCACACTGAAGCGCATGGAACGCGTCGACTTCACGCTGATGACGTTCGTCACCGGCGGCACGTTCTTGTCGAAGGCCGAGAGCCGCATCGGTGGCCCCGCCGACTTGGCCGGTAAGCGCGTGGCCGTGCCGCGTGGAACCTCGACGGCAACTGCGCTCGAGGCTTACTTGAAAGAGAACTCCGTCAACGCTCGAGTGGTCACGGTCGACGATCGCGACGCCGGTATGGCGCGATTGCAACGCGGCGACGTCGACGCGCTCGCCGGCGACCAGATCGTGCTGCTCGGCAACGCCTTGGAGGCGCTCGAGGCAAACAAGAACGCCAACTTCTCGTTCGCCGACGCGCTCTTCTCGTACGAGCCGTACGCGTTCATGGTCCGCCGCAACGACCCCGACTTCCGCCTCGTCGTCAACCGCGAGCTCGCCGAGGTCTTCCGCAACGGCGACCAAGCGCAGATCTACCAGAACTGGGTCGGCAGCAACGGCGTAAAGCCGTCGCCGATGCTGATCGCGATGTATCTGGTCCAGGGCTTGTCGGAGTAGTCGTGAGGCGCAGGGCGTCACTGCGTGCTCGATAACCGCATCAGGACCAGGCCGCACACGATCAGCACCGCTGCCACGATGCGCATCGCGTCGGCCGGCTCGCCCAATACGGCGATGCCGACGGAGAACGCCCCCACGGCACCGATGCCGGTCCAGACGGTGTAGGCCGTGCCGAGCGGCAGAGTCCGCATCGCGAGCGACAACAGCAAGAAGCTGACGATCATCGTCGCGATCGTGATGACGCTGGGCCCCAGCCGCGTGAAGCCGCTCGACTGTTTCATGTAGTAGGCCCAGGCGACCTCGAATAGGCCGGCAACCAACAAAAAAATCCAGGCCATGGCGCCCTCCAGCGTGCTCACCAGGGCCGGGCCGTCCCGGGCTTGTGCCCAATTGCTTGGGGGAGGACGTTGCCTCGCGACCCCCATGGTAGGGGCTAGGTGCGGCAATATCTAACTCCAGCATTTTCCATCGACGGAACCGATCGGCGGTCTCGAACGTGTACTTCGCGTCAGGGGTAAATTCTGGCAGGACATTGGCGAAGCCGTTCGAGCTCAACTCCGCCGACTACGAGGTCAGGTCCGCTTCGGTCGCTCACGGCCGCGGCGGCGCCGTGTTTCGTTGCACGTTGAGTCCCGTCACCGACGACATGCTCGAAGCGTTGACCAAAGCGATTCGGGCCAAGCGGGTGATTCGCTTCGCCTTCCCCAACCGCCCCCTAGTGCTCGAGGCCATCGAGGTCGTCCGCGTCGCACCGGGCCGCGTTCGGATCGCCGGGCGCGTTCTCGACGACTAAACGGGTGGCAGGCGGCCACTCCTCCGTTCGCAAAGCTCTGTAAGTCTCAAGCCTCGTTTGAGCCGATCCGGTCGCGCTGGTACGCTCGCTGCAGGGGTCAATGCGTTCCAACACAATTGCGACTGGATCGCATCTGCCGAGGATTCAATCATCTAGGGGGCGACATGCTTAAGCGGACTTTGGGATTTCTCGCGTTGGGTGGGGCGCTGCTCGCCAGTGGGGCGGTGCTCGCGCACCACTCGCTCGCCGGCGTCTACGACATCCGCGGCAACGGCTCGGTGTCGGGCACGCTGACGAAAGTCGCCTTCACGAATCCGCACGGCGCGATGTACCTCGACGTCAAGAACGCGGATGGGACGACGACCAGTTGGGTCATGACGACGGGCTCCGCCAACACGCTGGCGAATCTGGGCTTCGGCACCGGCGGCCCGAATACGGTCAAGGCCGGCGATGAGGTCACGATCACGTACTTCCCGGCGCGAAACGGCAAGCCGCTCGGCTTCATCCGCTCGATCGTGCTGGCCGACAAGCGCGAGATCCAGATCTCGAGCGGCAGCAGCGAAGACTAAGAAGCCTGCTGGGGGATCGAATGCAATTGCGACGACGGGTCCTCCGCCCGAGCCTTGCGCTCGGCATCGTTTTTGCGATTGGCGTGCCGATGACGGCCGCAGCGCAGCCGCCGCCTCAGGGCCCGCCGCCGTACACGCCCGCGCCGGACGCCAAGGATTTGAAGTCCGTGCTGTTCAACTGGACTTGGCACATGGGCATGCTGCGCGGCGTCGAAGAGCACGAGCTCACGGTGTCGCTCGAGTACCAGGGTAACGGCACGATCCAGGTGAACGGTCAGCCGTGCACGCTCACGAAGTACCGCGCGAGCACGAACTACCAGACGCCGGGCCAACGCATCCAGTACACCTGCACACGACCGAATGGCCAGACGGTATCGAACATCGAGGTCGTCAGCGGTACGTTCGCGTGGAACGAAGACCGCCCAGGCGCGGAGCTCGTCGCAGGGGAGGGCAAAGCCACGCCGATGCCGCGCGCCGTGCAGGAACGGCTGATCCGCCTGTGGGCGGGCCCGCAAGGTGCGGCGAAAGCCGCCTTGGCCGGCGCCGGCGTCGATCTGCTCGCCATGAACCGCAACCCCGGCGGCCTGCTGCAAGAGGGTCAGGCGAAGATCGGCAGCACGAGCGTCGCGTGGGAGGGCAGCAAGCCCGTCGTGACGTTCCCGATCCCGGGCGTCGCGGGCGCGACGGCGACGGCCACGCTCGACGATCGGTTCATGGCCGAGCGCGTCGTCGTGACGCAAGGCTCGACGACGACCGAGTTCACGTACAGCAATTACGACGATTGGAACAACCCGCTGAACAAGATCGAGTCGTACTACGCCGGCAAGATCGTCGAGCGGCGCAACGGCACGGTCGTACGCGATCTGACGACGACCGAGACGGAAACGGGCAGTGTCTACGTCGTCATCCCCGTGCCGAAGAGCGTCGGCACCTCGAAGGGTTTCCCGCTGCTGCCGAGTGATCGCACGGCAGTGCTCGCGTCGAACGCGGCGACGCCACGCACGGCCGCCGGCAAGCCCGATCTGACGGGCACCTGGGGCGCCGGTGGAATGAACTGGCGTTACGGCAATCGCCGGTGCGCGCCGACACAGCTCGAAGGGTGCTCGCCCCAGTGGAATCAGACTCTCGACTTCGAGTACGAGGCACCGTCGCGCTTCGGCCCGAACCGGCCGCTGTACAAGCCCGAGCATTGGGACAAGGTTATCGCGCTCGATCAGTGGACCAATCGCGAAGACCCGGTCATGACGTGTCAACCGCTCGGTATCCCGCGGCAGGGACCGCCGCGCCGCATCATCCAATCGGCGGACGACATCGTGTTCTTTTACGGGCAATACGGCGATGGAGGCGGCGGCCAAGCCGAGTTCCGCATCATCCCGACGGACGGGCGCGAGCGTAACGAGCGCGACGGACGCGAAACCAAGTACTACGGTTACACGCTTGGGACGTGGGAAGGCGACACGCTCGTGCTCGACTCGACCTCCTTCAACGACTACACGTGGCTCGCGCGCGGCGGCTTCTTCCACTCGGACCAGATGCATGTCATCGAGAAGCTCACGCGCAAGGGCGACGAGATTCTGTACGAGGTGACGGTCGAGGACCCCGTCGTGCTGCTCGAGCCGTGGGTCATGACCCCGAGGATTCTGCGGTTCACACCGGCGAACGTTGCGGAGTTCCCGGGGTTCCCGCCCGGCCTTGGAGTGACCGAACGCGGCCACTGCGAGGTCTACGAGCTCGACGACATCTCGACGCAGATCCGGCACTAGCTACGGCTCAACCCTTTTGCGCTTTTTGCGGGGGCGTTCGTTTTCCGCAAGCAGCCGTTCACGGTCTTACGACCGGCTAACCATCTTGAGCGCGAGATCGTGACGCAGTTCACGGCGGCGGATTTACCTAAATCGTTCGATCTGCCGATTACTTCTCACGCCAGCGGCGCGTCCGAAGAACTCGCCTGCGCGCCGGCCAAGGACGGTTCGACCGTCGATCGAGGGGACGACGTTGGAGGCACTCGAGCTCCCGGGCTACAGGCCCGTAGAGCGGATTCATGAAAGCAGCGCGGCTATCGTCTATCGGGCGAGGCGCGCCGGCGACGGTGCGTGCGTCGTCATCAAGCGCTCGCAGGGGCACTCCGTCTCGGTTCGCCAGCTCACGCGTTATCGCAACGAATACGAGTTACTGCGCTCACTCGACTGTCGCGGCATCGCCAAGGCGCACGAGCTGCTGCGGCACGACGGCCAGGTCGCGCTCGTGCTCGAGGACTTGCCGGGCCGCTCGCTGCGCGCCTGGATCGAGTCGGCGCCAGACGCGCCGATTCGAGAGCGCCTCGCCATTGCTATTCAGCTCGCGGATATCGTCGCGAGCGTCCATGCTGCGAACGTCATTCATAAAGATGTCAGTAGCCACAACGTCGTTTACGACGCCGCCACGCTTCGATGCACGTTGATCGATTTCGGCATCGCGACGCGGCTGCGCAGCGAGGAGAGCAAGTTCAAGGCTGCGGCCGCGCTCGAAGGCACCTTGGCTTACATCGCCCCCGAGCAAACGGGCCGCATGAATCGCAGCCTCGACTATCGCGCCGATCTGTATTCACTCGGCGTCACGTTGTACGAGCTCTTCACGGGCGCTTTGCCGCACGAAAGCGCGGATCCGCTCGAGATGGTGCACTTCCACATCGCAGGCAAGCCGGTGCCGCCGCGCGACCGCCATCCGCGAGTGCCGGAGATGCTCTCGGACATCGTGATGAAGCTGTTGCAGAAGGAGCCCGAGGATCGCTACCAGAGCGCCGCCGGGCTCGCCGCGGATCTGCGCCGCTGTCTCGTCGCGATAGACGAAGGCCGCCCGGCCGAGCGGTTCAAGATCGGCAGCGCCGACGTTGCGGACCGGTTCGACCCGCCGCAGAAGTTGTATGGACGTGGCGCCGAAACGAACGCGCTGCTCGCGAGCTTCGAGCGCGTGGCGCGCGGCGGCGTCGAAACGGTGACCGTCGCGGGTCAACCCGGCATCGGCAAGACGTCGCTCGTGCAGGAAATCTATCAGCCGATCACGAGGCAGCGCGGCTACTTCGTCACCGGCAAGTTCGACCTGCTGCAGCAGAACGTTCCGTTCAGCGCGCTCGTCACCGCGCTTCAGGACCTCGTTCAGCAATTGTTGACGGAAGGCGAGGAGGAGATCGCGGCGTGGCGTAGGGCGATCGACGCGGCCGTCCATCCGAACGGCCAGCTGATTCTCGATGTAGTTCCGGCGCTCGAGCTCATCATCGGACCGCAGCCTCGCGTGCCGGAGCTCGAGGCGGTCGAAGCGCAAAACCGCTTCCATCTCGCATTCCAGAATTTCGTGCAGTTGTTCTGCAAGAAGTCGCACCCGTTGGTGCTGTTTCTCGACGACCTGCAATGGGCCGACTCGGCGAGCCTGAACCTCATCACGCGAATCGTGTCGGCGCGCGCGACGGAGTCGCTGTTGCTCGTGTTGGCCTATCGCGACGCGGAGGTCGCAGCCAACCACCCGTTCATGCTGGCCGTGAAGGAGCAAACGAAGCAAGGCGTCCCCGTGCAGGCGATCGAGCTCGCGCCGCTCGGGGTGCCGGACGTGGCCGAGTTCGTTGCCGACACGTTGCATCAGGATGCTGGGACGGCAATGCCGTTGGCGGAGATCATTCAGAAGAAGACCGGCGGCAATCCGTTCTTCATGCGCCAATTCGTCCGCGCTCTGTATGCCGAGCGGCTCATCACGTTTGACGGGGCGACGAAGCGCTTCCGTTACGACGTCGCGGCCGTCAAGAGCGCGGCGATCACCGAGAACGTCGCCGAATTGTTGGCAACCGAGCTGCAGCGGTTGCCCCAGGGCACACGCAACACCTTGCGCGTCGCGGCCGTCATCGGCAGCCAGTTCGAGCTGCGGCTGCTTGCCAACGTGCGGCAGCAATCGGCGGCCGCGACGAACGAAAGCCTGCAGCCTGCGATCGAAGCGGGGCTCGTCGTTCCGTTGACGGGTCTCGAGAGCGTCGATGTGGATGCGCTGCAGTCGCCGCTCGTCTATGCACGTTTCGCGTTCCTGCATGACCGCGTCCGTCAAGCCGCGTACGCGACGCTACCGGTGGAGGAGCGGCCGCGGTTGCACCTCGCGATCGGGCGAGCGTGGCTTGCGGCGGCGCCGCCGGCCGAGCTCGAGGCGCGTCTGTTCGACATCGTCGGGCACCTCAACGAGGGGCGCGCCGGCATCGACGAGGCCGAGGAGCGGAGTCGTCTCGCCGACTTGAACCGGCGCGCCGGAATCAAGGCGCGAGACGCTACGGCGTACGATCTCGCGGTCAGCAGCTTCCGTACTGCGATCGAGCTCGACGGCCCGGCGGCGTGGCGCGACCGCTATTTCCTGCAATTCGACACGCACCGGCGGCTGGCGGAAGCGCTCGGTCTTACGGCGGACGCCGCCGGTGCTCTCGCGGTCATCGAGGACGCGCTCGAGCACGCGGACTCGCTGATCGACCGCACGCAGCTGAGTGCGATCAAGACCAACGTGCTCCTGATCATGGGGCGGATCCCGGAGGCGCTGGCCTGCGGGCGCGCGGCGGCGCGCAAGTTCGGTGTCGATCTTCCGGAGCAGCCGGACGCCATCCGTGCGCTGCTGCAGCGCGAGGTCGGGTCGATCCGCCAGCGGGCGGCGGCCGTAGGGATCGAGAGCCTGCTCGATCAGCCGGCGATGAAGGACGCGAGCCAGATCGCGCTGATGGGCCTCTTGATGCACTGCTTGCCGGCGGCATTTCAAACCGATCAGGAGAGCTACGCGCTGCTGTGTTGCACGATGGTTCGGCTGTCGCTCGAGCACGGAAATTGCGCGCTCTCGCCGCGCGCGTACGGGTCGTTCGCGGCACTGCTGAGCAGCCAACTGAGCGAGTACGAGGAGGCCTATCGCTTCGCGAAGCTCGGCGTCGATCTCGCGCACAAGCTCGACGGGACCTCGGTATTGTCCGGCGTCTACTTTCTGTGGGCGATGTTTGCATCGCATTGGGCCAAGCCCGTCGACGAGAGCGTCGAGCTATATGAGCAAGCCGTGCGGTTCGGGCTACAGAGCGGCGACCATGTGCATGCCGGGTATAGCGTTGCCCGTCGTTTCTCGCACCTGCAGGTCCGCGGTGCGCCGCTCGCGGAGCTGCGCGAGGAGGGGCGGGCCGCGCTCGAGACGCTGCATCGGATCAGCGATGCCGCCAACCGCGAGTTCCTGCAACCGCGGCTCGAGCTCATCGATTGGCTATGCGGCGAGCGGCCGCACGGCAACACGCTCCGCACCGCCGAGCTCGACGAGGCGGCACGGACAGCCGAGATCCAGGCGCGCGGCAATCGGTCGTTCGAAGCCGACTGGTTCATGGTGCTCACGATCTTGCGTTACCACGCGGAGGACTTTGCGGGCGCACACGCGTTCGCCGAGATCGCGGCCGGACTTCAGCCGTTCTGCGCCGGGTTCGTGACGCGCCCGGAGCACGCGTTGTTCTATGCGCTTGCGACGGCCGCCGTGTATTCGTCTGCGGATGAGCAAGGGCAGCGTGCGCACGACGCGAAGCTCGCAGCAATTCGCGAGCAGATGCGCCGCTGGGTGGCGTTGTGTGCGGAGAACGTCGAGCACATGCAGCTGCTCGTAGAGGCCGAATGCGCCCGGCTGCGCGACGCTCGCATCGAGGCCGCGGATCTGTACGACCGCTCCATTGCGGCGGCGCGCGCGAACGGCTATTTCAACATCGAGGCGCTTGCAGCCGAGCTCGCGGGCCGTTTCTGGCTCGCCGCCGGTAAGCCGGACTTCGCGCGCATCTATCTCGAGCGAGCCGTCGACTCGTACCTGGCGTGGGGCGCCACGGGCAAGGCCGAAGACCTTCGAGCGAAGCACGGCCTCGGCGTTCCCGGCGCGACGGCGTCGATCACGTCGGGCTCCACTACCCTCGGTCCGTCTCAGGAGCGGTCGGATGCGCTCGACCTGGCGACGCTGCTAAAGGCGAGCCAAGCGATCGCGGGCGAGATCGTGCTCGAGCGGTTGCTCGTCAAGCTCATGGAGATCATCAGGGAGAGCGCCGGCGCAGAGTCCGTCGTCATCGTTCTCGAATCGAACGGGGAGTTCCTCGTTCAAGCCGTGAGGACGGCGAGCGGCGTTGCCCGCGTCCTCGTGGCCGAGCCCCTGCGCCTTTCGGTGGTGTGCTCGACCAGGATCGTGAACTACGTGTTGCGCACGTCGGAGCTCGTCGTGCTCGACGATGCGGCGCAGCAAGGAAAGTATCGCAGTGACCCCTACGTCGCGAATCGCCGGCCCAAGTCCATTCTTTGCGCGCCGGTCGCGCACAAAGGCAAGCTCATCGGCGCGTTGTATCTCGAAAACAACCAAGTGGCGGGCGCGTTCACGCCGGGCCGGCTCGAGGCGCTCAATATTCTGATGTCGCAGATGGCCGTGTCGATCGAGAACGCGACGCTTTACGCTCGACAAGAGCAGCAGAGCCGCGCCATCGAGGCGGCCAACGTGACGTTGACGAAAGAGGTCGCGGAGCGCAAACGCGCCGAAGGCGAGCTCAGCCGTTACAAGGACCACCTCGAAGACCTCGTCAAAGAACGCACTCGTGAGCTCGAGAAGGCGCACGAGGCGCTGAAGAAGGAAGCGGCCTTGCGCGAGGAAGCGTTGCGCCGGCTCGGCGAGTCGAACGAGCAGATTCGTGCGCTCGCTTATCAAGACGGGCTGACGGGCTTGCCGAACCGGCGGCTATTCAACGAGCACCTCGGCAAAGTGCTCGCTCGGTCGCGGCGGAAGGGGACGGAGTTCGCGGTGCTCTTCATCGACATCGACAACTTCAAGCTGATCAACGACACGATCGGGCATCAGGCGGCCGACGAGGTATTGCGCGAGCTGGCGAGGTCGTTGGGCCTGTTGATTCGCACCGACGACATGCTTGGCCTATACCACGACGAGCCAGTCGACGGGACGGGCACGATCTCGATCGATCCAGTCGGCGACGCCGTGCTTTCGCGTCTCGGCGGCGACGAGTTCATCGTCTTGCTGCCGGACACGCGCGATCGATTCGCGGCAGGCACGGTCGCGCGGCGCATCCTCAGTCACTTCGAGGAGCCGATCTACGTCGATGGCCACGAGGTGTTCATCACGGTGAGCATCGGCATCGCCACCTATCCCGAGGACGGCTTGACCAGCGAGATACTGGTTCGCAACGCCGACACTGCCATGTACCACGCGAAGCAGGAGGGCAAGGCGGCGTTTCAGTACTACTCGGCGGCGATGAATGCGGCGTCGGTCGAGCGGCTCACGCTCGAGACCGGGTTGCGGCGCGCGCTCGAGGACGAGAGCTTGGATCTGCACTATCAACCGCTCGTCGAAGTGCGCACCGGCCGGATCATCGGAGCCGAGGCGCTGCTGCGCTGGGAGCACCCGCAGCGCGGCTACATCTCGCCGGCGTCCTTCATCCCGATCGCCGAAGCATCCGGGCTGATCGTGCCAATAGGCGAATGGGTGCTCGAGCGCGCGTGTGCGCAGGCCGCGCAATGGCGCGCAGCGGGACTTCCGTTCGTGCCGATCTCCGTCAACGTGTCCGGCGTCCAGTTCCATCGCCAGGATCTCAGCGAGGTCGTGCGTCGCAAGCTCGATGCTTACGGGCTCGACCCATCGAGCTTGAACATCGAGATCACCGAGACGGCGATCGTAGCGGCGCGCGACCGCGCGGTCGCGCTGCTCACGCAGCTGCGCGAGCTCGGCGTGAAGCTGGCGCTCGACGATTTCGGCACCGGCTACTCATCGCTGAGCTATCTGAAGAGCTTCCCGATCGACACGGTCAAGATCGATCGGTCTTTCGTCGCGGAAATGCTGACCGATCACACGACGGCTTCGATCGTGGAGGCGATCGTTTCGATGTCGCGAATCTTGGGGCTCAGCGTGGTCGCCGAGGGTGTCGAGGATCACGCACAGTTCGCATTCCTGGAACGCGTCGGTTGTGACGCGGCGCAAGGGTTTTATCTCAGCGCTGCAGTCCCGGCCGAACAGTTCGCGAATCTGCTGAAGGACCTCGGCGGCAAGGCGCGGTTGCCGCGTCGCCGCGCGATAGCCGCCTCGGACGGCTAGCTCGCCTCGAGCGTGCAGGCGCGTCAGCGCGCGCCCGCACGCCCTTCGTCGTACATCGCCAGAGCGGGGGCTAGCGCGCGTTGAGTGCGTAGCCTCTGTTGCCGACCTCGCGCACGGCGGCCTCCACGGCGTCGTTCACGCATTGGTCGCGCCAGCCACTCGGTGCGGGGCGGCGCGTGGTCTGCCAGTAGCGGCGCGCTTCGGCGGCGCACACGTGGTCGGCGGCATCGCGCACGCGTGCGTTGAACGTTAGCACGTCCGCTGATTTCGCGAAGTCCAGGTCCCACGTCTTGACGCGCTTGCTCATTGCCGAGTGGTTGTGCTGCGCTGCGTTGCTCGACAAGGAGAAGAGCGACAACGCCGCGACGGCCGCCAAAGACGAGATCCATTTTTGGGAGGTATTCATCGAAGCATCCTCATGTTGGGGGGAGATGCGTAAGAGAGACGCTTCGGTCGAAATCAAGTTACATGCCAGCGGCGTTGCAAGAGCAACTGCGAGAAAAAACAGCACGTTGCCGAAAGCGCAACATTAACGATCGGTCATTTCGTCGCGTGCGCGGCACGTGCGTATCCCGCTGGCGGGATCGACGTTAACGAATGCTCATCGAAATCCCACGAGCGGCACGCGAATCCCGCGTGCGCGAAACCAGCGCGCCTCGCGCTGTGGCCCCTGCGGCGTCCTTCGCGCTATTCTCGCCGCGGGGCTGCACACAATGATGAAGGCTTCCGCTACCGTTCTCGCGAACGCGGTGCTGGTGATCGTCTACTTCGCCGCGGCCGATTTCGGCTTGTCGTTCTTCGCGCTCATTCATCCCAGCGCCTCCGCCGTGTGGTTGCCGACGGGCATCGCGATGGCGGCGTTGTTGCTCGGCGGCTTTCGGCTCGCGCCCGCGGTGTTCGTCGGGGCGTTCATCGCAAACGTGACGACGGCCGGCTCCGTCGCGAGCTCGCTCGCGGTGGCAGCGGGCAACGGCCTCGAAGCCATGCTGGCCGTGACCCTCATCGAGCGTTTCGCGGGCGGCAGCCGAGCATTCGTGAGCGCTGCCGGAATCTTGAAGTTCATGGTCCTCGGTGCATTCTTGAGCACGACGGTCAGCGCGACGATCGGCGTCTTGAGCCTGACTCTCGCGGGCATTGCACCCGACGCCGACACGGCGGAGGTGTGGCTCACGTGGTGGTTGGGCGACGCAGCGGGCGCCGTGGTCGTGACGCCGTTCGTCGTCCTATGGTGGACGAACCGAGCGTGGGATCTCGACGCAAGGAAGCTCTCCGAAGTGGCGCTGCTGATCGTGGCGATCGGCGGCGTCGGTGCTGCTACGTTCTTTGACCCGCGGCTTTCGCAATATCCGATCGCGTTCCTGTGCCTCGCGCCACTCGTCTGGGGAGCGCTGCGCTTCGGCCCGCGCGAGATAGCGACGGCCATCGGTGTCCTCGCCGTCATCGCGACGACGGCCACCGCGACTGA
>Ga0315912_10002960_pt1 | contig 17397 bp, 13 predicted proteins | sample VfabasoilMG_FD_204469 | JGI IMG/M metagenome (GOLD analysis project Ga0315912, IMG submission 204469) | Garden soil microbial communities collected in Santa Monica, California, United States - V. faba soil | ecosystem: Environmental > Terrestrial > Soil > Garden | place: USA: California...
GCGGGAGTGAAAAGAGCGCGCGCTGAAGCGCGCTCCTACAAAGGATCTCGCGCCGCATCGCGATCGTGTGGTCACCTGCGCAGCGCGAGCGGAATCGTCAGCACGTAGTGCGGAATCCAAAGGGATTCCGCCGTTCGACTCGGTTCAACGGCGGTCGGGATACAGCGGTGGCAGCGGAGAGGTGGCGGCGCGAGGACCCGTGGCGGCGCGGGTGGGACCCTGCTGGAACGCCGTGCGCAGCGTCGCGAGCACGGTTGCGCGATCGACGTCCGAGGCGGACCACAGGGCGCGTTCAAGCGCGTGCACGGCGTCGCGCTGGGCCGGGTCGGCGAGCCCGGCGGCGTACGCGCCCAATCCCGCGGAGGGCGAACCCCCCTCGCTCGCGAGCGCGCGTGCGATCTGCGCGAGATCGCCACCGGCGAGGGCGCGCCGCAGCGACACCGAGGCGCCGGCGTCCGCGGTCGCCGATCCGCTGCCTTGGCCCACCGCCGCCTTCACCGCCACGCCACGCCGCCAGCCCCAGGCCAGGGCGAGCAGCAGCGCGACGAACAGGGCGATCGTCGCGAGCCGCCAGTTGCGCAAGGCCAGGTCGGTTGCCGCGTCCCTACCCTCGGCATCGCCGGCCATGCCGGCCGGTCGATCCGTCGTCGCACCAGACGAAGCCGTTGCGGTGGAAGCCGGCGGCTCGGGCGGCGCAGGCGCCGGGACGAGCGAGGCCGTGCCCGGCAGTACCTCCCACTCGATCGCCGGCAGCACGGCGACATCGGGCCGGTCGCTCGTGCTGTTCCAGTACGCGATGCGCTGCTCGGGGATGCGCAAGGTGCCGGCCTGCGCGGGCACGATCGCGAAGCGCCGCGTCGCCGTCGCGGACAGGCGGCCGCCCTGCGCGCCATCCTTGCTCTGCGGCGGCTCGGGGAACACCTGGGCGCCGGCGATCGGCGGCAGCGAGAGCTCGGGCAGTTGCGATCCGGTCGCACCGTCGGCCGTGAGCGTGAGCGCGAGCAGCACCGACTCGCCGGCCTTGACCGGACCCTGCAGCGGCGCGTGCGCGAGCGTCAGCTCGCGCGCGACGAGCCAGGGATCGGGCGCATCGGCCGGTTGCGCGCGCACGGTCAACGCGAGCGGCTTGCCCACGGTGCTCACCGCCGCGCCGCCCGAGAAGAAGGTCTGGTAGCCGTCGCCGCGCACGTGGCCGCGGAAGCGCGGCGCGGGCAGTTCCAGGGTGCCGCTGCGTTCGGGCACGAGCAGGTAGCGGCGCTCGATCACGTCGTAGGGACGGCCTTCGAGCACGCGCCGGGATTGGGTGTCGGGACCCAGCGACTGCAGCGTGTGTCCCGGTGGCGGCGGCACGTCGAGCGAGCCGTCCATCAGCGGTTGCGCGAAGGACAACCGCACCGTATAGGTCACGGCCTGCTGTACGTAGGGCGAGGGCGCGTCCACCTCGGATTCCAGGAACACGGCGTCGCCCGCCTGCGCCGATCCCGGCGTGCTCGCCGTCACCACCAGCGTCAGGGCCTCGGTCTGCGCATCGCCCACCTTGATCGGCGGTACGGTGAGGCTGCCCGTGGTGCGCGGCTCGAGCACCACGGAGAACGTGGTCTTGGTGCCGCCCTGGCCGTTGACGAAGGTGGTCTGCGAACTGCGCGAGCGGCCGCGCAGCTCGAAGTCGCGTTCGAGCGGCCCGTAGTCGGGTTCGCTCGCGAACAGCGCATCCACTTCCACGTTCAGCGTGGTGGTGTCGCCCAGCGCGATGCGCTCGGGCTGCAGCCAGGCGCGCACCGCGGCCTGCGCACCGGCCGCGCCGCAGAGCAGCAGCGCGGCGAGCACGAGCAGCAGGCAGGCGCGCGGCGACATCCGGCCCGGGTGCGTGCGCCGCGCGCGGCGGATCGACGACGGCTTCATTGCTTGTCCCCCTGCGCCTGGCGGCGACGGTGCTCGAACTCGAACTTGCGGCGCAGCAGTCCGCCCGGATCGTCCGGCACGCGCCGCAGCCATTGCTGCACGGCCTGCTGCTGCTCGGCCTGGGCGCGCGCCCGGGCCTCCTCCTGCGTCGGGGATCGCGGCTCGCCTTGGGGCTGGTCCTGGTCCTGCGCCTGGGCCAGCGCACGGTCCATCTCGCGTTTCGCGGCCTCGTTCGCGGCCTTCTGCTGGGCGTCCCCGGGCTCTCCATCTCCCTGCTCGCCGGGCGAATCGCCGGAACTCCCCTCGGGTTTCGATTCCTCGCCGCTCTCCGGATCGGCGCTCCCGTCCTGGCCCTGCTGCTGCCCGGGCTGCTGATCGGGCGGCTGGTCGGTGGATCTCGACTCGCCATCCTTCCCCGCGTCGGGAGAGCCTTGCCGATCGTCGTCCTGCGACGGTTTCCCGTCCTGCGACTTGGACTGCTCCTGCTGCTGTTGCTTGAGTCTCTCTTCGACCAGCCTGCGGTTCTCGATCGCGTCCTCCATCCCCGGTGCACGCGCCAGCGCCTCGTCGTAGGCCGAGAGCGCGTCGCGATAGCGACCGGCCTGCGCAAGCGCGTTGCCGCGGTTGTAAGCGGTATCGGCGCTGGCGCCCTCGCTCCAGGACTGCGCCGCCTCGGCGTAGTCCCCGGCGCGATACGCGGCCGAGGCACGCAGGTCCGGATCCGCTTCCGAGAGCGCGCGGGCACGCGCGAAGTCGCCCTGCTCGAGCGCGGCGCGCGCGCGCTGGTCGGGGCGTTGCCACAAGCGGTCCCAGAACGAATCCGCGGCGGGCGCGGCGATGGTCGCGGCCGGCGGGTCGGCGGCGCGCGCGTGCATCGGCGCGGCGAGCGTCGCCGCACCCAGCGCCAGCGGCAGCGCGGCGAGCCAGCCGCGCCGGAATCCCAGTGCGCCGACGAGCAGCAGCGGCAGCAGCAGCCAGTAGCCGTCGTCGCTGCGCTGCGCCGCGGTCGCGGCCTGGGTGCCGGCGACGGCGGCGAGCGCCGAATCCGTCTGCGGCGTGCGCGGCTCGAGCAGGGCGAGCGCGGCGAGATCGCCGTCGTCGCGCGCCAGGCGCACGGCGCGCCCGCCGCCCGCGCGCGCGAACGCGTCGAGGCTCGCCTGGTCCAGGCGCGCGAACTGCACCTGTCCGCCGGCGCCGGTGACGAAGCCCGATGCGGTGGAGAGTGGCGCGCCCGCCTCGGTGCCGACGCCCAGCGCATGCACGCGGTAGCCCGCCGCGCGCGCCGCGGCCGCCGCGGCCTGCGCCTTCGCATCGGCGTGGTCGGTGACCAGCAGGATGTCGCCGCTCGCATAGCCGGCGCCCACCATCAGGTCCTGGGCGCGCGCCACCGCGCGCGCCGCGTCCTGGCCGTCGATGGGCATCACGTCGGGCGAAAGGCTGTCGAGCAGGGCGAGCAGGCTCTTCGCGTCGCGCGTGATGGGTGCGACGGTGAAGGCGTCGCCGGCATAGGCGATCAGGCCGACCTGCCCGCCATGCCGTTCGCGCAGCAGGGTGCCGAGCTTGCGGCGCGCCTGCGCGGCGCGTGAGGGCGGCAGGTCGCCCGCGCGCATGGCCGGTGAAAGATCGAACGCGATCACCAGCGGCGCCTCGACCTGCCACAGGGGCGCGGGCAGCTTGCGCAGGCTGGGCCCCGCCAGCGCCACGATCGCCAGCGCCGCGGCGAGCGTGAGCAGCAGCGCGGGCAGGCGCGAGGCGCGTCCGGCACCCGCGGCGAGCAGGTGCGGCAGCAGGTGCGCATCCACCGCGCGCTGCCAGGCCGAGCTCGCGCGCGAGCCGCGCAGCGACCACCACGCGAGCAGCGGCAGCGCGAGCAGCGCGTACAGCGCGTTGGGCCGCAGGAAGAGGAAGGGTGCCTCGCTCATGGCGTGCGGACCCGGGTGCGCGCGACCTGCGCGACGAGCGCGAGCAGCGCGAGCAGCAGCGCCGCGACCAGCGGGACCGGATAGCGCTCGATCCGCGGCCTTTGCACCTCGCCCTCGAAGCGCGCCGGTTCCAGGCGATCGAGCTCGGCGTAGATCCCCGCCAGTTCGCCGGTGTCGCGCGCGCGGAAGTAGCGTCCGCCGGTGCCCTCGGCGATGCGCTTGAGCGCGCCTTCGTCGATCTCCTGGCGCGCGGGCAGGGCCATGCCGAACATGGTGATGGCCTCGTTTTCGCCGCCGAAGCCGATCGTGTGCACGCGCACGCCCTGCGCCTGCGCGAGCTCCGCGGCCTTGTCCGGCGAGAGCGCGCCGGCGGTGTTCACCCCGTCGGTCAGCAGCACCACCACGCGCTGGCCGGGGCTGCCGCCCTGCTCGGACCAGCGCTTGACCGCGAGCGCGACCGCATCGCCGATCGCGGTCTCGCGCCCGGCCAGGCCCACGACGCTGTCGTCGAGCTGCTGGCGCACCGCGTCGCGATCGCGCGTCAGCGGCGTGACCAGGTAGGCGCGTTCGCCGAACAGCAGCAGGCCCACGCGGTCGCCCACGCGCCGTTCGAGGAAGTCGCCGAGCACGGCCTTGACCGCGGTGAGGCGGTCCACGCGCGAGGCGCCCACGCGCATGTCCTGCGTCGCCATGCTGCCCGAGAGGTCCACCGCCAGCAGCATCTCGCGACCGCTCTCGGGCGGCTGCACGACCTCGCCGAGCACCTGCGGGCGAGCCGCCGCCACGCACAGCAGCGCCCAGGCCACGTACGGCAGCAGCGGCAGGCGCGGTCCGGCGCGCCGGGGCCGGTCGGCGAGCAGGGCGTCGAGTTCCGCGGCGTAGGGCACGCGCAGCGCCGCCTCGCGCGCATCGGCGGCCGCGGGCAACAGGCGCATCAGCAGCAGCGGCACGGGCAGCGCGGCGAACAGCCACGGCCAGGCGAACTGCCACAGGCGCAGCTCCTCGATCATGGGCGCGCGACCAGTGCCAGGAAGCAGCGGCGCGCGGGCGCGACCAGGGCCTCGACGGCCGCGGGATCGAGCGAGCGCGCGTACAGGCCCTCGGCCAGCAGCTGCGCCTGCGCGGGCTCGAATGACGAGGCGCCGGGCGCGGCGCCCCGCAGGAAGCCCAGCCACGCCGAGCCGTGCAGCTCCACCGACGCCGGATCGCGACCCCGCGCGGCGCGGCGCAGCAGCTGCGAGATGCCGGCGAGACGCGCACCGGCATCGGGCAACACGGCGACGGCATCGAACTCCGCGGCGAGCGCCGCGATCCTCCGGCGCTCGCGCCAGGCACGCCATGCGGTTCGACCGAGCATCACCGCCGCCGCGGCCACGAGCAGCGCGAGCAGCCACCAGCCCGGCGCCGGCGGCCACCAGGAGGGCTCGGGCGGCAGGTGGATGTCGCGCAGCGGCAGCTCGGGATTCACGAGGCCTCGCGCCTGCGCGGCAGCAGCGCGCCGAGCACCTGTTCGGGCGCATCGGCGGTGGACAACACGAGCGAGCGCCAGCCCAGGTGCTTGAGCCGCTCGCGCGCACTCGCGAGGCGATCGGCGAACGCGTGCTGCCAGTGCGCGCGCGTGCCGGTATCGGCGAGGTCGAGTTCCACCCGGCGTGCGCCGCTCTGGAACGCGACGCGCGCCAAGGGCGGCGCCAGTTCCAGCGGATCGACGAGCAGCACGGCGATCGCATCGTGGTGGGCGGAAAGCGAGCGCCAGCGCGCATCGGCGACGGGCTCGACGCTGCGCGGGTCCACCAGCGCGAGCACGCGCGCGCCGGGTTTGCTGACGCGCGCGGCATGCTCCAGCGCGTGGTCGAGGCCGGCATCGTCGGCCGGCGATTCGGCGTACCAGCGCGCAAGCGCATCGAGCGCGCGCAGCGCGCCGCGCGATCCCCCCGCCGGCGGCCGCACGGATTCGCCGGCGCTGCCGCGCAGGATCGCGATGCGATCGCCGCTGCGCTCCGCCGCCCAGGCCGCGAGCGCACCGGCGCGCGCCGCCTGCACCGACTTGTAGCAGCGGCGCGTGCCGAAGTAGAGGCTGGGTGCGGTGTCCGCCACCAGCAGCGTCACCCGGTCCCGTTCGGCATGGAACACCTTCGTGTGCGTGCGCCCGGTGCGCGCGGTCACGCGCCAGTCGATGTGGCGTGCGTCGTCGCCCTGCGCATAGAGCCGCGATTCCGCGTAGTCCATCCCGCGCCCGCGCACCGGCGCCGTGGCCTGCGCCGCACGCGCGCCCGCCGCGCGCTCGGGCGGCGGCCAGGCTTGCACGCGTTGGCGCAGGGCGATGAGTTCGGCGAGGGTGGGTTGCACGCCGGTGGTGCTGGTCGTGCCGAAACCCCCCGAAACCCCTCGGTAGACCCCCTCTCCCCTGTGGGGAGAGGGGGTCGACTGAGGGGAGAGAGGGATGATGCGCTTCGAACAGTACGCAAGGGCATCGAATCGACGACTCCACTCACGGCAACGGCACCCTCGCCAGCAGTTCCGCGACCAGCCTGCCGCCGTCCCAACCCTCCGCCGTCGCCTCGTAGCTGGGCAGCACGCGATGGCGCAGCACGTCCGGCGCGACGGACTGCACGTCGTCGGGGGTGACGAAGTCGCGACCGGCGAGCCAGGCGCGGGCGCGGGCGCAGCGTTCGAGGGCGATCGAGCCGCGCGGGCTCGCGCCCCAGGCGATGCGACGCGCGAGCGCGGCGTCGTAGGGCGTGGCGTCGCGCGTCGCGAGCACGAGTTCGATGAGATAGCGCTCCAGCGCCGGTGCGAAGTGCACATCGAGCACGGCAGCGCGCGCGGCGAACACCTCGAGCTGCGAGAGCTGCTCCACCGGCACCGGCTGCGCACGCAGCGCGTTGCGCGCCTGCTCGCGCGTGAGCTTGAGGATCTCGGCCTCCGCGCCCGCTGCGGGATAGCCCACCTGCACGTGCATGAGGAACCGGTCGAGCTGCGCCTCGGGCAACGGATAGGTGCCCTCCTGTTCGATCGGATTCTGCGTCGCCATCACCAGGAACAGCGCCGGCAGCGCGTAGGTGCGCCCGCCCACCGTGATCTGGCGCTCGCCCATGGCCTCGAGCAGCGCGGATTGCACCTTCGCCGGCGCGCGGTTGATCTCGTCGGCGAGCAGCAGGTTGTGGAACAGCGGTCCGCGCTGGAACTCGAAGCGGCTGGCCTGGGCGAGCCAGATGTCGGTGCCGGTGAGGTCGGAGGGCAGCAGGTCGGGCGTGAACTGCACACGCTGGAAATCCGCCTCGATGCGCGCGGCGAGCGCCTTCACCGCCGTGGTCTTCGCCAGTCCCGGCGCGCCCTCGACCAGCAGGTGGCCATCGGCGAGCAGCGCGATCAGCAGGTTCTCGACCAGCGCCGATTGTCCGATCACGCTCGCGGACAGCGACTCGCGCAGGGCCTTGAAGCGGTCGTGCAGGGCCGCGGCATCGGGCAACGAGGGCGGGTCGGTCAGGACGGCAGGTTCGGTCATCGGGCAGGACCTTCGGTCCGATCGGGAACGATCGGACCACGGGAGTGGGGAAAGGTTTCGCGGAAGGCCAGGTCGCAGCGATCCGCGCGGGCGGACCATCCGATCCAGATGCGCGAAGGATGCCTTGCGTCGCACCCGGATCGGGGGCACAGACTAGCCCAGGGAGGTATCGATTGAGCAAGCCGTCGTTCCCGCGACGGCGGGAGCCCAGTGACTTTCGTGTTTCGCCCCGATCAGGACGAGGTCACTGGGCCCCCGCCTGACTTGCGACATCCGTGTCGCTCGCCCTGCGGGCCAGCTGCGCTGTTCGCGCCGGCAATCCTGCCGTCGCAGTCGCGGGGGCGACGAGCTGCGAGGTGGTCAGCCCGGTGTGAGATCCCGGACGGTCAGCGCAGCATGCCGGCCGTGGACGCGCTTGCGTATCCCCAGCGCCCCTCGGTGCGCACCATCTCGACCAGGTACAGCATGCGGCCGTTCGCATACGGCACGCCCTCGACCTCGAGCACCACATGATCGTCGTCGAGCTGCTCGCCCCCCGTGATGGTCGGTTGCTTGGGCAGCAGCATGCCGAGCATGTCCTTCGCCGACTTCAGGTTCTCCTCGGGCGTGCGCCAGTCCACCTGGTAGTCCTTCGCCTGCGCCGGCGAGAGCGCGGCGAGGATGCTCGCCAGGTCCTTGCCCTGCACCGCCGACACCAGCGCCAGCAGCGCCTTGCCCGCCTCGCCACCGTCGGCGGCGAGCGGCTTGCCCGGCGTGCGCGCGTCGATGTCGGACTCGAAGGCCACGTCCAGCGTCCAGCTCTGCCCGTCCATGGTCTTCACCGGCTTCGCGCTCTTCACCGTGCAGGCGATGCGCGTGGCGGCGTTCTCCTTGCAGCTCGCGACGAGCCCGCCCTTCTGCCCCATGATCCTGCCGGAGCTGTCGATGTACTGCGTGCCCCCGACGTGCGCGTTCAGACCGACCACGCCATCGGCGGCGATGCTCAGCGCGAGGTAGTCATCGTCGCGCACGGCGGCGTCGTTGATCGCGACCGTGTACGGATCGATGGCCGAGCGGATCGCCGCCCGATCCACGGGCTTGAGGGTCAGCATCACGTAGGTCTCGAGCGTGCGCGGCGCGAACTGGTCGCGCATGCGGAACGCCGCGACCTCGCTCGGCGTTGTCGGCTTGCCGTCGAGTTCGAACTTTCCCGACACGGTTCCAGCCTGCGCCGCGGTGCCTGCCGTGGCGATCGCGAGCAGCAGCAGGTTGCGCAGCATGGGCATGGCCGGTTCCTCGTGCGGACGTCGTGTCCAGTATGGATCAACACGGCAAGGACGCGGTTCGGGGGTCATCCGCCCGATTCGACGCCGTGCCGGCGCCACTGGATCGGGCGTGGGGCGTGGAAATGCGTGTCGACGCATGCCCCGCAACCGGCGCGACGGTACGCTAGTCCCCCGCCCCATATGGCTCCGACGCCGGGGCGGCCTTCGCGACGGGGCGCGTCGCGCGCAGGGCGCACGTGCATGGGCAAGGGTCGTTTCGCGGAAGGCGGTTGGCCACGCGTGCATGCGTCCGCGGCGTGGTGCATCCCGTTCCTGCTGATCCTGGCCCTGGCCGCGCACGCGCAGACGCCGCCGCCGCTGACCGTCCCGAGCATCGACCTCAAGGCGCGCGGCGAGGTTCTCGCGCTCGCGCGCATGCCCGACGGCGGCCTGGTGGTGGGCGGCAGGTTCAGCACGGTGTACGTCCCGGAGCTGGGCCTGACCTTCGATCGCGCGAACCTCGTGCGCTACAACGCCGATGGCAGCCTGAATCCGAGCTGGAACCCTTCCCCCAACGGCGTCGTGCGCGCGCTCCACGTCGATGCGGCCGGCAACCTGTACGTGGGTGGCGAATTCACCCAGATCGGCGGCATCGCGCGCGTGGCGATCGCGCGCGTGTCGGGCTCCCCGCAGGCCGCCGTCGTCGATGCGGGCTGGAATGCCGGTGTCGCGGCGAACGGATTCGTTCCCGGCGTGTACGCGATCGCCGGCGCGCTGGACGGCGCCCTGTACGTCGGCGGCGGGTTCAGCACCATCGGCGGCCAGGCGCGCAAGAACCTCGCGAAGGTATCGGCGCTCGATGCGCTCGCGGATGCACAGTGGAACCCGGAGCCGAACGCCGGCGTGTTCGAGTTGCGGGTGGACGGCGACGGTGCCCTGTTCGTGCGCGGGGGTTTCTTCTCCATGAACGGCACCACGCGTCGCTACCTCGCCAAGCTCGCCGGCAGCGGGACCGCGACCCTCGATCCCTGGGATCCGAACGCGTTGGGGGGCTCCGTCTCCTCGATCGATTTCGGCGCACCGGGCGAACTCTTCGTCGCCGGCGGGTTCACCGAGATCGGTGGCGTGGCGCGCGCCGGCCTGGCCAAGCTCTCGCGCAGCGGAGCCGCCGTCGTCGATGCGAACTGGAATCCGCAAGCGCAGGCCCTGGGCAATGTCTTCGTGGCGCGCGCCGACGGCAACGGCAACGTGTACGTCGGTGGCGCCTACACGCCGATGGGCGGCGTGCTCACGCCGCGTGTGGTGCGCGTGTCAGGCACCGGCACGGGCGCGCTGGATGCCGGCTGGACGCCGGTGCTGCAGGGTGGCAGCGGCGTCACGCTGATCTCCCCCGCGAGCGCCGGTTCGATCGCGGTGGGCGGCAGCCTGGACCGCGCGGGCGGCCAGCTCGCGATCGGCCTGGCCCGCATCGCGACGGCCGATGGCGCCACGCTGTCGACCGGCGTGCTGGAAACCGGTGGCTACGTGAATTCCATCGCGCGCGCCGCCGACGGCACCGCCTTCCTGGCGGGTCGCTTCGTGCGCGCGAATGCCGAAGTCCGCAACGACCTGGTCAAGGTACTGCCCGACGGCAGCGTCGATCCGACCTGGAATCCGTCCCCGGGTCGGGGGGACTACTCGGTCACGCTGGACGATGCGGGTCGGCTCTATGTGTACGGCAACTTCTTCCAATACGGCCGCATCGGGGGCGCGGAGCGGCTGAACCTGGCGCGCTTGTCCACGCTCGGGACCGGTGCGGCCGATCCGGACTGGAATCCGATCACGGTCGGCTCGCTCGCGTACGTGCTCGATGTCGTACCGGCGCCAGGCGACACCGTCTACCTGGCCGGCGGCTTTTCGACCGTCGCCGGCCAGGCGCGCCCCTATCTCGCGCGCGTCTCCGCGCTCGGGGCGGGCGCGCTCGATGTCGGCTGGAATCCCGCGCCCGACAACTTCCTCACCGGACTGCAGCTGGGGCCGGGTGATTCGATCTACGCGATGGGACAGTTCGCGAACATCGGCGGCCAGCCCCGCGCGCGGTTGGCGCGCCTGTCCACGCTGGGCGCCGGACTCGCGGATGCGACGTGGAATCCGGCGCCGGATGGCGCCGTCTACGATCTCGCCCAGGTCGGCAACGACACGCTGGTCGTCGGCGGCGCGTTCCGCAACATCGGGGGCGCCCAGCGCCGGTTCCTCGCGAAGATCTCGACGGGGGGCAGCGGCACCGCCGTCCCCGACTGGAATCCGTCCCCGGACGACACCGTGACGACGCTCTACGCCGACGGCGGACCCTGGATCCACCTCGGCGGTTCCTTCACGACGTTCTACTTCGGCGCCACCGTGCGCAGCCGCCTCGCGCGGCTCTCGCTCGCGACGCCAGCGACGGCCGATCCCGAGTGGCAACCCGAACCGAATGCGGCGGTGACCACGCTCGCCGGTCGACCCGACGGCACGCTCTGGGCCGGCGGCAGCTTCGCGAATGTCGGGGGCACGCCGCGCGCGCTCGTGGCCGCGTTCTCCACCCGCTCGAACGTGATCCATCGGGACGGTTTCGAGTAGGCGCATGGCGCGCGGCACGCGAGGACGCACGCGGTATCGTGCCGCCTGGCCGCGGGTCGGCTCCCGTGCACTCCCCGATGGCGCGGTTCCCGGATCCGCCCTGCCGCGCAACGCCCCAGCACCCCGGAGTCCACGACCATGACCGACCTGCACATCTCGCTCGCCACCGACGAGGAACGCGACGCCTGCTACCGGCTCGCCTACGAGATCTACTGCGGCGAGATGGGCACCCTGCACGACGAGGCCGACCATGCGCGCCGCATGGTGCGCGACGAACCCATCCTGCGTTCGCACCTCATCTGCGCGCGCGTGGACGGCGAGGTCGTCGGCGCCCTGGGCATCCTGCTCGGCAGCGACGGCGGGTTTCCCGAACCCTTCGCGAGCCTGCTCGGCATGGATCGATTCTTCCCCGTGGTGCCGATCGAACGCATGGCGGTGGGCATCCGCTTCCTGGTGACGCGCGAGCTCCGCGGGTCGCCCGTGCCGCTGCAGCTGATCCGCGCCGCGGCGCGCTTCCAGGTCGAGCGCGGCGTGCAGATGAGCTTCGGCGACTGCCAGCCGCACCTGCTGCCGCTCTACACCAGCATCGGCTTCCGCTCCTATGCGCCCACCTTCAACCAGCCCGGCTTCGGCCTGATGGTGCCGCTGCTGCTCGCCTTCGTCGACCACGCACACCTGCAGGCCATCCGTTCGCCGATCCGCGACTGCTTCCCGCCGGGCACCGCGGACGCGGCCATCGCCGCGGGGATCAGCGCACTGATCCCGCCCGATCCGCCGGCGCAGAGCGCGCAGGACCTCGCCGAAGCGGTCTGGTCGGAGCTGCACGGGATGCTGAGCCGAGGCGGCAGCCGCGCGAACCTGCTCGAGGGCCTCGCGAGCGAGGACCTCGACGCGCTGCTCGAACACAGCCACATGCTGCAGTGCGAGCAGGGTCGCCAGATCGTGGTCGAGGGCCAGGGCACGCGCTCGCTGTACCTGATGATCGAGGGCACGGCCGAGGTGCGACGCCATGGCACGGTGGTGACCACGCTCGGCCCGGGCGAATGCTTCGGCGAGATCGCGCTGCTGCTGGGCATCAAGCGCAGCGCCGACGTGTTCGCCGCCAGCCCCAGCGTGCGCGTGCTCGCGCTCAGCGAGACGACGCTGCAGCGCCTGCTCGAGCGGCGTCCGCAACTGGCCGCGCGCTTCCTGTGGAACCTCTCGCGCGCGCTCGCGACCCGGCTGACCGCGCGCGAGCAGTGAGGGCCCGGTGCGGGAGCGATCACCGCGTCGTGGCGCGGGCGGCGGTCCTACTTCCCGATGCAGAAGCTCGCGAAGATCTCCCCGAGCAGTTCGTCCGAGGTGTGGCGTCCGGTGATGCCGTCGAGCTCGAGTTGCGCGAGCCGGAGTTCCTCGGCGAGCAGTTCGGGCGCGAGCTGCTCGTCCGCCGCCGCCGCCAGGTGGACGAGCGTACGCTCGAGCGCATGCACGTGGCGCGCGCGCGCGCTGAAGGTGCCCGCGCCCGCTTCGTCGCTGCCGGCGGCGCGCGCGAGCAGGCGGCGCAGGGTTTCGATGCCGGCGCCGGTGCGCGCGGAGACGTGCACGACCCCGGGTGCGATGGCCGTGTCCGGCGCCGGGCCTCCCGCGCGATCGGGCGGCGGCGCGCGCGCGAGCAGGTCGCACTTGTTGTGGACCACGAGCCGCGGTGCCACGGCCGGGGGCCATTCCGGCGTCGAGCCCGGCGCCGATGCATCGAGCACGAGCAGCTCCAGGTCCGCGGCGCGGCGTTCCTGCTCGGCGCGGCGCACGCCCTCGGCCTCGATCGGGTCGTCGGTCGCGCGCAGGCCGGCGGTGTCGACCAGCAAGAGCTCGATGCCGTCGATGCGGATCGCCTCGCGCAGCAGGTCGCGCGTGGTGCCGGGGATCTCGGTGACGATCGCGCGCGGGCTGTCCGCCAGCGCGTTCAGCAGGCTGGACTTGCCCACGTTCGGCGCGCCGACGATCACCACGTGCAGGCCGTCGCGCAGGCGGCGGCCGCGCGCGCTCGCGGCGAGCAGGTCGCGGGTGTCTTCCACGAGGCCCGCAAGTTCGACGCGCAGCGCGGCGGACCCGGCGAGATCGAGTTCCTCGTCGGGGAAATCGAGGCCCGCCTCGAGTTCGACGCGCACGCGGATCAGCCGGGCCTGCAGGTGTTCGACGCGCGCGGAGAATTCGCCTTCCAGCGACCTGAGCGCCGCGCGCGCCTGCGCCTCGGAGCCGGACGCGATCAGGTCGGCGACGGCCTCGGCCTGGGCGAGGTCGAGCCTGCCTTCGAGGAACGCGCGTTCGGAGAACTCGCCGGCGCGCGCGGGACGTGCGCCGAGTTCTAGGCAGCGGCGCACGAGCGACTGCAGCACGGGCACGCTGCCGTGCGCATGCAGTTCCACGACGTGTTCGCCGGTGTAGGAGTGCGGCGCGGGGAACCACAGCACGAGGCCGCGATCGAGCGTGTCGCCGGCGGCATCGCGGAAGCGCGCGAGTCGCGGCCGGCGGGCTTCGGGTTCGCGGCCGGCGATCTCGGCGGCGATGGCCGGGGCGTGGGCTCCCGACAACCTGACGATGCCGATGCCACCGGCCGCATGGCCGGTGGCGATCGCGACGATGGTGTCTCGCATGGCGGGCGTCGGCTGGATCCCGCAGTCAGGGACCGCGCCGCGCTCAGGCCTTCGCGGTGCCGTCGTCGACGCGCTTCATGATCACCCACTGCTGGGCGAGGCTGAGCACGCCGTTCACGGTCCAGTACAGCACCAGGCCCGCGGGGAAGAAGGCGAACATGACCGAGAACACCACGGGCATGAGCTGCATCATCTTCTGCTGCGTGGGATCCATGCCGGTCATCGGCGTCATGCGCTGGGTGATGATCATCACCGCGGCGTTGAGCACGGGCAGGATGAAGTACGGATCCTGGTCGGTGAGGCTCTTGATCCAGCCGTAGAACGGCGCCTGGCGCAGCTCCACGCTCTCCACCAGCACCCAGTACAGCGCGATGAACACCGGGATGGTCACCAGCACGGGCAGGCAACCGCCCATGGGGTTGACCTTCTCCTTCTGGTACAGCTCCAGCATCGCCTGGTTGTACTTCTCCTTGTCGTCGCCGTAGCGCTCCTTGAGCGCGACCAGGCGCGGCTGCAGCTTGCGCATCTTCGCCATCGAGCGGTATTGCGCCTCGGAGAGCTTGTAGAAGGCGAGCTTGATCAGCACCACGAGCAGGATGATGGCGGCGCCCCAGTTGCCGGTGAGCGCGTGCAGCTTCGCGAGCAGCCAGAACAGCGGTTCGGCGAACAGGGTGACGTAGCCGTAGTCGATGGTGAGCGCGAGGCCCTCGGCAAGCTTGGGCAGCTCCTGCTGGAGCTTGGGCCCGAGGTACAGGCGCACCGACCCCTCGCTGCTCGCGCCCGGTGCCACGGTCGTGGCGGGGCCGACGGTGCTGATGAGATAGCGGGGCACCAGCGGCCCGGCGACGACCTTGGTGGCGTAGGTGTTGGGCTGGTCGACGGGCGGGATCCACGCCGCGAAGAAGTAGTGCTGCAGCATCGCGGCCCAGCCGCCGGTGATCGTGCGGCTCAGCGGCTCCTCGGCGAAGGCGTCGAAGGCGAGCTTCTCGAAGTGCTTGTCGGGGCTGTACCAGGCCGCGCCGACAAAGCTGTAGGTCTGGGGGTTGGTGAGCGAGAAGCTGCCGGCGCCGGCCGGCGCGGTGCGCTGGAGCTGGCGGTAGGCATTGCCCTGCCAGGGCTGCGCGCTGCCGTTGTGCACCTGTTCGACGAGGTCGATCGCGTACTGGCCGCGGTGGAAGCGGTAGCGCTTGGTGAACGTCAGGCCGTCGGCGCCGGTGTGGGTGAAGGCGACCTCGAGCACGTCCTGGCCCTCGGCCAGCCGGTAGTGCTCCGCGGCGGTCTGGTAGCGCGCGCGATGGTCGGGGGCGCGGCCGTCGTTGCCCACCCAGCCCGATTGCGCGACGAAGTAGTGCTGCGGGCTGTCGTCGAGCAGCTGCACGCGGTCGGAATTCGGATCGAGCGTGATCGGATAGCGCAGCAGCGAGGTCGAGACCACGCTGGCGCCGGTGGTGTCGATCACCACGTGCAGCACGTCGGTATCCACGGTGACGCGCACGGAGTCGTCGCGCGCGGCGGCCGGCGCCTCGGGACTCTCGGGCGTCGGCGCGGGGACGGCATCGGAGCCCGCGGCCGGTGTCGCGTTCGGCGCGGGCACGTCGTTCGGGGGCGGCACCGGCGCGGCGTCGCCGGGCAGGGGCTGGTTCGCTGCCGTGGAGGCGGCGGTGGCGACGGCGGTCGCGACGCGATGGTCGGTCTCCCAGGCCTGCCAGAGCAGGAAGCCGACCGCGAGCAGTGCAATCAGGAGGAACTGGCGTACCTGGGGCATGGGGGAAACCTGCGGTCGGGTCCGGTCGATCCTGCGATTGCACCCCCTGCCTCGGGGGCGCGCGCGTCAGGCGGGCGGGGGTGGCGATTGTGGCGGGATCAGCGATCCCGCTTCAATTTGCCGAAGGCGCGATCGAACAGCTGGTCGAGCTGCGCGCGGAGCTGGTCGCGATCGACCGACGCCGCCCCGGGCTTGGCCACCACGACCAGGTCCACGGCCGGACGCCCGGCGCGGGTCCTGCGGAACTGTTCGCGCACCAGGCGCTTGAGGCCATTGCGCGTCACCGAGGACACCGACACCCGCTTCGCCACGACCAGGCCCACGCGCGCGCCGCCCGTGGGCCGGGCGCAGGCATGGATGCGCCAGCAGGCGCTGGAATGGCGCTCGCCGACTTCGAACAACCGGTTGAAATCCGCACGCTCGGTCAGGCGCGCGTCACGCGGGAACCGTTGCGAGCCGCGCGGACCGGCGGTGCTCAGGGGATCAGGCGCTTGCGGCCCTTGGCGCGGCGCGCCGAGAGGATCTTGCGGCCATCGGCGGTCTGCATGCGGGCGCGGAAGCCGTGCGTGCGGGCCTTCTTGAGCTTGCCGGGTTGAAAGGTGCGCTTCATGGTGCGGTTCCAGGAAATCGTACAAAAGACCGTCGAGGATACGGAGCGGGACGGGTGGCGGTCAAGTGCGCGGCATGCGCGCAGGCGTGCGACGGGGGTCGTCGCGCGGCCAGCCAGCATAGCGTGGCGCACGGCCGGCCGGGGTCCCGGGGATCGCCGTCGTCGCTGCTATGCTGATCGGCCCGGCCCCGATCCCGCCCATGAGCACGCTCTGGTCCCGCTGCCTGTCCCGACTCGAATCGGAGTTCAGTGCCGAAGAGTTGCTGACCTGGCTCCGGCCCATGCAGGCCGAGGAGCAGGGCGATGCCTTGCGGCTGCTGGCGCCCAATCCCTTCGTGCTCGAGACGGTGCGCGAGCGCTACCTGCCGCGCATCCGCGAGATCGTGCGCCATTTCCAGCCCGCGCTGCTCGACGTGCGCCTGGAAGTGGGTTCGCAGGGCCCGGCGCGGCCCGGCCTGCCCCGGGTCGAGGGCGGCGCGGCGCGCGAGGATTTCGAGAGCCACCTCGATCCGCACTACACCTTCGACAACTTCGTCGAGGGCAAGTCGAACCAGCTCGGCAAGGCCGCCGCGCAGCAGGTGGCGCTGAATCCCGGGCGCACCTACAACCCGCTGCTGCTCTACGGCGGCACCGGGCTGGGCAAGACCCACCTGATGCACGCGGCGGGGAACCTGATGCGCCAGCGCATGCCGGGCATGCGCGTGCTCTACCAGCGCTCCGAGCAGTTCTTCTCCGCGATGATCAACGCGCTGAACGGGCGCGCGCAGGGCAACCGCGCGATCGACGAGTTCAAGCAGCGCTACCGCTCGGTCGATGCGCTGCTGCTCGACGACATCCAGTACTTCGCCGGCAAGGACCGCACGCAGGAGGAGTTCTTCCACACCTTCAACGCGCTGTTCTATGGCAAGCAGCAGATCATCCTGACCTGCGACCGCTATCCCAAGGAGGTCGCGAACCTCGAGCCCCGGCTGAGCTCGCGCCTGGGCTGGGGGCTGTCGGTGGCGATCGAGCCGCCGGACTTCGAGACGCGCGCGGCGATCCTGCTCTCCAAGGCCGAGGGCAAGCGCATCCGGCTGCCCGAGGACGTGGCCTACCTGATCGCGCGCCGCATGCCCTCGAACGTGCGCGACCTCGAGGGTGCACTCAACACCCTGTGCCTGCGCGCGGAGCTCTCGGGCGAGGCGATCTCGCTCGAGTTCTCGCAAAAGGCGCTGC
>Ga0315912_10002961_pt1 | contig 17393 bp, 16 predicted proteins | sample VfabasoilMG_FD_204469 | JGI IMG/M metagenome (GOLD analysis project Ga0315912, IMG submission 204469) | Garden soil microbial communities collected in Santa Monica, California, United States - V. faba soil | ecosystem: Environmental > Terrestrial > Soil > Garden | place: USA: California...
AGTATGCCGGGCTCGATTGGGCCGAATACGTCGAAATCGATCCCCGGTACATGCGCCCGGCCGAAGTAGATGCCCTGCAAGCCGATCCTTCCAAAGCCCGGAAGATTCTCGGTTGGGAGCACACTGTCACCTTTCCCGAACTCGTCTGCCTCATGGTGGATGCGGAAGTAGAGAGCCTCGCGCAGCGCCGCGCCGGTGTTTTGCAGCTTGTCGGTGACATGCAGTGAAGTATTCGTTGTGACCGGAGACAGAGGCTTCCTTCGGGTCTTGTCTCGGGAAATTGAAAACAGCTTTGGATCATCCTTGAATATTATTCGTCCCGCCGCGACATCTGCCTGGAGCGTCGGCATGAACGAGCACTCCCATCAGGCGAATCATTCGGGTGGCGTGGATTCTGATGCCGCTTGGCGGTGCCGCGGGGAATTCTAGTTCTGTTTGGTAGAGTAAACGGGGGCAGGTCAGTAGCGCCGTTCCTTAACAAACAGTTCAAACGTTTTCATAGGTTCTCCTTTGGAACCCGTGAAACCATAGGCAGGGGAGCAAGCACTTTCCCAACAGACCATTAGTTTAGAGGGTAAGTGTTTGGGCTGTAAGAATTTGGTCGGGGCGGTGTGATTCGAACACACGACCCCCTGCGCCCAAGGCAGGTGCGCTACCAGGCTGCGCTACGCCCCGACATTCTCCTACCTACAGGCTTCCTGGGAGAGCCACTTTGTTATTTTAGCACGGTGGTTCCTAGCCACACTGCTAAATATCCAAATACTACGCTGCCTGTTGCGTATCCCAGGGCCATTAGGTGATCTCCTCGGCGCATGGTTTCCAGGGTCTCTAGTCCGAAGCTGGAGAATGTTGTGTATCCTCCCAGCACTCCTACTACTAGAAATAGTCGCCAGTTTGGTCGGTCGGTTAACAACGTCGTCGCCAATCCGATCAGGAAACAGCCCGATACGTTGATCGCGAACGTGCCCAGCGGGAAACTTCCTCCGTACCTGGAGGTGATTGCTGTGCCCAGCACGTATCGGCTGAGTCCCCCCAGTGCCGCTCCTAAGATTACCGCCAGATAACGATCCACCCATCCATGATATTTGAAATACTGAAAGGGTGAAACCTAAACTGCTTGTACTCTGCACCGCGAATTCTGCCCGTAGCCAAATGGGCGAAGGATTGTTCCGACACGAGGTCGGTGACACATTCGAAGTTTTCAGCGCTGGTTCGCGACCGAGTTTTGTGCGGCCCGAAGCCATCACCGTGCTTGCAGAGTTGGGCATCGACATTTCCGGCCATCGTTCGAAATCGGTCGATGAGTTCCTTGGACAGGATTTTGCCTACGTGATCACCGTGTGCGACAACGCCGCCGAAAGCTGCCCGGTATTTCCTGGCACGACGAAGCGCATTCATTGGAGCCTGGATGATCCGGCTGCGGTGCAGGGTTCCGATGCCGAACGCCTCGCCGAATTTCGCCGTGTTCGCGATCAGCTCCACCAGCGCATCAAAGACTTCAAACAAGGTCTGGCGTAAAGCATGGGCCGTATTCGTGTTCTCTCTGATCACGTTGCCAACAAGATTGCCGCTGGCGAGGTTGTGGAACGGCCTGCTTCGGTGGTCAAAGAGCTGCTCGAAAACTCGCTGGACGCCGGCTCCAACATGCTTCGCATTGAAGTGGAGTCCGGTGGTCGGCGTCTGATCCGCATTACCGACGATGGCTGCGGTATGTTGCGCGACGATGCGTTGCTCGCATTTGAGCGTCACGCCACATCGAAACTGTCCGACGTCAAGGATCTTCTTTCCATTTCGACACTGGGTTTTCGTGGCGAAGCGCTTCCGTCGATTGCTTCGGTTTCACGGCTCACCCTCGAAACGCGTTCGCCGCAGGAGACAACCGGAACGCTCGTCGAGATCGCCGGTGGAAAGATCATCCGTTGCGAAGAGGCCGCGTTGGCATCTGGCACTGTCATCACGGTGCGTGACCTGTTTTTCAATGTCCCAGCGCGTAAGAAATTTCTGCGGTCGGATCAAACTGAGCTCGCACACATCGCCTCGCTGGCTACTCACTACGGACTTGCCTATCCGGAAAAAGCGGTGGAGCTGCGGCACGAGGGCTCGGACCTGCTGCATGTGACTCCTGCCGCTAACCTGCGGGAACGGGTTTATCAGGTTTTTGGGTCGCAGATTCTTGATGAACTTGTTGACCTCGGCAATCAGGTCCGCGAGATGAACCTCGGTGAACCGGGTGATGAAACCGCCATGCGCCGCTTCGCGCTGCGCGGCTTCGTCTCGCGACCGCAAATTCAAAAGGGCAACCGCAACTCCATCTACCTTTTCGTCAACGGTCGGCTGATCCGCGATAAGCTGCTGCTGCATGCGCTCAATGCCGCGTACCAAAGCCTGATCCCTAGCAATACCTATCCGTTCGCGTTGCTCTTTCTGGAGTGTTCGTATGAAGAGGTTGACGTCAACGTTCATCCCTCGAAAACCGAAGTAAGGTTTCGTCGAGGCAACTTCATTCACGATTTTGTGCGCGACACCGTCCGCAACGCTTTGATCGCGTCGCGACCCATTCCCACTGTTACTGCCGCTTCGGTTTCTCCGCTCTATCAGCCTGCGGCGGGTATGCCCTATTCCGAGTTCTCCCAAGGCATCGAGAATCAACAGTTCCACGAGCCATCAGACAACCCGGCACCACCCCCGGAGATGCCTGAATTCACGATGCGGCAACCTGTGGGACACACGCCGCGTTTTGATTTCGGAGGTCACAGCACGGCGATAGACCAGCCGACGCAACAGCCTCCGCCCAGGATTCGCCGCGCAATCCCTGATACGCACGGAGCGTTACCGGAAGGCGCGCTCGTCGATTCCACCGCAGGGCTCGAAGTACTGCGTGAGCTGCGTCCCATGGGTCAGTTGCAAGACAGCTTCATCATTGCGGCTGCTCCGGACGGCCTCTGGATCATTGATCAGCATGTCGCACATGAGCGCATACTCTTTGAAAAAGTACTACGGCAAATGGCCGCAGGGAAGATGGAGCGCCAGTCATTACTGGTTCCTCTGGTGATTGAACTCACCGCAGGCCAGCAGGTAGAGTACGAGCGGATAGCCGCAGAACTGGAAGCTTCGGGTTTTGAAATCGAGCCATTTGGAACCCGAACGATAGCGGTGAAAGCCGCGCCAGCCGACCTGAGCGTTGCCGAGGTCGACCGCGTGGTCTTCGAGATGCTGGAAATCGCCGAGCAGGAGATGCGCCGGGTGTCGCTTGAAGAACTGCGCAGCCAGATGGCGGCATCCATCGCGTGTCGCGCCGCGATCAAGATCAATACTCCACTGGACGCGGACAAGATGTTGTACTTGCTGGAGCAGTTGGCTGCGTGTGATTTTCCGATGAGCTGTCCGCATGGTCGGCCCATTGCGCTTCGGTATCCGACGCGCGAGATCTTAAAGAACTTCCACCGGATTTGACAGCCTACCCTAACGAATCGGATACGGCACTAATGTTTCAGACTCGTCTGGACGGAGCAACCAAATGGAACGGCCTTGGTAGTAATCCAGCAGGGGTCGGCTCTGCTCTGGCGTCTCCAACTCACGGGCCCACACGATCGGCGATGCATCAATGTCAGCGCGGTTGAAAACATATTCGAAGTGATAATCATGATCGGGAGTGTAGCGGACTATGACAACGTGTTTACCGCCCTGCCGTTCCAGTTGTTGGATAAGTCTCGTTCTGAGATCCAGTGAATAAAGGCTCCCCGAATACCATGGGATTGGGTAAGCACCGTTCACGTTCGGAACGCCGAGACGTTCGGCTACGACCCGGAGGGGCAGCATTGCCAGACAGGTGAACAAAATGGACACAGCAATCCACTTCCCGGGCACTGCGGCGCGCCGCCTTGAGACGTACAGCAGCCTCAAGCCAAGGATGATTAAGACGTAGAAACATCCGGTTGCCGGTGCAGAGTAGTGTGCATTGGTTGTCCAAACGAGAAGCGACAGCGCGAGTACCGTGCTCGCTGCTCCGACGGCTGGCCACATCACCTTGCGATACCGGCGAATTCGGATGAGGCCTGCCAGAAACGGCAGTGTTAATGCAGCGGAAATGTAGAACGTCCAAAACACGAGCGCCTTAATACCGCTGACGACCATATATTCCAGCAATGTCCTGTTGGAGGCGAAACCCTTGGTTTCGAATTTGGTATAGAAATCTCTCATGACGGCATGGTTGTAAAGAGGTTCCGGCTGGAGAGATTCCCAGAGAAAACTCCCTACACGTGAGTAGCGGGCGCGGTTGGCCTGATAGGGCATTTCCAGGGCGTCGCCAAATACGCGCCAATTGTAATAGAGCATTGCTGCTGCTCCGACGGTCAGAGCGATCAAAATGGGAGCGGCTGCTCGTAAGAGCATCGGGGAACGCGCTGCGCGGGCAAACGAAAATCCGAGGCAGGCGACCGCTGGCAGCGCACACCAGAGACCTTCGTAAGGCCGGGTATTCGCGAGAATCATCAATCCCAACGCGAAGATCAAGGCCGATCCAGTGTCCAGTTTGGATCGGAGCCTCCCCACTGCGCCCCAGACCAGACACCCACCGAGCGCTGCCAGCGAGCCACCCCAGTACGAATTCGCCCAGTAGCTGAACAAGCCGATCCGCATGATGGCGATCAACCCTCCCACGAAAGCCCATGGCAGCGGAACCCAAGCCTGGAGCATCCAGCAGACGGCTGCGCACATGAGTGCTGTGATGATCCATACTCCGATAGCCGGATGCCCCAGTGTCTGGCCAAGTAACAGCATGAGTCCTTGGCCAGGAGGGTAGACGGAAGAATAGGTAGGGCCTTGACTGATGTGAAAGGTTTCAAAGAAAATCCAAAGTGGATGGACCGGATTGGCCAATTTTCCCGAGGAAAACGTGTCGGCCATGAATAAGAAGCTGAATTCGTCATGGACCGCAGGCTGTGGCGTGCCCACCGAAGTCCATACGGCGAGATGGGCAACCAGAGCGATCACTCCCGTGAGAATCACTAGACGGGCAGGGTTGTGACCTGCAACGTCCAGCAAAGAGTTGATACCCTTACGCCTGGACCCGCGCCAGATCCATCGTGTCGCAAGCAGAACGAATAGGAGTATGGCTGCCTCGATCCAGATCAGCGCGTATTGTCTCAAGCCACTCCCATATCTCTGTAATCTACACTAACGTCATTTCGAAAGGTACAGGCTAGACTGGAGTAATGTCATCTACCCGGTCTTGGTTTTCTCCCGGGGCGGCCACGGTATTGTTTCTGCCGGCGCTATTGTTATTCCTTGGCGCTGCGGCTTGGAAGCACTGGGGTGTGCCCCCGGCACGGGTTGCCGGGAATCTTCGTACGTTTCGGATCACCGAGGGTACAGCCGCTGACGTCTCGCCGTCGTTCTCGCCCGATGGTTCCCGTGTTGTGTACGCATCGAACCGTAGCGGAAAGTATCGCATCCACATTCGGACGGTTGAACCTGGAAGCGTGACTGCTTTCTCGGGCCACGAGATGGAAAATGATCCCGAACCAGCCTGGTCACCGGACGGCAAGAGTCTCGCGTTTGCTGCGGGGGACGGTATTTCTGTGATTCCAACCGCTGGTGAAACACGTCCCCGGCGGATCACAGAGCAGGGCGCAGAACCCTGGTGGTCCCCGGATGGCCGCTCTCTCGTGTTTCGTTCAGAATCTAACTTGATGATTGTGCCAAGCTCCGGTGGTCCCGCAGTGAGTCTCACGACGCCGAATCAGCCCGAGGGACGGCATGAATCGCCTTGCTGGTCGAACGACGGCAAACATGTCCTGTTCCTCGCGCGGACCGACGCCGGGGATACGATTTGGTCTGTGAACGTTACAGACCGGTCCCTTCATCAAATCGCTCTGCCAAGAGGTCGCTATGACAGTGCCGTCTATTCGCACGACAGCAAGGGGATTTTTTATTCTGAGCAAACAGGTGACGGGCGCAGCCACATCAAACTTGTACTTTTAGATGGCCTGTTGAATCCCATGGAAATCAAAGTGGCAGGTGCCACGGTACAAAGGTCGCTGCGCCTCTCTCGCGACGGGCGGCGTCTCGCCTATGTGCTGGAGCCTCCAGCGGCCGTCGCTGGAATCTACGTCGTGGATTTGAAATAGCCCTTGCCATCACAAGCGCCTGTATTGGAGAATAGGTAGTCCCAAGTTGGGGGCCGAGTTAGAAAGAAGGAGACTTCATGTCCAAGTTTTTGAAGTTGGCTGCGGGAACGATCCTGCTGGGAATGTTGACTATGGCAAACGCAGAAGTATACGAACTGAGAACCTACACGGCAGCACCCGGGAAGATGGAGGCGCTGAAGGCGCGTTTCCGTGACTACGCACTTCCGGCCTTTGCAAGACACGGACTCAAAGTGATGGGTACTCTTTGGACGCCGACGGAAGAGGCCGACGGGAAAGGGAACGTGATCATCTATGTTCTCGTACACAAGAGCCGCGAGGAGGCCACCAAGAACTGGGCGGCATTCCAGGCCGATCCCGAATGGATCAAAGGCAGAGCGGAATCCGTGAAGGATGGCCAGCTTACTATACCGATGGGTGTTAAGAGCGTTTTTATGGAAACACTGCCTCTGCCCGCGAAGTAACTACTTCTCCTGCGGCAGGTGTAAACCTTTGTGGATGGCGTAGAGGGCAAGCTCCAGGCGGTCACTGACGCCAAGCTTGTCGAAGATGTTATGCAGATGGTTCTTGACCGTCTGTTCACTGATGAACAGCTTCTCCGCCATCTCTTTATTCTTGAATCCCTGCGCAACCAGACCTACAATCTCGCGCTCACGTGTGCTGAGTGGCGAACGTTCCCGGCCTTTTGCCCCGCCACCCGCCAATTGCTCGGCCGGGGACGCAAACTGACGCATGACTGCGGCAGTTGTGTGAGAGTCCAGCCAGATTTCGCCTGAGTGAACCTTACGGATGCTTTTGACAATCAGGTCAGGACTTGTCTGCTTAACGACAATTCCCGAGCAACCCAGCTTCATCGCCTGGACCCATTCGTTCTTATCCTCAGATGCTGTCAGGACGATGATCCGAGTCTTTAACGGGCCGTTTTGCATGGCCTGTAATGCACTCAATCCGTCCATGCCAGGCATTTTCAGATCCAACAGCACCACATCCGGGCGGACTTCATCAATCATTTCAAGGGCTTTGCGCCCATTGTCCGCCTCTGCGATGATCTCGAAATCCTCTTCCAGTTCCAGCAATTTGCGCAACCCATCCCGAACAATCGGATGGTCATCCACCAAGGCAATACGAACCTTCTTCCGGGTTCCCTCTTCCCGGTTGTCGGTATCTACGCTTCCAGTTAGGGGTGGCGGGGCTGTCCCAGGTGTTCCAGCCACCTGTGTAGTGTGAAATCTCGATGTCGTCGCCTCAGGCATTTTCTGTCTCTCCTAGTACTCTTGACCTGAGTTTAAAGGCGTTCTAGTACTTGGTCAATTGAGGGCCTGCTTAGTTTTATCCTAGAAAAAACATTAGAGTTGCCTAAGGTTAATAACCGAACACCCTTCACAACAGCCTCTCACCATTGCATAATAGTGCGCATGCGGTTACGGTTTCTCGATTGGGCTCGCGGTGCGGCGGTGGTCATCATGATCCTCTGCCACACCTTTAACGCCTATACCGCGCCGAACCTCCGACAGGCGGCTGGATACACGTGGTCTCAACGAATCGGCGGCATGGCAAGTGTGTTGTTCTTGTTCATGGCAGGGATGACCTTCGCTTTTCAAATGGCTAGCAGCGACAAAAAGGGGTTACGTCCCATGGCCAAGTGGACGTCGGCTCTCCGCCGGGCTGGTTACCTTTTTGTACTTGCCTATGCGTTTAGAATCATCAACTGGGCATCCTACTTGGGATATGGCAACTGGCAAGGTATCTACAGAGTTGACATTTTGAACTGCATGGGATTCTCCATGGCGATGCTGGCCGGACTCGCTCTGGTTTCCTCACGTTTACGCCCTTATCTTGCCATCGCCGCAGGACTCACCATTCAACTCGTCTCACCACTGCTCAATCTGCTTGACTGGACGCACGTACCAAAGCATCTATACGCCTATATCGTGGGTCAACGTGGAGCTTTTTCAGCATTTCCGTTCGCGGCCTACATGGCCTTCGGCATCGCTACAGGCTGCCTGGTCAAGTCAAGAAACCGTGAACAACTGGGACCCTTTATGGCATGGAGCGGAGTGCTGGGTATGGCTGTGGTGGGAATCGCCATGGCGTCGCGATCCGCGTTCGATTCTCTCTACCCTGTGCTGAGCTACTGGTTCAACAGCCCCACCATGGTTGCCATCAATTCGGGTATCGCTCTGCTTGTCGTTGTAGGTGCCTACGGTTGGGCGGAACGAGTCGCAGGGCGGGGTTGGAGTTGGGTGGAAACGCTAGGGAAACAGTCTCTGCTCATCTACTTTGTTCACATCATGCTCGTCTACGGCTGGCTTTTCAATCCGGTGAAGCTCACTTTCACTGTCTGGCAAAGCGGTGTGGCGACCATCGCGCTCATTGCAGCGATGGTGTGGCTCGCAAATTGGCGGTGTCAGTCTAGTTTGGATCCAACGTCCGATCCAAATGAATCCAGATCACGCGCGATTTCCGAACCACAAGCGGGATGAACGGCAGGAAAGTCACCGCAGCGCACAGCAAGGCCCACTCGTAGCGCAGGTGTCCAATTCTCCAATAGGCAAAAACCAACGCCAACATAACAGGCAGTGAAAAAGCGAAGCTGACGTACATCGCTCCTACGAAGTATCCCGGTTCGCGCTCAAATCGCAACCCGCACTTCGGGCAAGTGCCGTTCATGCCGCTGCTCCCGTAGATGTGTCCGAGCTGGCAGCGTGGACAAACCTGAGTCAGGATCGCCTTGATAAGGGTCACAACCTAATGGTAGCCCTATCGCAACTTCAACACGAAGTGAACCCGCCGGTTCCGGCTCCAACATGCCTCTGTTTCGTCGGTACACTGAGGCGATTCCTTCCCATAGCTGATGCGCCGGAACCGTTCCATGGGCAATCCCAACTCCACCAACACGCCTTCGATACTCCGCGTCCGCCTATCGCCGAGCCCGAGATTGTACTCCGCCGAGCCGCGCTCGTCACAATGCCCCTCGACGATCATCTCGACTTCAGCGGAAGCCGTCAAAATGGGTCGGATGATACCGGCATTTTGCTGGAGGATAGCAAAACCTTCCGCTCCCAAGCTGATCTGGTCATAGCCAAAGAAGACGTCCAAGAGTTGTTGATTCGCCTTGGCAACCAATCCAGAAATGTCCGGGCTGCTGTTGGCGATCACCGTCTCGCTCTGAACCGGGACTGCCACGGTCGGCGTCACTGGCACGCTTACAGACACGGTGGAAGGCGCAGACGCAGGCTCTTTCTGGAAGATTGGCGCGGACGGGGGCGTAGATCGAATGTTCCGGGTTCCGCAGCCCACCAACATCAGAACACAGCAAATAATTTGTAGTGCACGCATGCATCCATTGGGCCTGAATGCTGTCGGATTTGCCATACCCGAATCTGGGTATCTTTACCGAAATGACTATTTGCTTTTGGGGTTCAATCGCAAATGTACCGCAGCTGCCCGATAGCGAACCTTTCGATTCGAATCGTCCAGCAGCTTCACCAGCCTCGGCCGCCAACGTGCATTTTCCGGCTTGATCGTCAGTTGGATCGCAGCAGCCCTCACAGACCAATCGTCATCGCCAAAAGCCAGATCCAATGCCGCCTTGAAGTCCTGTGACTTGCTCGTTGACATAATCAACAGAGCTGTCGCCCGAGGTGAAAAGTTGGCGTCGTTCAACATGTTTCCCACCGCCGAAATGCCCTCGCCCACTCCCGGCACTGGCAGAAATCCAGCACCCTGTTGAACGGCAAAGAACAACGCTGACTGCGGTGTCTTAAGACGACGCAACGCACTTCGCATCTTTGCCTTGATGAGACCGGATTTGGCCTTTTCTTCTTTCTCGTAAACGGCTAGCAGCACGCGCTCACCTTCCGTACTCCCCAAGCGAAACAGCGCCCGCGCCGCCGCGAATACTACTTCGGGAACTTCATCATCCAGTGCCGGTTGGATCACGGATATCAGTTTTTTGTCGCCTAGCTCACCAAGACTATCGATCGCGGATTGCCGCACCAGATGGTCCTTATCCTTCGTGAGTGACTTCAGCATCTCCACCGAAGCATCGCTGCTGCGAATCAAGCTCATCGCAATAGCAACTTCGCGCCGGACATTTGGTTCTTTATCGGCAATGCCAACCCGCAGCACTTCACGAGCACGAACCGTTGCCTCGGGAGTTTGACCCAGCCCGAAGCTCACCACGCACAGCAACAAAAACAACGCGCGATACATACTATTGGTCGCGTTTAATCACGTTCATCGCCGTCGACATCATCGACGCAATGTCGGCCATGTTCGTCGGCAGGATCATTGTATTGCCGACCTTGGCGATATTGCCGAACTGGTTAATGTATTGCTCAGCAACGCGCATCTGCACTGCTTGCAACCCGCCTGGGGATTGCGTCGCCTCGGCAATGCGCCGAATGCCTTCTGCCGTAGCTGTGGCGATAGACAGGATGGCTTCGGCCTGACCTTCGGCTTCATTGATCTGCTGCTGTTTGCGGCCTTCGGATGCCTTGATCGCTTTCTGCTTTTCGCCTTCCGCCGTGTTGACGTTCGCGTCACGAACACCTTCGGACGTGAGAATCACCGCGCGCTTTTCCCGCTCCGCGCGCATCTGCTTTTCCATCGCGGAGAGAACGTCCTGCGGCGGCGTGATGTTCTTGATCTCGTAACGCAGCACCTTGACGCCCCAGGCTTCTGATGCTTTGTCGAGCTCGCCGACAATCGCGATGTTGATATTGCTGCGCTCTTCGAAAGTCTTGTCCAGGTCGATTTTGCCGATCTCTGAGCGCAAGTTTGTCTGTGCAAGCTGCGTAATCGCGAAGATGTAATCGAAGATACCGTAGCTGGCCCGTTCGGCGTTCAGAACCTTCAGGTACAACACTCCGTCCACACCCACCTGAACGTTGTCGCGAGTAATGCAAATCTGCTCGGGAATATCAATGGCGCGCTCTTTCAGAGAATGCCGGTACCGGATCACGTCCACAAATGGCGTAAGGATGTGGAAGCCCGCATCCAGCGTTGCTGCAAAACGTCCCAGCCGTTCCACCACGTATGCGCTTTGTTGGGGAACTACAACTGCGGTTTTCGCCAGAACGACGAAAACCAGGATCAGGACAAAAACAACAACCAGTACAATTGGGTCCATAAATTACTCCTTTAACCTCGCACGTGAAGCGTGAGTCCTTCCACTTTGTCGACCTGACAACGCCCGTCCCGCGGAATCGCGGAATCGCCAACGTTCTGCACACTCCAGGCTGTGCCTCGCAACTCCACCTTGCCGAAACCGCCCAATGGGATTTCATCCATTGCCTTCGCTGTTTCACCAATCATGCTGTCCACCTTCCCCTTTGGCATCTTGTAATGAAAACGCTCCATGAGCGGTTTGCGAAAAGCCAGGATCGAAACAACAGCCGCAGCGGAAAATAGCAACCCCTGCAGCGCCAGCGGCATGTGCAGCCCCAGCAAATCCAGAAATCCAACAAGTAATGCCGCTACGCCAAAGAAGAAAATGAAAAAACCGCCAGGCGTCATCAGCTCAAAGACCAGCAAAACCAGTCCCAGGATCATCCACATCCACCAGCTAATCGTGGTCGCGTCCAATGGGGTTCCCTCCATGCGGATTATCTCACACGCGATGGCGTACCATAAACTAATGTCTCATGGACCAATTGATACTCAAACGAATGCGTCACCCGTTGTTTTGCGAAAAGCTGTACTTATTGGACTGGTAGCGTTTCTACTGGGAGAAACTACTATCAACTTTATCGACAGGCAAGTCCTGGCGGTGTTGGCCCCTACAATTCGCGCCGAATTCAACCTAAGCAACAGCGACTACGCTGCCATCCTCAATGCCTTTCAGTTGACCTATGCGGTTGCCTACAGTTTTGCCGGCTGGGTGCTGGATCGTGTCGGCGTCGGCATGGGACTCGCCATGGCCGTCGCCTGGTGGTCCGGTGCAGGCATGTTAACCGGATTTTCCACCGGCCTGCGCAGCATGCAGATATTTAGAGGCGTACTGGCGGTGGGAGAGGCAGGCGCATGGCCGTCTTTTGCCAAGGCGACTGCCACCTGGGTGCCTGCCGAATCCAGATCACTCGTCATCGGAATCTGCAATAGCGGATCAAGCTTCGGAGCCATGATCGCGCCTGGCTTAGTCACTTGGATTCTTCTGAGTTATGGCTGGCGTTACGCTTTTGTTTTCACCGGGGCGATTGGCTTTGTTTGGGTTGCCGGGTGGCTTCTGTTCTTGAAGATGAACCCCGAACTGCGCGCGGCTGAAAAGGAATCAGCGGCCAAGCATGGAAAAATCGGCTGGGCCAGTCTCCTCGGCTACCGCCAGACATGGGCTATCGTCGCCTGCCGTTTCTTCGCCGATCCCCTGTGGTTCTTCTATATTTCGTGGATTCCGGAATTCCTGAAAAACCAGCGCGGACTTGACCCGATCGGCATCGCAAAGGTCGCCTGGATTCCCTTCCTGGTAGCTGATGTCGGTAATTTTGCTGCCGGCTTCGCTGCCATGCGCATGCAAAAAGCCGGTTGGACCGTCAACCGCACACGCAAAACGATGATGGCCATCGGCGGATGCTGCGCACCCGTCGGTATCACAGCTGTGTTCGCCAACAACATCTTCTGGACCATCACTCCCATTTGTTTTGCCATCTTCACCTGGATGTTCTGGTCCGTCGCTGTTCACACGTTAGCAGGAGATTATTACCCAGCCCCAGCAGTCGGCTCCGCCTACGGAATCGCCGGCACAGGGTCCACGCTCGGAGCCGTGGTCAGCACTTGGCTCGTAGGCAGAACGCTCGATGCAACAGGTGGCAACTACATCCCGGTTTTCGTGGGCATCGGGTTGCTAATGCCAGTGGCTATGCTGATCGGGTTCACGCTCATGCGCCGGGTTGAACCCGTACAAATGAAGGTCCCTGCAACGACCTAGCCTGCATTCTCACACTCTTTCGTCGCGAGAAGCGTGAGAAGGCTGTGTATACGAGGCGCGCGAAGGTCAGCGCGCGGAGGCGTACCTGACAGTACGTCGAGCACGGTGATCGAGCGCAACGAAATAGACGCGGCCTTATCGCGCGTCGCAGCAGAAAGGGTGTGAGAAATGCAGGCTAGGCTAGTGCAATCCCTTGTAGCGGTAAATAGTCACCGACTGATTCCGGAATACCTGCGTAAACAACAATTCATTCCCCAGCACCTTCTTCATCGCGGGTGCTTTGAGTGCATCGCCATCTAATACGAAATCGGTTGGAGAACTCACTATGTATTCCACACCGTATTGGCGCAGTAGCTCGGGCATCGTTTCGAAAAGCCGTTCGACACCGGGACCATCACCTTCAAAAATGTACCGGCGGGGGACTCGGAAACTCAATGCAGGGTGCCCGGAATACAAATACGCAATTGGATCGCGGGCCGCAAGAATCGGCTGATCCAGCGGAACATTTTTTCTTAGCCAGTCATACGCGGGTAACTTCGTTTCCAGATCTGTCTCCTGCGCTGCCATGACTTGCGAGAGCACCACCGTTCCGCTCCATGCCTGACTCCCCGCATAGTAGAGGAACCATAACAGCAGCAGCGGCGCTACACCGGCGGCAAAGCGATCCAGGCCACCTTTTTTCCAGGCCTTGGCGACCCCCAACTGCAAGTGCCGCACCTCCACATAAAGAGCAGCCCAAATCAGGGGGAAGAGAGGGAACAGAAATCGAGTATTAGGAGGATAATCCCACAAGACCAACTGGATCGCATACGGAATCGAAAACAAGGCCAGATGCGTGAACCGTCCCTGCTTCACCAAACGTATTGAGCCCGCAATGACGCCAGCAGAAAGCACCCGGGAAAACGTAAGAGTTGGGAACGTGTATGCATCGTCGGGTACCACGAGTTCACCGACCGCCTTTCCCAGAGAAGAGATGTTGCCCCAAACCATGGCCGGGTAATCCATCCCCTTTACATCGCGCAGGAAATGCTCAAAGTAGTCGGTGTAATAAATGGTGTGCATATCTGTAGCACCCACACGATTCAACTTGGACCAGATCATCCAACCCGCAACGGCGGGCATCATCGTACATAGGAAAGACACTGCGGCACCCATCCGTTTTCTCCAGAGAAGGCACAAGGGAACAGTCACCAGCAGCGGCAAGGCAGCGGTCCTGGTGAGAAATGCGGCGGCACCTGCCAGACCAGCCGCGATCGCATACTTGCGGCAGTCTGGACCTTCCCGCATCGCCAGTTCTGCCAGCCCTATCGCCAACAACAAAAGCGCGGTGAAATAGGCATCGGACATGGGCATGAGACTCAACACCGCTGTGAGCGGATTCAGGGCGATCCATAGGCAGAGCAATGTCGCTTCCCAATCCGCGAATCCCTGTTGACGGCCCAACCACCATGCAGCCGCCAGAACAAGCGCGAAGCCTAACCAGGTGATCAACGCAACGATAGAAAGATTCTGCGGAAAATGGCCATTCAGTTTCCAGGCAATGGACAAAACCATCGAATAGAGAGGCGGATACTTGGTTTGCGCAGGTTGGCCGGGGAAACTCTCGATCTTGTAACCGTTGCCTTCTGCCAGCGATTTTGCGGAGATCAGGTACAGAGCATCGTCATGGAAAAGTCCCGCCTGCGGCATGGCTCTGGAATGCCACGCAATGATTGCGGTCGGCAAAAGCGAAAGCAGAACCAAAGCAAGCAATCCAACGCGTCTGGGGGTCACTTCCATCGAGCCTAGCATGGAGGCGATAATGCTTTCGATGGAACCTTTGTATCTGGCAGATCTGAAGACGCTCCTGGGAACACGCGTCAGCACTACCGATGCGGCGCGGGAACAGCATAGCCATGGCGAGTCGTACCATCCGCCCGCTTGGCCGGATGCCGTTTGTTTCCCACTCTCCACCGCCGAGGTAAGCGAAATCGTGAAGATCAGCGCGAAGCACAAGGTGCCCATCATTCCTTTTGGTGCAGGTACGTCGATTGAAGGCCAGGTGAACGCGATTCGTGGCGGCATCTCGATCGACATGCGCGAAATGAATCGCGTACTGCGCGTGAGCGCGGAGGATATGGATGCCACCGTACAAGCCGGCGTCACTCGCACACAACTCAACAAGTCACTTCGCAATAGCGGATTAACGTTTTTTATTGACCCGGGTGCCGATGCGTCAATCGGCGGGATGACGGCAACCCGTGCGTCCGGCACCACAGCCGTTAAGTACGGCACCATGCGCGAAAATGTTCTGGGCGTGGAAGCGGTTCTTGCCGACGGCACCATTGTACGCACCGGAACGCGCGCACGAAAATCTTCCGCTGGTTATGATTTGACCCGGCTCATGGTTGGTTCGGAAGGAACGCTTGGCGTAATCACGGAGGTGACGCTCCGGCTGCATCCGATTCCGGAAGCTGTATCAGCAGCGGTGTGCTCGTTCGATTCACTGGAAGGCGCGGTGTCCACCGTAATTGAAACGATTCAACTGGGACTGGCCGTCGCTCGCATTGAATTGCTGGACGAAGTTCAACTCGATGCCATCAATAAATACTCCAAGATGGACTACCCTGTTGCCCCAACGCTGTTCTTCGAGTTTCACGGGATCAATGAACGCCATGTAGCCGATCAGGCCGCACTCGCTGAATCCTTATGTTTGGAGCATGGCGGCCATGCTTTCCGTTGGGCAACACGCCTGGAAGATCGGGAGCGCCTTTGGGAGGCCCGTCACAACGCCATGTACGCGTCCATTGCACTTCGTCCGGGATGCAAGGCTTGGCCCACCGATGTCTGTGTTCCGATTTCCAAACTGACCGAATGCATCATGGAAACCAAGAAAGACCTCGCAGACGCCCCATTTCCAGCTCCCTTGGTTGGCCATGCCGGCGACGGAAATTTTCACCTCTGCATGGTGATTGATCCGTCCAGTAAGGCCGAGATGGACGCCGCAAATGAAATCATGGATCGCATGGTCCACCGTGCCATCGCAATGGGAGGCACCTGCACCGGAGAACACGGCATCGGCTATGGAAAAAGAAAATATCTCCAGAAGGAGCACGGCCCGGGAGTGCAGGTGATGCAGATGATCAAAAAGGCATTGGATCCAGAGAACCGTATGAATCCGGGGAAGGTTGTGGAGCCGAACTAGCGATATGCTATTTCCATGGCTAGAAAATCCTGGCGTGAAAAAATGATCACGCCAAACCTCCCCAAGGTTGTCGTGATTCCGCCCAAGATGCACAAGCGATTCGGAGTCGGCACCATGCTGGTTCCCAGCCCTACCGAGGTCGAAGCTGTGATGAGAACCATCCCGAAAGGGACGCTCATGACCACATCGGCGCTACGCAATCTAATGGCTGGAAAATTCCACGCAAACGCCAGTTGTCCAATTGCTACAGGCATCTTTGCACGCATCGTGGCGGAAGCAACAGAAGAGGACGCTGCGGCAGGCAAAGCGAAAATCGTTCCCTACTGGCGCGTTGTAAAAGACGACGGCTCGTTGAATCCCAAGTTCCCCGGAGGAGCCGAACGGCAAGCAGAACGCCTTGCGCAAGAAGGTCACGACATCATCCCGGCAAAAGGAGCAAAACCACCGCGCGTTGCTGGTGTTACTTCTTCCCCAAATTCAGGTAAGCAAAAACACCACGGGCCACACCCTTGAGAGTGCGGCCCGTAGCTTACCAAACTTCTATGCCATGGGTACTTGCCTTTCAGCAGCGGTAGCACCAAAGCTTACATTATCAGGCTACCATCATTGTCATGATGTTCTTGAGAATCGCACATTGAGCTGAGAACCAAATGTCACGTCAAGTTACAAAATTCCTTGGTTTTCGATCAATCACACGGGGTCCAGTGAGGTTTCGCTGTTGTCCTGAGTGCAGGCATCTTCAAGAGAGCATTTCATGGGGCACAGACGAACTTGCCGAGTGCTTCGGATGCTACGCGAAGTCGCCCACAAGGCTGTGGGGCACACGCGAAGTAATTCATCGGATAGCTATCTGTGCAGATTGTGGCGACTCAGTGAGCATCAATGACTCTTTGGACACGAGCGGCTTCCATCGCTGTGGTTGCGACAACCTTTTGGCCGTGCCCTACCGGCGCGGACTCGTTCAACCGTCAGATATCCTCACGCCAGCTTGGCATCCTGACTTGCAATCGCGGGCAAAAGTCGCTGGGAATCTGAGCTGGGCGATCTGTCGCACGATGCGAGAGCACTTTGTCGCCAGAATGCTTTTTCTGCTGGCCTTTTCGGAGGAAGGCTGCTACTTCGTTACGGCGAGGAG
>Ga0315912_10002962_pt1 | contig 17383 bp, 11 predicted proteins | sample VfabasoilMG_FD_204469 | JGI IMG/M metagenome (GOLD analysis project Ga0315912, IMG submission 204469) | Garden soil microbial communities collected in Santa Monica, California, United States - V. faba soil | ecosystem: Environmental > Terrestrial > Soil > Garden | place: USA: California...
TCCTGCCGATGAACTACCTGATGCTGCCGCTCGGCGTGTTGCTGTTCCTGATCGCCGCGCCATTTGCGCTGGTGGCGGGTGGGACTGCGGCCATTCGCTGGGACTGGCTCACGTGGACCGTCGAGACCAACGGCGGCTTCATACTAACTACCTTCGGAACCCCCGGCAGCGCGTTCAATATCGGGAACTTCACGTTCATCGTGACTACGCCGACGACGTTCACCTTCACTTCGGGTTTGTCGGCCCATGAGACCGGGCACACGCTGAATGGCAGCGCCTTCGGAGGCTTCTTCTACTGGATCGGCGCGGTGGACGAAAACGTGCCGCCGCTCCGTCGCATGTCCGCGGCGAACTCGGAGATGCTGGCCGATGACCACTTTGGCGGAGTAGGCGGTCCCACGATCACCATGTGGACTTAATCTTCCGCCCGCCATTCGTTTTTCGAAACCTCGGCAAGCTGGGGGTCGAGCAGAGGGCTAAGGGTGCCCCTTCGTCCCATGTCAGCTCGATCTCCACCGTGCTAGTTATCGCCGATGCAGGGAGATAGCGAAGCACTGCTCCGCGTATTCATCGATCAGGCGCCGGTGCCGATCGCCATGTTCGATCGGGACATGTACTACATCGCGGCCAGTCGTCGCTGGCTCAGCCAATACGCTTTCGCGGACAGGCCCTGGCGCGGCGTCTCGCACTACGAAATTTTCCCCGATCTGCCCGAGCGCTGGCGAGAAGTGCATCGCCGCGCGCAGAAAGGCGAAGTCGTGTCGAACAACGATGACCATTTCGAGCGCGCCGACGGCACCGTGGAGTGGCTGCGTTGGGAATGCCAGCCGTGGTACCACGAAGGCAAGCAGGGCGGCATCATCATCTTCTTCGAAGACATCGGTGTGCGTAAGAAATACGAGCAAGGCATCCTGCAATTGAATGCCGTCCTCGAGCAGCGCGTGCAGGACCGCACCAGGGAGCTGGAGGAGTCCGTTGCGTTGCTCAAGGCCGCGTTGGCCGAAGGCCTGCAACTTCGCAATGAATTGCGCGAGCAGGCGATCCGCGATCCCCTGACAGGACTCTTCAATCGCCGCTTCCTCGAAGAATGCATGGACCACGAGTTGGCGCGCGCGCAACGCTCGAGTTCGAGTCTCGGCGTCATCATGCTCGACATGGACCGTTTCAAATTGCTCAACGATACCCACGGGCACGCGGCTGGAGACGAGCGGCTGCGCGAGGTCGCGCGCGTGCTGTTAGGGAGCCTGCGTGCCGGCGATGTGGCCTGTCGCATCGGTGGGGATGAATTCATCGTGCTATTGCCCGATACAGCGCCCGAAGGCGTGGCCAGCAAGGCGCAACATCTGTGCGATCTTCTGAATCTGACGGGGGCGCGATGTTCGATGGGGTCTGCTGTCTATCCGCGCGACGGGGCAACCAGCACCGAGTTGATCCGTACGGCCGACGCCGCGCTCTATCGCGATAAGCAAAAGGGGAGGGTGAGCTAATTCCTGGCGAGCTGATACCGCTCGCGAATCGTCGCGGCGACCGCCTTCGCTTCCTGCGCGTCCTCACCCCTCTCGGCGAGACACTCCACCTTCAATCCGCTGAACGAGTCGTAACGATATCCGCCTGGACGGTATCCGACGACCGTGGGGACCGGTGAGGAAGGATTGCCGTAGGTTGGCACGACCGGTACCGACTTCATGACGGTGACAGGTGGCCTGACGACACTCAGATCGCTGCGAGTCTGAAAGTTGCTGGTGCGCATGAACGGCTTGCCGTCGCCGAGGCATACCTCTGCTGCACGCAGCACGGCGAGGTCTTCGCTCCGGTCTTCGCTGGTTTGGGGATTTCCGTGGAACCACACCTCATAGGTGTTGGGCGCCTGGAGTCGCTCACCATATCCGCCTCCGTTCCAGGTCGAGTCTGGTTTGTAAGGTGTCGCGCAGGCGGTGAGGAGTGCGGCGGTTGCGGCAATAGTGATGCGAGTCGGCATTGTCAGGCCCCATTTCCGGCTGTGCGTTCAGCGGCCAGCCAGCGATCCACTTCCGGCAGGCGCGTAGCGCGCACCTTCGCGTAGTAACGGATTCGCGCGATCGCCAGGACATACACCTGACGGGCATTATCCGGGACGTGAGCCGCGGCGAAGGCATTGAGCTTGTCGACGGTCGTGAGGTCGGTGCTGCTGAATGTCAGCCTCGGTACGAAAGTCAGGATCGTACTGGCCTCGAGCATTTTCGAAACCTTGTCCCAATTGGCGATGGCGAAATCCACCGCCGCCTCCGGATGGCGGATGGCAGCGCTGCTGATGATGTCGGGTCCGATGGTCGGCGGGACCTCGCCCGAGAGCACCAGCGCCAGCGCCTTCTGCGTCAGGTCGTCGCTCTCGGCCGAGCCTAACAACTCGTACAGCTCTTTGCGCTCGAGCTCGGAAGGTGTCGATTTCGCCAACTGCCGTAGTTTGTCCCATTGCGGTTGGCCGGCTTGTGCCGCCACCATCTCGAGAAGACTGCGACGCGTGCTGGCACTGAAAGTCGCCGGTTTCGCGAGATATTGCTCGAATCGCCGGCGCGTCTCCGCGATGACCTCGGGTTCACCGAACTCGCCCAGGGCCCCGATGAGATCGGCACGCAGGATGGCACTGTTGTCCGTCTCGCCGGCGCGCGCGTCCCATCCCAGGCGCGTGAACTGCGGCTTGAGCACCCGGCGTGCATAAGCGCGGAAGCCGGACTGTGAAGCCAGGCCGTGGTACAGCGCGTCAAGCAGCCGGAATTGTGAGGCGAGCGTCGACATCACCACCGGATCCGCGTTCGCGGGAATGCCCTTTGTCAGGTCCATGTAGTCGGACATCGGCAATTCGCCCGCATTGGCGAGGCTCAAGGTGTCGTTCAGCACGCCGAACTGGTCGTCCGGCGAAAGATCGGCGAAGCGCGCGGCGATCGCCGCCAACCCTTCATGTGAATAACGGCTGCGTAGATAGCCGCCCTGGCCGGCGTTCAGGATGACCGGCCCACAACCGGCAGTCTCGACGGACATCGGCGACTCACCCGACACGAGGATCGCGGTGGGCGCCTGGCCGAGCGTTGCGACTTTCACCGGCAGATGCCATACGCGCGCGGCGGTTGAGCCGGGGTCGATGGCGAAGTGCGTCTGATTGAGAGAGAGCGTGGTTTTCCCATTGCTGCAGCGCGAGGAGAGCATGTTCACCATGGGTACGCCTGCCTGCTGCGTGAGGTCATGCGCGATCAGCGTGATCGGCACTGGCGATTCCTCGCCGATCGCGGCCCAGAGGTCATCGGTCACCGTGTTGCCATACCGATGCTCGCGCATGTAGCGCTGAACACCGGCACGAAAATTCTTGTCACCCACGTGAAACTCGAGCGCGCGGATAACCGCTTCGCCCTTGGTATAGGTGATGTCGTCGAAGGCGCTGTTGGCCTGCGCGACGTCTTCAATGGTCGTGACGACCGGGTGAGTTCCGTCGCGCGCATCACGTTGCATGACCCCCTGTTTCTCATTCAAAGACTGCAGCCACACTTTCCATTCCGGGTGAAAGTGATCCGTGGCCTTGTTGGCCATCCACGACGCGAATCCTTCGTTGAGCCACAAGTCATCCCACCAGGCCATCGTGACCAGGTCGCCGAACCACTGATGCGCCATCTCGTGCGCGATTATCTTGTACACGCTCTGCTTGTCCGACTGCGTCGAGAGACGCGCATCGACGAGCAGGTATTGTTCGAAGTAGAAGATCGCGCCCCAGTTCTCCATCGCCCCGAAGAATTGGCTGGATCCTGGTCCTGCGACGAGATCGAGTTTCGGCAGTGGATAGGGCAAGCCGAAGTAGTCGTTGTACCAGGGCAGCAGGGCCGAGGCCGCGTCGAGCGCGTAGGCGGCGCTGGCCTTATCGCCGCGCTTGACCACGATGCCGACGTCGACTCCGGCGACCCTGCGGCTCACGCGCTCGAAGTCTCCCAAGCCGAAGAACAGCAGGTAAGTGGACATCTTCGGCGAGCGCGCGAAATGCACGCGCTTGAGGCCACCGGGAATCACGTCGGTGGAAGCCACCGGCATGTTGGAGAGCGGCATCAGATCCGCGGGCACCGTGGCAGAAAGATCGAACGTCGCCTTGATCCCGGGCTCGTCCCAGCACGGCACGAAGCGGCGTGCATCGGAAGCCTCGAACTGCGTGAACAGCGCGCGCAGTTGGCCTTTCGGACCCTGGTAGTCGAGAGCGAACAACCCCGAGGCGCTTTGGTAGATAGTCCCGTGGTAAGCGAGCTTCAGCGTTTGCGCGCCGGTTGCGATCGGGTGATCGAAAGTCAGGGTCGCCGTCTGAATCTTCTCGTCGTAGGACACTGCCGGCGCCTTCGATTCACCGGCGAGCGAGGCGCTGTCGATGATCAGGTCGGCGGCGTTGAGCACGATGCTGCTGGTGGCGCGGTGCACCATCACATCGATTTCCACCGAGCCTTTGAAGGTGAGCGCCGCGGAATTGGGTGTGAAATCGATGCGGTAGTGCTCCGGAGTTACCGTATCCGGCAACACCACCCGTTTGCCTGGGGTGGCTGAGTGGGCGGCTACCGCAAACAGCAGCAGCGCCGCGAGCGAATGCCGGGGAAGCGTGCACTTGTTCATAGTGCGACGATTCTATAACTCGTAGTTAGCGAGAACGAAAGTCCCCTCCGTCTAAGGCGTAATCCGTGCCGCAAAATGCTGCCATAGATCGGTGTTTGCCACCGTGGCTTGCAATGCATGGCGAAGCAGCAGGATGGCGCCGCCCCACGCCGTGGCGGGATGCAGGCGATGCAGCCGGGCGACGTCATAGATCACGAGCGGCAGCAAGAACAGCGCGTACGTGATGAAGTTTGTCTCGTAGAGCCCTGGTTCGAAGCCAAGCAGATGCAAGGTGCGTCGCGTCGCTCCCGCGACGAGCATGATGGTCGCGAGCAGCATCAACCGTTTATGCGTCCCCGCATCGCGGCGAAAGCGTATGGCGGCGGCAACGAACAGTGGAAACAAAATGAGCCCCAGCACCGGCGTGAAGATGAAGGCGCGCTCGAAGATGCTGAAGCGAGGTTTCCCGAGCACCACCATGTAGCCGGTGATGACGATTCCCACGACCAGGAATACGCCCACCGCACCCAAGGTGCGGTGCAGCGCATAGTGCTTGCCGCGGATCAGCAGCGCCTGGCCGAGGAGCAACAGTGGCCACGCGGTAAAGAACATTGCATGCACGTGCACTCGGGGCGATAGATCCGGCGCGTCGAGAGCCTCCTTGAGGAAAAACGTGGGCGCGAAGCCGATGAAGACCATCGCGAGCACCATGGCGGCAATGGTCGTGAAGAAAGTTCGATCCGGATTTAATGGGGCAGCGATGGTTGACATGGCATCTCCTTGGGGCGTGCGCCCAAGTGAAAGACCTGCGGCCGCGTTGTTGAATCGACCGCCGCTGAACTGTCGCTAACTTCTCGCTAAACCATGGTCTAGGGTCCTGAACCCTGCGGTAAGCTCTTGAACAGCATGACTCAACAGGTTCTCGAATCCGGAAGAGTGATCGCGGAATTCGACGGCTGGACTCTTTCCCGCCAGCCGCTGGAGCTGTGGCGGGAAGGAAGGCGTTTGCACCTGCAGGAGCTCCCGCTGCAAATCCTGGAGCTGCTCGTGAGCCGGCCCAATGCGCTGGTAACGCGCGACGAGCTGACCGCACGTCTGTGGCCCACCGGCGTGGTCGACTTCGACGCCGGCTTGAATACCGCCATGCGAAAGCTCCGCGTCGCACTGGGCGACGACGCCGAAACGCCGAAGTACATCGAGACGGTGCCGCGGCAGGGCTATCGCTTCATCGGCAAGTCGCTGCCTGCGGCGCCGCCCACCGCACCCGCGCGCCCGAGGCGGACGCCCTGGTTCGCAGCCGGCGCCTTCTTGATTGCATGCGCAGTGCTCGCGGTCTGGCTGCACCCGCGACCGGCGGTTGCTACGCACTACCGCATCGCGGTGCTGCCATTCGAAAACCTGAGCCCGGACCCGGCAAACAGTTTCTTTGCCGATGGGTTGCACGAGGAAATTCTGAGCACGCTGGCCAATCGCGCGCGCGATCTCGAAGTGATTTCGCGCACCACGATGATGTTGTATCGCGCCACGCCGAAATCGGTTGCCGAGATCGCCAGGGAGTTGGGCGTCACACACGTGCTCGAAGGGACTGTGCAACGCGAAGGGCAACGAGTTCGCGTCAAGCTGCAACTCGTGGACGCGGTCGGTGACCGCCAACTCTGGATGGAGAGTTTCGATCGCACACTCGCGGACGCCATGACTCTGCAAAGCGAAGTGGCGGCCGCGGTGTCGAGCAATCTCGCAGTCAAGTTGTCGGTGGACAGCACGAGACCCGCGCCGCCTAACAACCCTGAATCCTATGACCTGTGGCTTCGCGCAAACCTCGCATGGCAGGGCATCGGCGGCGCATCGACGCAGGAGATCGCCCGGGTCGAAGACATGTACACACGGGCGATCACTCTCGATGCGGATTACGCGGCCGCATACGCGGATCGCGGACGCGTGCGGATCGTGAAGTTCCTGCTCGGGCAGGGCGATACGGCGCAGTACATGGAAGACGCTCGCGCGGACCTTCGCAAGGCCGAGCATCTCGCCGGTGCAACACCGCTTATCCTCATGCGCAAGGCCACGCTCGCCTATCTGGTGGACGGCGATCTGGATCGCGCACTCGACCTCATTGCGCAGGCGGAATCTTCAGGTCCGCTGAATGCCGATCAGATGATGACCAAGGCCAACTTCACGGCTCATCGCGGAGACATCGACGCGGCACTGGTCATGTTCCAGCGCGCCGCTCAACTCGATCCCGGCAACGGCGCGATCGCTCGGCTCTGGTCGAACATCCTCTTTGCGAGCCATCAGCCGGCAGAAGCGATGCGCGTGCTGGCTCATTTCGATGAGCGATTGCCAGGCCGCATCGACTATGGCGCGATGGCATTCGGATACACCGGCTCCACGGCAAGATGGCGCGCGGATGTGGACCGCTTGAGCGCCACGTCCGATACGGCCGCAAAACTTTCCTCGGAGTTCGACCTTCTGCGATTCGAGAAGCGTTACGCGGACATGCGTGCGCTGCTGGACCGCGCTGATAAACCGATGTTCCGCCAGCGCATTCACTACGGCAATCTTCCCGGCGTGGGTCTCGAGCCCCTGGCGGAGCTGCGCGGTTGGGAACGGCTGATGGCCGGCGATGCCAAGGGCGCCGCGCAGGCGGGCGCTGCGCTTACGGAATACCTGGAGACGGAAAAGCCCGCCGCCTGGAATGCCTGGTGGTTCGCGCTACTCGAGGCGGAGGCAAACCTCTTCAAGGCCGACAAAGCGCTCGCTGCCACTCAGGCATCCCATGCTCTCTCGCTCTTGCGCAAATACCCCGGCTTCGCGAGCTCTGTCTACGCTCGCAGCCGCGCCGCGAGAATTCTCGCGTGGGCCGGTGAGGAGAATCAGGCGATGGATCTACTGGAGGCATTGGCTATGCAAACACCCGGAGTCGGTCCTGCCGAGATTTATCGGGATCCGTTGTACGAAATTCCGCTCCGGAAAAATGCCCGGTTTCGCGACGGCGCGGAGGCAGCCGATGAATCGATCAACTCGCTAAAGAAAAAGGGCGGGTGATTTCTCACCCGCCCTTTGACTCTGGCACTTGTCAGGAATTTGGGGTCAGACCCCAATTCCTAGCAAATGGGGTCTGACCTCATTTACGCGTTCAGCGCAGCGCGACGCTTCGCCACTTCCTCAATCACTTCATCCGCCACGTTCTTCGGCACCGGATCGTAGTGCGAGAACTCCATCGTGAAGCTCGCGCGACCGGAGCTCATGGAACGCAGCTGCCCGATGTAGCCGAACATCTCGCTCAGCGGGATGGTCGCCACGACAGCCGTATTGGTACCACGCTCGACCTGCTCGAGAATCGTGCCGCGGCGGCGGTTCATGTCGCCGATCACGTCGCCCAGGTAGTCGCCCGGGGTCACGGTCTCGACCTTCATCACCGGCTCCAACAACTGCGGGGCGGCCTTGCGGATGCCTTCGCGGAAGCAGGCCTTCGCGGCGATTTCGAACGTCAGCGCGTTCGAGTCGACGTCGTGGTAGCTGCCGTCATGCAGCGTGGCGCGGAAGTCCACGGTGGGGAAGTGCGCGAGAACGCCGTCTTCCTTCTGGATCTTCAGGCCCTTTTCCACGGCCGGAACGAACTCGCGCGGCACCGAGCCGCCGACGGTTTCGTCCACGAACTCGAAGCCCTTGCCGCGCTCGAGCGGCTCGAACTTGATCCACACTTCGGCGAACTGGCCCGAACCGCCGGTCTGCTTCTTGTGCACGTAGTGTTCGTCGATCGACTTCGTGAACGACTCGCGGTAAGCCACCTGCGGCTCGCCCATGACGCCTTCCACGCCGAATTCCGTGCGCATGCGATCGAGCGTCACTTCGAGGTGCAACTCGCCCATGCCGCGAAGAATGGTTTCATTCGTTTCGCGGTCCGTCTCGAGGTGCAGCGAGGGGTCGGCTCGAACCATCTTGCCGAGCGCCGCGCCGAACTTCTCGGCTTCGGCCTTGAGCTTCGCCTTCACCGACACGCTGATCACGGGGTCCGGGAAGCGCATGCGCTCCAGCACCACCTGGTTCTCGGTGTCGGCGAGCGTGTCGCCCGTGTCCGTCTCGGCGAGCGAGACCAGCGCGATGATGTCGCCGGCGCGCGCTTCTTCGATCGGGTTCTGCTTGTCGGCGAACATCTCGACCATGCGGCCGATCTTCTCGCGCTTGCCGCGCGTGGTGTTCGTCACCGACTGGCCCTTCGCGAGCACGCCCGAGTACACGCGCACGAAAGTCAGCGCGCCGTACGTGTCGTTGATGACCTTGAACGCCAGGCCCGCGAAAGGCGCGTCGTCGGAGCAGATGCGCTCACCGATCGGGTTGCCGTCCGCGTCCACCGTGTTGATGGCCTGCACGTCCGTCGGGGCAGGCATGTAGTCGACGACCGCGTCGAGCACCTGCTGCACGCCCTTGTTCTTATATGAGGAGCCGCAGAGCACCGGGTTGAAGGCGCTCTTGATGACGCCCAGGCGGATGCACTTGCGCAGCGTGTCGGCCGACGGGGGTTCGCCGTCCGTCAGGTACTTTTCCATCGCCGCGTCGTCCATCTCGAGCGCCGTGTCGACGAGCTCCGCGCGGTACTTGGCGTAGTTGTCGAGGATCTTGCGATCCGACGGCACTGTGATGCCCATCTTGTCAGCGAGGCCCGCGCCATCGCCCACCGGGATGACCTGCCACTTCGCGTCCTTGTCGTCCGAGTCCCAGACGAGCGCGTTCTGCTCGACGAGGTCGATCATGCCCTTGAAGTTGTCTTCCGAGCCGATCGGGATCTGCACCGGCAGCGGACGCGCGCCGAGGCGATTCTTGATCATGTCCACGCAGCGCACGAAGTTCGCGCCCGAGCGGTCCATCTTGTTCACGTAGCAGATGCGCGGCACGTTGTAGTTGTTAGCCAGGCGCCAGTTCGTCTCCGACTGCGGCTCCACGCCCGCCACGCCGTCGAACACCACGACCGCGCCGTCGAGTACGCGCAGCGAACGGTTCACTTCGATCGTGAAGTCCACGTGCCCGGGGGTGTCGATGACGTTGATCTTCTTCTTGCGCCAGAACGTCGAGACCGCGGCCGACTGAATCGTGATGCCGCGCTTCTGCTCCTGCTCCATGTAGTCCGTCGTCGTCGAGAGCTTCAAGTCCTTGGTCTCGTGGACGTCGACGATCGTGTGCTTCTTACCCGTGTAGTAAAGAATGCGTTCGGTCGTCGTGGTCTTACCGGCATCGACGTGCGCGATGATGCCGATGTTGCGGATGTCACTGAGGGGCGTAGTACGGGCCATTGCGAAATTCCGTTATAAATTCAGAGAGTTGGGTCGGGGAAACCCCGGACCGAGGGCGTTTTTGGAGCCGCGAATGGTAGTGAAAAACGCGCCGCTTTGCTTGAAAGACTTCAAAGACAGGGCAAGAACGGAAAAACGTAGGGATTTCGGGGGGTTGCCGGTGCCTTGGTCGCTCTTACCCACCACGCCCATCGAATGATCCCTCGGCGGTCTCGGATAGTGCGCGGCACTGGATTGTCAAAGAGCCACTCTTTGGCGCATCAATGGCGGCCTGTGCGATTTAACTGCACAACAAGCTACATGCATGCACGGATGCGGGTAGTCGGTAGCGCTGCCTAACCAAGTACTGCGGATGAAGACAAACGGACCAAACTCGAATGTCGAAATCGGTTAAATCAATTCTGGCCGTGGGTTTTGAGCAAGAGCTGTATAAGGCGGCGAAGAAGAATCTCGCCGACAAGGCGAATCCTCTTCGATTCAACAATTATGCGTACGCGATAAGAGAGTTAGCTAGGCATCTCTTGCATCGTCTTGCTCCTGAACGCAACGTCAAACTTTGTTCGTGGTTTAGGCCCGATCCGAAAGATCCAAGAATCGTGACACGCCGTCAGCGGGCTCAGTATGCAATTCAAGGTGGACTAACTGATAAGTTTGTTTCGAAACAGCTGAAAGTGAATACCGATCCTGTCTTCAAAGCACTAGGTAGCGCGATCACCAGTTTGAACAAGTACACGCATGTCGAAGAGTCGGTCTTTGGTCTATCGACGCGAGAGGTCGAGAAGAGAGTTAAGGAGATAGAGGCCGCATTGGAGGCTTTGTGTTCCAACATAACTTCTTGTCGAAGGCAGCTAATTGAAGCCCTGTGGGAACGCATAGATCGTGCGGTCATCGACGAGGCCCTTAGAGAAACCATTCTAGAGATCGACGAGTTGGCCACGCACCATTCAATTGACGAGATCTACACCGCAGACGTGACGGTCGAAGAAATTTCACACGATCGTGTGGTATTTTCCGCTGAAGGAACTATTTCCGTCGAACTCCAATGGGGATCAAATTCCGATCGCCGGAAAGGAGACGGAGTGGTCATGGATACTAGCTTTCCCTTTGCTGGCAAACTCTGGAGTCCGGTCAACAATCCTTCTCAGGTAGAAGTAGAAGAAGGCTCGCTGATAGTTGATACGAGTTCGTGGAGAGACTGATGGACCGAAGCGCATCAACACAAATCTCAAGCCAATCTTGAATTCAAGACGTAGACATAGCTTGAGTCAGCTTGTGCCCATTGGTCATCTCGACTACTTCCCTGTCGCAAGCCTGCGGCCTGTTCTCTACCTAGAAAACGTCAACACGACCTCACGCCTCATTCGCGCCCTCAATGTGCCAATTCGTCGCTTGGTCGCCGGTGGTGGCAGGTAGCGTCGATTCGCCGGAAGTGCTCGTGTCTGTCGTTGCTCCCGCGTAAATCCAACGACCTCTGCGAGCTTCGAAATGATCGTTGATGTCCTAATGTAGCTACCTCGAAGCGTGTTTTCACCGACGACGTAGACTGCAGTTCCAGACTTCGAGAGCACACGCGCAACTTGTTTCATCGCCTCACGCATATCGTGGATATAGCGGGCAAGAATCCGTTGATGCCGCTCTGTCATCGTGTCTCGGACTTTCAAAGAGTCAACAATTCGGTTGACCTCAGGATCCTCCAGGTAGGCGTTTGCTCCGACTTCGGTACCAACGCTTGTGGCGCGAACGCCTCGGAGTTCATCGACTCCGTACCCCATCCAGACAAGCGAGAATTTGCTGCAACGAATGTAGTCAATAGCGTTGAGGTAGGGCGGCGAAGTGAGCACGAGATCGACGGATTCCCTCGGGAGCGGTATTGATCTCGCGTCGCCCAAGTGCACAGCTGGGTTCGGGCCGCGATCTCGATCGTGAATGTCCACGACATTATTCAAGACTCGATCGACGGCACTTAGAAACTTGTTGAATGGCTTTTCCGGGGCAACTTGAAATGAGCGATGCGGGCGACTGTGAGAAAGATCGAGCGCCAAGGACGCACCGGATTGCTTCGTGATTATTAGCCGCGAAAAACCGCACCAGAGCGCATCCCGCGTCACTTCACATTTCTGCCGTCCGATCGCCAACGACAGGGCGGTCAATTGCCGGCGTGTGTAGCCATCGAACCAATACCTGACGAATTCTTGAGTGCTCTCATCGCAGTTAAGAGGATAGGCATCCGCCACCGAAAGCGATTCGAAGATTGCGCGCGCTCTACTAAGAACTTCTTGCGCAGTATCGCGAATCTCTTCAGCGTCCATGGCTTTTGTCCACACTCTGGAGATCAACACAGCGAGAGGATCAACGTCATATCCAACAGCCCTGTGCCCGAGGGAGCGAGCCATCGCAAGCACGGTACCCGATCCCATCATCGGGTCGAGAACACGAATCGGCTCTTTGGCCTCGGACATGATCTGCATCGCGATGCCGGGCGCCATCCGCGCCGGGAACGGATGGACGGGTTCACGTCCTAATGCCTGATAGATTGTCTTTCGATGAAACTTCAGCATGCTTGGCTACTTTGAATCTTCATACTCTCGGGTTGCCGCTTCGATCGCGCTCATCACATTGGCGGTGCTCTGATCCAATTCGACCGATGTCGAACCAGCAAATATTGCACCTGGCGCCATTTGCGCCATCGCTTTGCAGAGATCTATTAGTGTTTGCTCAGTGTCATATTCAATTGGCGGAGTGCGATGCCCAAGCTCAACGAGCAACATCGCGTATTTGACCGAGAGCTTGTTGTACTTCTTTTGAAGGCGTTCGATCGTTTCAACGATCGCGCGATAAGGTGGCTTCACCAGTGTCTTTTTGGAGACTGCGTCCACCCAATTGGCACTTTCCTCTGGCAAACGGCATGTTAGGAAAAGCTCTCGCAGTTTTCTTAGTCCAAGTTGCTTGATAGGTCGGAGCCTCACCAGATCAGCCAATGTGTCAATGGTCATCAACGTAATCGTTTTTGCATCACCTTTCGCAGCTGTGCTTTCGCGGTCTTCATTTATCTCCTTTGCTAGCGCTGACTTCTCACCCTGCGACGTAGGAAATGCGCGTCCGATCACAACAGCGTGTTGGCATTTGTACTCGTTGCGCTGACGCGCAATCGTCGATACTTTGACCGTCGCCGCCGCCACTGCCTTGTCATCCTTTTCGGTACTCTTGGCTTCAAGACTGATCGCATATTGGAGGGTTTTTCCGTTTTCCTCCCCTGAGATCGGGGCAGTTGCAACGCCGTCAGGTTTTCCGTTACCGCCAATTGGTGTCACTTCGAAACCGAGGCTCGTGAAAGATTGGCACAACTTCGCTTCTAACAGGTCAGGATTGTTTCGGGCATTCTGTAGAGCGAGCGCAACCGCGAACGCACTCTGTCGCCCGGATTCATTTGCGAGCGTGCGCAATAGTTGATCGCGGAGCGTGAGTAAGTCATCGATTTTTTCTTGGCCCACCTCGATTGCGTGCAGATGCGATTCCAGCAATACCTCTGCCATGGCCAGCAGTTCGAGCGGCTGTCGAGCATTCTTGTTGACGAATTCGTCGTGAAACGTGGCGACGAAAGGGTGCCACGCATTAATCCGGATGACGCCAGTTGTCGTGTCGAACTGCGCGAGTCCTGAGTCGCGCGCGCTTTCATAGTCAATCGTGAGGCCTGTGACAAACGTCGATGCCTCAGTTGCACGGCCTTCAAGTGCTGCCAGGAATTCAGCTCTGTCCTCAACTGATTTGTGTTTCGGTACGAGCAAGTACCGGGACTTAGCCTTTCCCTCGGCCACTGCACGCGCAAGTAGAACAATTGGCTGCCTCGAGAGGCTAGCGGGACTTGCGGCAAACTTTCGAGCCAGCTTGGCGCCCGGGGCTTCCTCTTCGTCATGCTTGTCGATGAACGGGCGAACGAAGTTGAAGATCGCTCGAATGACATCCCGCGCGATCTCAAGTTTTGGTCCTTCACGAATGCTTTCGCGATTGGAACGAAGCTCCGCGTCAAGACTGTCGATGTTTACAACTAGTCGAAAGCGTCCGAAAGTTCCGTGGCGCAGCTCGTCCGGTGAAATTCCGAAATGGCCGTCTTCCTCGTTAATGAGTCGACCGCGAATGTATACAAAAATGCCATGACTGCGTCCAAGTGCGTCGGATTTGCCCGTCAAAAGGTCGGCGTATGCCTCGGCGTGTCCTGTGATTCGTCCAAGATCAGGGATATCTAGTCCGTAGCGATACTCACTGGTCTTTGAAACATCAGTGTCTTCCTGGGCAGAGATGCCTTTGGGCGCCGGCTTCGGGAGCGCCGTGATGTCCTTCCCAAGCCGCCACTTCTGAAGGATTCCTTTGTCTTGCTTACTTGGCGTCAGCTTTTTCCCGTTCAACCAGATCTCGAAGTCAGGACGCAATGGAAGTGCGGTTCGCAACACCCACTCAAGTGTTCCTGGCTTGATCTCGTGAACCTTCGGCTTGAGCGAGGACATGATCGCGATCGTCCACGATGGCGGCGCTGCCTTTCCAAATAGCGCCACCGCCGCGGATTTGAAGGACTTGGTTTCTGACCAAGGCTTTAGCGCAGCTTTAGCCTGCCCGACAGTCAGTTCCCGCACTGCAATCCTTATCGGCACTTGCGGCTCAACCTCGCGGTCGACACGGCGATCTATGGCGCCGTAATCCATCGATGTTGAATAGTATTTGCCAGCATGTTTGCTGATGTGCGTTAACCGCTCCGCGAGAACATAGGTCGCGAGTTTTCCAATACCGAACTGACCGATCTGCTGCCGGCCCCGAGGCACCGTTGTTAGGCGTCTCTTGTTGCTAATTCCGATAAGCCAGTGTTGTTTGAGCGCAGGGATGCCCATTCCCTCGCCATCATCGATGACGACAATAGTTGCGTCTTGGTCATGAAGGTTTGCGGAATAGAGAACTTGTACTCGGAGTGCGCCTGCATCGAATGAATTGGCGACTAGCTCTTCGATCGCCTTGTTTGGACTTGCATAAAGTCCCTCGGAAAAAAGCTCAACGATCTTGTAGCTAAGTCTGACGTCGATGTTCCCTGCATGCGTACCCAGTGACGCAAAGCCAGGCTCTTTCGGCACTTTCTTACTCAAGATTGGCCCTCGCAGACATGCGATCTAAGTTATTGATAATACAAGCACACACTTGGTGTGCGAGGCGTCCTTGGTTCACTACTTGCGTCAAACCCTAACGGCACGCGCAAGTATAGACCGCACCCCCTAGCCTGCGGTTGCCGGCGTCGAAATCGTCCCAAAGACACCAGATAAACTGCATGTCAGGCCATTCAAGGCAGACCTCCTAAACGTCAGAATTCTGTAGAGGCGAACCCATGGTCGATCGCTCACATTCAAAGATTCAGGAACAGCTCGTATCGCTCTATCTGCGCCTCAATGGCTGTTTCGTCACAGGGTTCGTTGTCCATTCGCCGGTTCACGGTAGCAACCGAACTGAGATAGACGCTTTGGCATTGCGCCATCCGTTTAGCTCCGAGCCTGAGCGAATGATTGGACCGGATCCCCGCTTGGATCTATCTACCTCGCACACTGACTTGATGATTTGCGAAGTAAAGAGTCGAGGGCAGAAGCTGCAGTTCAATTCGCCTCTGAAGACACAGCCCGACGTGCTTGCAAGTGTGCTTCGCTGGTGCGGCTTGTTTAAGGAGAACGACCTGCGAGGTCTCGCTACGGCGCTCTCCGGGCAACTTTTGGCCGGTCATCCAAACGTCACGGCCCCACCCACCGTACATGGTCCAAGAAACACCCGAGTGAGAGCCTTAATGTTCAGTCCTGAAAGGACATCGCGTCGTGACAGCCAACGATGGTTTCTAACAGGTCCTGAGATCATCGAATACGTGTGGCGGTGCTTGTGTCCAGGCTCGCCACGCTCAAGTTGTGCGACGACGTACGATTTTCAAGTTTGGGGAGACTTTGAACCAATTGTGCGGTACTTCAAGACGCTCAATGGAAAACAGCCAGGAGGGCTGCAGGATATCTACGCCTTTCTCGATGCGCCTCGTAAGTAGCCGGAGGTCAACAAGCCAAGGCTCGCGCGCGCAATCTCAACAGCTGCCAATCTACGTGGGTTCACCAATGGGCGATGCAGAAATAGGAAAACGAATGGTTGAGGAGATGATTCTCGATCAGATACTTGATTCTTATTTGTCAATCACAAATCGATCGCTTACGGACAAACGGGATGGGGACTTTTCAAGATTGGAAGGTTCGCCAGACTTCATAGTCGGGGTCGATCACAGGGCACTTGGTATCGAGCTCGCGGAAGTTCGACACTCATCGAGCGCATGGATGTACTGCGAGACTGCATCAGGTATAGCTTGGAAAAAGCATGACAGCTATGCACGCCGTGGCTTATTTGCAAATCCTATTGCGCTCGTCTTGTATTCCAGAGACCTGCCGCTCTTTGATATTAGCCATGAGCTCATCGGCGGTTGTTCCAAAGAAGAATTTGAAGGCACTGGGTTTGCGGAAGTCTGGGCGATTGACCTTTCCGAGGTCTATTACACTCCTGGAGACCCGTTTCGCCGCGCCGATATGTTTTGCTTTAAGCCAAGAGCATCGTTCGGCTTTCATCGCATTGGAGAACATGGCCGAAAACCGTACGGATGAATATCGGCATCTACTTGCTGTCACACGTTCTCCCATCAATTGAGCAGGAAGCTTTCTGAACGCTTCACGTCCGCGAAACACGACGTCACTAACATCCACCGTGCGCCGCTTCTGATCGACGAGCCATCTTGGTCGTCAGCGCGCGCTGGAGTACACACATGCTTCCCACTCGCCATGGTCTCCGCACCATGCTCGCGTCCACTCTCTGTGCCGCACTTGTCATTCATTCCGCCTCCGCCGCCGAACTGCTCGACCGCGCGGTGCTCCCCGCCAACACCTTCTCCCCCGGCCCCACCTCCGGCCAATACGCCTCGGGCGCCAACGGCAACGTCCTGCCACTCATTAATAAGCAGCCGATCCAGGGCTTCTCGGCGGTGCTGCGCGGCCCGGTGAAGGGCACGTACCTCGTGATGTCCGACAACGGCTTCGGTGCGAAGGCGAACTCGGCCGATGCGCTGCTGCGCGTCGACGCGGTGAAGCCCAACTTCGAAACCGGCGAAGTGAATCCGGTGAACCGCTTCACGGGCGAGGAGCTTAGTGACTTCACGTCGGCCAGCTTCCTCACGCTGAGCGATCCGTGGAAGAAGATCCCCTGGCCGATCGTGGCCGATGGCGTCAACTATCCGGGCACGCCGACGGGCGGCGGCGCGCCGATTCCGGTCGACGCGTCGATCAAGGCCGGCCGCCTGCTCACGGGCGCGGACTTTGACATCGAATCCATCCGCCGCGCGCCGGACGGCACGTTCTGGTTCGGCGACGAGTTCGGTCCGTTCCTGGTCCACACGGACGCGCACGGCCGCGTGCTCGAAGCGCCGATCCCGCTGCCTAACTTCCGCG
>Ga0315912_10002963_pt1 | contig 17378 bp, 14 predicted proteins | sample VfabasoilMG_FD_204469 | JGI IMG/M metagenome (GOLD analysis project Ga0315912, IMG submission 204469) | Garden soil microbial communities collected in Santa Monica, California, United States - V. faba soil | ecosystem: Environmental > Terrestrial > Soil > Garden | place: USA: California...
GTTGGCGGCATGAAACTCTTCGCCTGCGATCACTGCCAGCAGACCCTGTATTTCGAGAACAGCCGCTGCGTGAACTGCGGCGAGATCGTGGCGTACGACCCCGACACGGCGCAGCTCGCCACGCTGAAGACCGGCGACCGGTTCTGCCGCAACGCACGCGAGCGCGATGCCTGCAACTGGCTGGTGAAGGGCAATGGAGAGTACTGCCGCTCCTGCGAACTGTCCTCGGTGATCCCGGACCTGTCCGACGCGGGCAACGAAGTCGCGTGGCGGCGCATCGAGGCGGCCAAGCGCCGGCTGCTGTACTCGCTGTACTCGCTCAAACTACCCGTGGTGAGCCGGGCCGAGCAGCCCGAGGCCGGGCTGACATTCCGCTTCATGAAGAGCACCGAGGAGGCGCCGGTGATGACCGGCCACGACGATGGCGTGGTCACGCTCAACATCGACGAGGCGGATTTCTCCTTCCGCGAGAACATGCGCGAGAAGATGGGCGAAGGTTATCGCACCGTGCTCGGTCACCTGCGCCACGAGATCGGTCACTACTACTGGGACCGGCTGATCCGCGATCAGCCCGCGAAGCTCGAGCACTTCCGCGCGGTGTTCGGCGACGATCGCGCCAGCTACGAAGAAGCGCTCGAGCATCACTACGAGTACGGACCACCCGCCAACTGGCAGGAACGCTTCGTCAGCGCCTACGCCAGCATGCATCCGTGGGAGGACTGGGCTGAAACCTGGGCGCACTACCTGCACCTGACCGATACCCTCGAGACCGCGCGCAGCCACGGACTCATGGTACGCACGCCGGCTGCCGACAAGCCCGGCGAGCGCATCGTGACGGACCGTTTGTCGTTCGCCGACTTCGATGCGCTCATCGCGGGCTGGAACGCGGTGACGCTGGCCATGAACAGCCTGAACCGCAGCATGGGCATGAAGGATGCGTACCCGTTCGTGTTGTCGCCGACGGTGCTCGGCAAATTGCGCTTCGTGCATGAGCTGATCCAGCAACGTCGTGGCACGAATGCGCGCCCGGAGGCTGCCGCCGCCTGATCCCGCGTTGAATGTCCGCAAGGACAGCCCCTACCATGCGCGTTCCACACGTGGGGGTTTGCATGCGTCGTCTGCTGTTGCTGGCGTTCTGTCCGTTGTCCGCATTCGCGGCCGACGATTTCAAACTCAACGCGCAGGAGTACTTCGAACGGCCCGGCATCAACGTGATGTACGGGCAGGACTATTACCCCGAAGGTCACCAGGGCGGACTCTCCGTCATCATGCATGACGAGCGCATCGCATCGAACGGCGACGTGCGCCTCGAACCTTCACCCGGTCAATGGTCGCCGATCCCGAAGCCGGGCAAGCGCGAGGTGAACGCGCAGACGCAGGAAATCCGCGTGCCGCTGGCTTACCCGGATGCGGAACGTAATCGCAAGGGTTTCAATCCCATCGAGTACCCGGATCTCGAGCTCAAGTACACCGTGCGGGCGCGCGCCGAGGGTGAATCCATCATCGTCTCCGTGGACTTCGACCAGCCCGTGCCGAAGGACTGGGAGGGCAAGGTGGGATTCAACCTCGAGCTCTTCCCCGGCCTGCTGTTCGGCAAGTCGTTTCAAATCGGGAAATACGACGGCGTTTTCCAGCGGCAGCCGAGCGGGCCCGGAGAAATTCCACACCTGGGGATGGGGGCGGTGCTGCAGATTGCGCCCGAGAGTGAGCTCTATCACCTGACCATCGTATCGATGACGGGCGGCGAGCTCGATCTGTTCGACGGGCGCGGCAATCACAACAACGGCTGGTTCGTGGTGCGCGAGCTGGCGACCGTGGGTGCGACGACCGATGCCATCAAGTGGCGCATCACGCCGCACGCCAAAGCCGGCTGGATGCGTACGCCGGTAATCCAGGTGTCGCAGGTGGGCTATCACCCGGCCCAGCCCAAGCAGGTCGTACTCGAGTTCGACCCGCGCGACGCGAAGCGCGAGAACGTGAAGTTGCAGCGCATCGGCCTCGCCGGGCAGGTCAAGACCGTCATCGACCGCAAGCCCGAGGAATGGGGTCGCTTCCTGCGCTACCAGTACGCGCGCCTGGATTTCAGCGAGGTGAAGGAACCGGGCGTCTACGTCGTGCGTTACGGCGGCCAGGTGAGCAATCCCTTCCGCATCAACGCCGCCGTTTTTGCGCGCGAGGTCTGGCAACCGACGCTGGAATATTTCCTTCCGGCGCAAATGTGCCACATGAAGGTCATGGAAAAGTACCGCATGTGGCATGGTGCCTGCCATCTCGACGATGCACGCATGGCGCCGGTGAACCACAACCACTTCGACGGTTACCTCCAGGGTCCGTCCACGCTCACTAACTACCAGCCCGGTGAACCCGTGCCGGGGCTCAACCGTGGCGGCTGGCACGACGCCGGCGACTGGGACATGCGCGTCGAGTCGCAGGCCGACACGATCTACGGCCTGGCGCTGGCCTGGGAGCTGTTCCACGTCGACTACGACAACACCAGCATCGACCAGAAGAACCTGGTCACGGAGATCCACCAGCCGGACGGCAAGCCCGACGTGCTGCAGCAGCTGGAACACGGTGTGTTGAGCGTGGTTTCCGGCTACGAAACACTGGGGCGGCTGTACCGCGGCATCATCGAACCGACGCTGCGCCAGTACGTGTTCCTCGGCGACGGCGCCAACATGACGGACAACGTCGTGTTCGATCCGAAGAAGACGCCGGAGGCGGGCGCTCCGGCGGTGGGACTGCCGGGTTCGCCCGACGACCGCTGGGTGTTCACAGAGGAGAATGCGCGCCGCGAGCTGCTGACTTCGGCGGCGCTGGCCGCCGCGTCGCGCGCGCTCAAGGGGTACAACGACGACCTGGCCGCACGTTCGCTGAAAGCGGCCACCGCGATCTACGACCGCGCCAAGCCACAGCAGGAAGGCTCGCGCGTGGGCGCGGCCGCCGAGCTGCTGATCGCCACAGGCGATGCGAAATATCGCCAGCTGCTGCTTTCGCAGCGCGACCACATCGTCACGAACATCGAGCACGTGGGCTGGATGGTGGGGCGCACGCTGCCACTGGTGAAGGACGAGGCGTACAGCAAGGCGATTCGCGACGCGGTCGCCGCTTACCGCACCAAGGTCGATGCGCTGGCGAAGGAAACGCCGTACGGCGTGCCGTACAAGCCGGACATCTGGGGCGCGGGCTGGAACATCCAGCGATTCGGCTGGGACCAGTGGATGCTGCACCTGTCGTTCCCGGATCTGTTCCCGCGCACCTACGCCCTGCAGGCGCTGAGTTTCATCCTCGGCGTGCATCCCGGCTCCAACACCTCGTCGTTCGTGTCGGGGGTCGGCGCGAAGTCGCTGACCACCGCCTATGGATACAACCGCGCCGACTGGTCGCACATCCCCGGCGGCAGCGCTTCGGGCACCGCGCTGATCCGGCCTGATTTCCCGGAACTCAAACACTGGCCGTTCTTCTGGCAGCAGACCGAGTACGTGCTGGGACGCGGCACCACCGACTATCTGTTGCTGGTGCTGGCGGCCGATCACGTGCTGAATCAATGACGGCACTGCGTTTCACCATCCTGCTGCTTGTGCCCTGCCTGGCATTGGCGAAGGCGCCGCGTGCGCCGCTGGTGGATCACCACCAGCACCTCATGAGCGTCACGATGTCCGGTTCCGCCGAGCAGGCGATCAATGGGAAAAAGCTGATTGCCAGCCTCGATGACGCGGGTCTCAAGCGCGCGGTGGTGTTGTCGAATGCTTTTGCCTGGGGCAATCCGCGTCAGACACCGTTCGCCGACGAGTACGATCGCGTCAGGGCCGAGAACGACTGGACGTTGGATCAGGCCACGCCGTATTCGAAACGCGTGGTGGTGTTCTGCAGTTTCAACCCGCTCAAGGACTACGCCCTGACTGAACTGGAGCGCTGCGCGGCCGACCCGCGCTTCGGCCGCGGCATCAAGCTGCAATTTGCTGCTTCCGACGTGAATCTCGACTCCGAAGAGGACGTGAACAAGGTGCGGCGAATCTTCCAGGCGGCCAATGCGCACGGCCTGGCCATCGTGGTTCACATGCGCACGCGGCGCGCCAAACCTTACGGCGCCGTGCAGGCGCAGACCTTCATCGACAAGCTGTTATCCGCCGCGCCGGACGTCGCCGTGCAGATCGCGCACTTCACCGGCGGCGCCAATCCGGACGACAAACCCGCCGACGAGGCACTGGGCGTGTTCATCGACGCCATCAGGCGTGGCGATCCGCGGGTCAGGAACCTGTACTTCGATACGGCGCTGATCATCGCCCCCAACGACACGCCGGAGCGCAAGCAATGGCTGGCGGATCGTATCCGCGAGATTGGACCGAAGCGGATGCTCTACGGTTCGGACGGCGGCGATCCCACCGATCCGCCGCCGCGCGTGCAAGTGGAGGCCTTCCACTCGTTGCCGCTGACGCCCGCGGAGTTCAAGACCATCGACAGGAACGTCGCCCCTTATCTACGCTGAGGCGAGCGCGGGCTTGTCGGATGGGCGGCCGTAGGTGAGGCGCCGCCACAGCCATTCCATCGGCCCGAGCTCATGTTTCGAGAGCCACCACCTGCTCAACGGCACCTGCACGGCGAAGAAGATCAGGATGGCGAGCAGCAGGTCGAGCGCCGGACCCACCTTGCCCCAGAGCCCGAATCCCCATCCATAGAAGAGCGTGGTGGCGATCGCGGTCTGCAGCAGGTAGTTGGTCAGCGGCATGCGGCCGGCGATCGCCATGGGTGCGAGCCGCCGCCGCCAGGTTTCGTGGTGCACGGCGCGCACGATGGTGGCGATATAGAACACCATGATCAACACGCGCGACAGCAGGTAGCAGGTGCCGGCGATCAGCCGCCAGGGTGTCGGCGTGATGAAGTCCTCGGTGGTCGCGAACCAGATGCCCTGGGTAATGCCTGTGGCCAGCCCGAGCCCCAGGGCCCACCACTGCACACGCTTCACCAGCGCCAGGTGGCGGCCCGAATCCTGGAAGAAACGCGCCCGGCCCAGCATGAGTCCGAGCAGCATGGTGGCGAACACCTGCAGGTAGAAGCCGAGCATCTGCCGCCAGGCGAAGTGGTTGCTGTAGTAGTAGATCGCCTCGCGCGTGTGCTCGCGGGCCGCCATGAAGAACGACCCGTGCCCGTAGGCGGCGTCATTGGTCGACTGCCAGGCTTTCGCCAGCGCAATGAATTCCGCCCGGATCGCCGGGTCGAACGTCAGATACCGGTAGATACCCATGCCGAGTGGAAACAGGAAACACAGCGTGAACAGCGTCCACAGCAGCTTGCGCGGAGCGCGACGCAGCGCCAGCAGCACCAGTCCCAGCAGGGCATAGATGTGCAGCACGTCGCCATCCCAGAACACGCACATGTGCACGGCGCCGAACACGAACAGCCAGAAGATGCGCCGCAGGTAGATAGTCTTGGCGTGTTGCGGATCGCGCGCCTCGAGCCGCTCGAGCTGGATGGTGAAGCCCACCGCGAACAGCAGGCTGAACATGCTGTTGAACTTGCCGGAGAACAACACGTCGGTGGCGGTTTCGGTCCACTTGTTCCACCATTGCGGCCACGGCTCGGTGCCGTCGAAGCCGGCGAAGAACGAGGTATTGAACCAGGGCATGTTCATGATGAAGATGCCCAGCAGTGCGAAGCCGCGGATCACGTCCAGCGTGTAGATGCGTTCACTGGCCTGGACCGGCGTGGCGGTGCTCATGGATCACTCCCCGGGACGTTGTGCCATGTTGTTTTGCGACAGTTTACGCGCGAGGATGCGCGTTCATGAATGGACTGCGGCTGATCTTCCTCTGTACCAGCCTCGTTTTCTGCGCCTCGACGCTAGCCGCGGACGCCTTACCGCCCGCTGACACCGCCGCCGACGCCCGGGTGCGGGAGCTGGGGCGCCGCTGGCTGGAGAACAACGACGGCATCGGGCTGTCCATCGGCGTCTACGACGGTACCCAGAGGCGTTTCTACAACTTCGGCACCACGCAGCTCGACGGTAATCGCGCGCCCACCAAGGACACGGTGTACGAGATCGGTTCGATCTCGAAGACCTTCGCCGGCCAGCTGCTCGCGCGTGCGGTGGTCGAGGGCAGGGCGTCGCTCAACGACGTGGTCGACCAGTACCTGGACGAGAAATACCCCAACTTCACCAAGGATGGAGAGCCGATCCGGCTGGTCCACCTGGCGAACATGACCTCGCAGCTGGTCGACAACATTCCCGACCTCACGCAGGTGAAGCTGGTGCCCGGAGAACCGCTGGCCGCGACTCGCATGAAAGTCATCGGCCGGTACACGCAGGAGGAGTTCCTGCGGCAGTTGCACCGCGTGGCGCCGCGCCGCGCCGCGGGCGGCGAGCCGGCACACTCCAATGTCGCCAGCATGCTGCTGGGCGTGGTGCTCGAGAAGCTCTACGGCGAGCCGTTCGACGTCATCCTGGCGCGGCAGATCGAAAAGCCGCTGCGCATGGGCAGCGGCACGCAGCCGGACGCCAAACTACTGGCGAAGGGTTATACCCGGGAGGGCGAACCGCTGCCGCCGTTCATCGCAAAAATGGCCTGGCCCTCGGGCTCGCTGCGGTACAGCACCGACGATCTGCTGCGGTTCGCGTCCTGGCAGCTGGTGGAGCGCGATGCGTCGGTGAAACTGGCGCACCAGCCGACCTGGTCCACGCCCGACGGCCGGCAGTCGCTGGCGCTGTACTGGATCGTGTCGGACACGCCGCAGGGAAGGCGGCTGCAGTATTCGGGGGGAACCTACGGATTCGCCAGCACGGTGGAGTTGTATCCCGACGCGCAGCTGGCGCTGGTGTTGTTGACCAACAAGGCCGCGGACGGTGCGCAGGATACCCTGCGCACGCTGTCCGCGAGAATCGTCGATGTGTTGCGGCCGGAGCCGCTTACGAACCCGACGCCAGCAGACGTTCCGCCTGCGGCTCGGTGAGCGGTTTGCTGCTCGCCACGCCCTTGTGATTCATGTCGATGCGGCCCGAGAAGTGGGCGCCATCGGCGATGCCGACACGGGGTGCGAAGATGTTGCCGGTGACCTTCGCCGACTGGCGGATCGACACCGACTCGGTGGCGTAGATGTCGCCTTCGACCTTGCCTTCGACAATGACGAACTTGGCGCGGATGTTGCCCTTCACGCCGCCTTCCTTGCCGATGCTCAACGAGCGGGTGTGCTCGATCGAACCTTCGATCTGGCCCTGGAATTCCAGGTCCTCTTCGCCGTAGAGCTCGCCCTTGAAGTGCAGCGTCGGGCCGAGCACGCAGGGAGTGCCCTGCGAAACCGGCGCGGCCGGGGTGGGAGGAGCCATCTTGCTGTCGCCGAAACCTTTGCTCATGTTCTGCTCCGGACTAACGGCTCGAGGCGCCGGGGGTGGAGGGTCCTGACGACCCAGCATTCGACTCCATCGTGACTCCGCCATTGAAGTTCGCTCCCTCTGTGATGCTCACGCTCGGCGCACGGATGTTGCCGCGCACGACCGCCGACTGACTGACCTTGACGCTTTTCTTGGCGACCATGTCGCCCTGCACGCGGCCATCGACGTCGATGGAGGCGGCGTTCACCGTGGCGACCACTTCGCCTTTCTGGCCGACGTGGAGACGCTGCTGGTGCTGGATGGTGCCTTCGATGCGGCCTTCGACCTTGAGATCTTCCTGGGCCTTGAGTTCGCCCTTGAATCGCAGCGTCGGGCCGAATACCGACATGCGTTCGCTGGATGCTGTGCTCATCAAAACTCTCCCTTGGGGTTGCCGGGCGCCTGACGCGAAGCGCGGCATAGATTGCGCCCCGGCATATGACCGGAACCGTGTCGCACTTCGCAGCCGTGGGTGATTACAGAAAGGCGACTGGCAATATGTAAGAGAGGTTACTACGGCCTTATCTGCGCGATGAGTGCCAGTGGGCGGGAATCGGGGTCTTCGAAGAACGCCATCCATTCTTCGGTGCCATCCGCGTGGCGATGGATCATGTGCGGGGCGTGCGTGAACTTCACGCCGCGCTGTTTCAGTGCGTCGTGGGGCAACCCGATGTGACGCAGACCGGTATCCAGAAGGCGACTGTTTGCCCGCCATCACCGGCATGGGCTACCTTGCCGCATTGCAAACGGGGGGCCTGTGCAGGATCTCGTAGACGACGTCGAGCCGACGTCATCCGAGCCGGCTGATCGCGCCGAGACCGCGGCAGTTGCCGGCGGAAATGGCGTGGCGCTGGTCGCGGCTGCAACCCTGCTCGCGGCCTGCGGTGGTGGAGGCGGCGGCGGTGGCAGTGCGCCTCCGCCCGCCGGTCCGGCACCTCCCGCCCCGGTGCCTCCGCCTCCGGCCCCGCCTCCGGCCCCCGCGCCTCCACCCGTGTTGAAGGCGGCCACCGATGCCGAGGCCGCGCGCTTCCTGTTGCAGGCGCAGTTCTCCGCCCCCGATACCGACATCGCCTCCTTGAGGAACGACGGTTACGTCAGCTGGCTGAATGCGCAATACGCGTCGGCGCCAGGCCAGACCGGTGTGGCATGGCTCGACTCGAAGAACCGCAACGCCGTCACGCAAGACGAGCAGTATTTCTGGCCGCAGTTCGGCGATTTCATGATCTGGAACCAGCTGCTCGCCGGCCCGGACCAGATGCGCAAGCGCATCGCGCTGGCGCTGTCCGAATTCTTCGTGGTGTCGCTGAGTCCGATCGACGGCTTCTACCCGCCGTACGTGATCGGCGCCTACTGGGATGTGCTCACCGCGAACGGCTTCGGCAATTTCCGAACGCTGCTGGAACGGATCACGCTGAACGCGGGCATGGGTTTCTTCCTGAACACCAAGGGCAACCTCAAGGAAGACGCCAATGGCCGTCAGCCCGATGAAAACTATGCGCGCGAGGTGATGCAGCTGTTCACCATCGGGCTGTACGAACTCAATGCGGACGGCACGCACCGGCTCGACGCCAACAACCAGCCCATCGAGAGCTATGGGCAGAGTGACATCACCAACCTCGCGCGCGTGTTCACGGGTTACGACTGGGACTATGTCTCGAATGGCGCCTTCTTCACGCCGACTCCCGGCAAACCGTGGGGGCAGGTACCCAGCACGCATTTCGCGACCAACCCGATGCGTTTCCGTGCCAGTGACCACTCGACGCTGGCCGTGAATTTCCTGGGCACCAGCATCGCGGCGAACACTTCCGGACCCAACGCCCTCTCGGCCGCGCTCGACGTGTTGTTCAACCATGCCAACACCGGGCCGTTCTTCGCGCGGCAGATGATCCAGCGCCTGGTGACCAGCAATCCCTCGCCGGCCTACGTGGGTCGTGTTGCGGCGGCGTTCGCCAACAATGGTTCCGGCGTGCGCGGCGACCTGAAGGCGGTGTGGACCGCCATCCTCACCGACGCCGAGGCGCTGGCGGCGCCGACCGCGTCCGACACGCTGCGCGGAAAACTGCGCGAGCCCATCGTGCGTTTCGTGCAGTGGGCGCGCACCGTGGGCACGACGTCCACGACGGGTGCATACGAGATCTACGACCTGTCCGGCAGCGACCAGGCCCTGGGTCAGAGCGCACTGCGTTCGCCGTCGGTGTTCAATTTCTTCCGGCCCGGGTATGTGCCGCCCAATACCGCGATCGCCACCGCCTCCAAGCAGGCGCCGGAATTCCAGCTGCTGAACGAGACCACCACCGCCGGCTACATCAATTTCATGCAGTGGGTGACGCGCGGCGGGTACAACGACGTGAAGCCCACCTACGCGGCGCTGCTGCCCATCGCGCACGATGTGCCACAGGTGCTGGCGTGGCTGAACCTCAGGCTCGCCGCCAACCAGCTTTCGACGACCTCACTCAACGTCATCCAGACGCTGGCGACGCAGTTCGGTGTCACGGCCACCAGCACCGACTCGCAGAAGCTCGACCTGCTGGCCACTGTGACCTGGCTGATGCTCAGTTCACCCGAATACCTGGTGCAGAAATGAGCAAACCGGATCAATGGACCCGACGGCTGGTCCTGCAACGCGCCATGCAGCTCGGCGCCATGGGCGTGGCCACGCCGCTGGCCATCAACCTGGCGGCCATCAGCGAGGCAGCCGCCTTCGACAGCACCGACTACAAGGCGCTGGTGTGCGTGTTCATGTACGGCGGCAACGACTACGCCAACACCGTGGTGCCCTACGACGCAGCTAACTACGCGCTGTATCACCAGATCCGCGCAGGCGCCGGGGGCGAGAACGAGGCCGGCATCGCCCTCGCGCGCGCCAATCTCGCGGCCACGGCGCTGACGCCCGCGGCGGGTCCTGCGCTCACCGACAACCTGCAGTACGCGTTGCATCCCAACCTCGCGGGGCTCAAGGGGCTGTGGGACCAGGGCCGGCTCGCCGTCCAGCTGAATGTCGGGCCGCTGGTCCAGCCCACCACGCTGGCGCAGTACCAGAGCACGAATCGCGTGGCGAATCCGCTGCCGCCGAAACTGTTCTCGCACAACGACCAGCAGTCCATCTGGCAGTCGAACGGCAGCGAGGGTTCGACCATCGGCTGGGGCGGGCGCCTCGGCGACATCGCGCTGTCGAGCAACGCCAACAATTCGCTGCTCACATGCATTTCCGCATCGGGCAACGCGGTGTTCGTCGCGGGACGCGACGCGCTGCAGTACCAGACCAGCCCCGCCGGCGCGATCAGCATCCGCGGCATCGACCCGAACCAGACCAACTGGCCGGCGCTGCGCACCGCGCTGAACTCGCTGATCACGCCGACCAGCAATCACGTGCTGGAAAACGAGTACTCGATCGTGACCCGCCGCTCCATCGCGATGGAGGGCGTGGTGAACGGCGCGCTCGCGGGTGTGACCCTGTCCAACACCACCAACGCGCTTTTCCCCGCCGGCAATCCGCTCGCGGCGCAGCTCAAGATCGTCGCGCGCCTGATCGGTGCGAGCACCGCGCTCGGCGTGCGCCGCCAGGTGTTCTTCGTGTCACTGGGTGGCTTCGACAATCACAACCTGCTGATGCAGGACCATCCGCGGCTGATGCAGCGGCTGAACGATGCGATGACCGCGTTCTACGCGGCCACGGTGGAACTCGGCATGCAGAACCGGGTGACGACCTTCACGGCTTCCGACTTTGGTCGAACCTTGAGCTCGAATGCCGACGGCTCGGACCACGGCTGGGGTTCGCACCAGTTCATCATGGGTGGCGCGGTCAATGGCGGGCGCTATTACGGCACCGCGCCGCACGTGTCCATCCAGACCGACGACCAGGTCGGGCAGGGCCGCCTGCTGCCGAGCACGTCGGTCGATCAGTTCGCCGCGACACTGGCGCGCTGGTTCGGCTGCTCCGCGGGCGAGTTGCCGGGAATCCTGCCGAACGTCGGCAATTTCTCGAATACCAACCTCGGGTTCGTCTAGCGCTCGGGCCAGGTCCACGGCGGGGCATCGAGCAGGCCCTGGCCTTCGATGGTGGTCTGCCCCAGTTCCTTGGTCAGCGTGATGGTGTTGCAGTGCTTCGATTCCTTGAGCGCTGCGATCATGCGTGATGCATGTGACACCACCCACACCTGCGTGCGCGTGGCGGCTTTCTCGATGAGCCGCGCCAGCGCGGGGAGCAGGTCGGGATGCAGGCTGGTCTCGGGTTCGTTGAGGATCATCAATGACGGCGGGCGCGGTGTGAGCAGCGCGGCGATCCACAGCAGGTAACGCAGCGTGCCGTCGGAAAGCTCGGCGGCGCTCAGCGGCCGCAGCAGACCGTGCTGCGTGAATACGACCGTGAAGCGGTTACCGCACTCGATGCGCACGCTGGCGCCCGGGAACGCGTCGTCCACCGCGGCGTCGAGCGCCGCGCCGTCGCCAATCGCCCGGATGGTCTGCAGAGCCGCCGCCAGGTCGCGGCCATCGTGCGCCAGCACCGGCGTCAGCGTGCCGATCTGCGACTGCCGCGCCGGGGCGTCGGCATCGGCACGGAAGTGATCGTAGAAACGCCAGGAACGAACCTCTTCGCGCAGCGACAGCAATTCCGGTGCGCGTTCCGGATCCGACAGGGTCGACAACATGCTTTCGAAGCTCGAGAGATGTTTGCCAATGGTTCTCCATTCGCCATCGTCGCCGCGAAGCTTCACGTGCGGCCCGCGACGTTCGGCCAGCACGCTGGCGGGCCGCAGCCTGGGGGCGGCCCACACGGTTTCCAGCTTGATCTCCGGGTCGGAGAAACCCGGAGGCGGTTGCTGCGGCAGGCCCAGATCGATGGCATAGCCCACGGTTTCACCGAGGAAACCCAGGCGCAGATTCACCGGCTCCTGGCGTGGCCCGCCCTGGATCTGGACGGTGCCTTTCTTCATGCCGCGCGAAATGTTTTCGGGTCCCGCCCAGAGAATCGAGCTGAAGCCACCCTCGCGCGCGAGCGAGCTGACGATGCCGCCTTGCGCGGCTTCGGCCAGCAGTCGCAGCGCGCGGTACAGGTTCGACTTGCCGCTGCCGTTCGCCCCGGTGATCAGGTTCAGCTGGCCGAGCGGTGCGACCAGCGAGCGTATCGAGCGGTAATTGGCTACTGCCAGGGTTTGGAGCGCGCCCATGTGTACGAGCGTAACCGCTTGCCGGGACTCGCGAACGCCGATTTTCCGTTATCCAGCCCCCGCGGCGGTTCTCCATGCACCCGCCATGCACTATCCTCAGGCCCTCTCGAAGGGGGTTTACATGCGTTTCACTCGATTCGTCACGCTCATCCTGTTGATGTCCGGCGCCGCCATGGCATCCGAGCAGCCGCCGACTCTAACTATCGGCTCGGCGCTGCCGGCGTTCTCGCTGCCGGGCATCGACGGCAAGACGTACACGGACCAGTCATTCAAGGGCGACAACATCCTCGTGCTCATATTCACCTGCGCGCATTGCCCGACGGCGCAGGCCTACCAGGAACGCATCAAGAAACTGGTGACGGATTACTCGTCGAAAGGCGTCAAGCTGGTGGCGATCAACCCGAATCATCCCGAGTCGGTGCGCCTCGACGAGCTGGCGTACTCCGACCTGTCGGATTCCTTCGACGAGATGAAGGAACGCGCCAAGCAGGAGAAGTTCAATTTCCTCTGGCTCGACGACGGCCCGAAGCAGGAGTTCAGCCACAAGGTGGGCCCGGTGGCGACGCCGCACGTATTCATCTTCGACAAGTCACGCAAGCTCCGCTTCGAAGGCCGCATCGACGACTCGGAGAACGAGTCGTACGCGACTTCGCACGACACGCGCAACGCGCTCGACGCGCTGATTGCCGGCAAGGAACCGCCCGTGACCAGCACGCGCGTGTTCGGCTGCTCGGTGAAGTGGGCCGACAAGGTGGCCGAATACGCCACGTTCAAGGAGCGCTGGGCCAAGGAGCCGGTGACACTGGAGACCGCCGACGTCGAGGTGCTCAAGGCCATCCGCGCCAACAAGGACTCGGGCAAGCTGCGGTTCATCAATGTGTGGGCCACCTGGTGTGGCCCGTGCATCGCGGAGTTCGACGAGCTGGTGGAGCACAACCTGCGCTTTCGCATCCGGCAGTTCGAGATGGTGACGATTTCCGCCGACGCGCCGGGTGACGAGGCCGTGGTGAAGGACTTCCTCACCAAGAAACACGCCTCGATGAAGAACTACATCATTCCGGGCGAGGTCAAGGACAAGTACTTCGACGCGCTCGACCCGGCCACCACGTGGAAGGGCCAGTTGCCGTACACCATCATCGTCAACGAAAAGGGCGAAGTGGTGTACCGTGAGTTCGGTGCGTTGTCGTTCCTCAAGATGCGCCGCGCCATCGTGCCCGAGCTGAACCGCATCAAGCCCTGGGGCGGACTGTCGCCCATCAAGCCGAATCAGCCGCCGAAGACCGCGGCGAACTGAGCCGTGGCGTTCAGTCCAGGTTAAGGTCGATCGTGTCATCTGGAGTGCAGAATGAAACACCTGACACTCGCACTCGGCATCGTGGCGGCTGCTACCGCGGCCGCCTCTATCTACCTGGGCATGGAATTGACCAGTGCCAACGAGCAGCTCGACCGGGAGATCCAGGCGCGTAGTGCGGCCGAGGCGCAGCTGAGGGCGCTCGAAGCCGACAATTCGCAAACCTACACGGCGATGCAGGACGCGCCGCCCGGCGCGCCGGCTCCGGTTCCGGCACTGGGTCCGCCGCCGATGGAAGAACGCCGCTTCGCCGACAACGGGGTGCAGACCGGGCCCATGCCCGGCGGACCACGCGTCGAGCGGGCGGCCACCCCGGCTGAAGAAAACCGGCGGCGCGTGAACCAGGAAGTGCGCCTGCGGCGCCAGTACGCCGACATGCAGACGGCGCTGGGTCTCGATGCCGAGCAGGCGAACAAGTTGTTCGACCTGCTGGCCGACAGCCGCGTGTCGACCTTCGAGGACATGCGCGCCTATGAAGGCGATCCCGCCGGCAGAAAGGCCATCGAGGCGGCGGCCCGCGCGCAACGCGACGCGTCGATCGATGCGCTGCTGGGTCCGGACAAGGCCGCGGAATTCCAGTACTACGAGAAGTCCATCCCCGCGCGCATGCAGGTGAACCGCATCGGCGAAAGCATGGCGGCCGCGAACGTTCCGCTCACCGAGACACAGCGCACCTCGATGATCGCGGTGGTGGTCAGCGAGCAGGATGCGGGCCCGGCGCCGCAACGCACCGGTGACGCCGCGAAAGACGCCGACTACCAGGCGCGTTTTCTCGATTGGCAGGCGGATTATTCGAAACGCGTGCAGGCACGCGTCGAGCCCCTGCTGACCTCGGAGCAGGTGGCGGAGTACCGCGCTGCCGTGCAGGTGCAGAACTCGCGGCGTGATGCCCAGCGGACGCGCGCGCAGAACCGGCGCGATGGAAATACGCGCCCATGAGTTCGCAATATCTCGGGCTGGTATCGCTGGTGGTACGCGACTACGACGAGGCGCTGGCCTTCTACGTGGGAAAGCTCGGGTTCCGGCTGGTGGAAGACAGCTTCGTCCCCGAACAGAACAAGCGCTGGGTGGTGGTCGAGCCACCGGGGGCGGCGGGGAGGGGTGCCAAACTACTGCTGGCGCGCGCTTCCAACGAGGAACAGGTCACGCGCATCGGCAACCAGACGGGCGGCCGCGTGTTCCTTTTCCTGTATACCGACGACTTCCGGCGCGACTACGATCTCTACAAGTCGCGCGGCGTCGAGTTCGTGCGCGAGCCGAGCGAGGCGCCGTACGGCACGGTGGCGGTGTTCAAGGATCTCTACGGCACGCAGTGGGACCTGGTGCAGCTCAAGTAATCAGTCCTGCGACTGGTGGTTCTTCATGCCCGCGAGGAATTCCTGCGCCTGCGCGGACACCGCGGTGGGTTCTTCGGGGACTGCCTCGCAGAACTTCACCCACGGCAGCCGGCTCTCGATGCCGTATTGCTTCACCAGCTCGACCTGCTCGGGGTGATCGAGCGAGCCGATCGTGGTGTACATGCGCGCTTCCGGCGTGTCGTACTTGAACGTCAGCGGTGTGCCGCACTCCGCGCAGTACGCGCGCTTCGCCAGGCTGGAGCTGGCGAAGTAGCTGGGAGTGCCGCGCGTCCACGCGAAGTTGGCGGGTTTGCCGCCGGCCAGCGCGGCGAATATTCCGCCGGTGGCGCGCTGGCACATGCGGCAATGACAGACGTGCGCGTTTTCGAGCGGCGCGTAGAAGGCGTAACGAACGGCGCCACACTGGCAACCGCCGGTGGCCACCGGCGTGCGGGTTTCAGCCACGCTCACTGGAAGGTGTTGCAGTCGTCGACGGATCCGGACGAGTAGCCCTTGTGGAACCACTGCTGGCGTTGCGCCGCGGATCCATGCGTGAAGGATTCCTGGTTGACGTGACCCTGCACGCGGCGCTGGATGGTGTCGTCACCCACCGAGGCCGCCGCGGTCAGCGCTTCGTCGATGTCGCCCGCCTCGGTCAGCTGGCGTGACGTCTCCGAATCATGCGCCCAGATACCGGCGTAACAATCGGCCTGCAGTTCGACCCTGACCTGCAGGGCGTTGGCATCGGCCTCGGAGCCGCGTTGTTTCGCGGCGTGCACCTTCTCCAGCGTGCCCGTCAGGTTCTGGATGTGATGGCCGATCTCGTGCGCGATGACGTAGGCCTTGGCGTAGTCACCTTGCGCGGCGAACTCGGTTTCGAGCTGGCGGAAGAACGCGAGGTCGATGTACACCATGCGGTCGTTGGGGCAGTAGAAAGGTCCCACCGCGGAACTCGCCTGGCCGCAGGCGGTGTTGATGCCATCGTCGAATATCGACAGTTGCGCCGGTTCGTACTGCCTGCCGGCCTGCGCGAAGATCTTGTTCCAGGTGTCTTCGGTGTCGCCGAGCACGTGTTTGACGAACTGGCCGGCTTCGTCGCTCGCCGTGCCGGTGGGAGCCTGCTGCTCCGACTGCGGCGCTGAACCCCCGCCGCTGAACAGGCTCATCACCAGTTCCGGTCCGCCGATGAAGTACGCGACGACGGCGAGCACGATGCCGCCGAGGCCGAGCTTCATGCCACCACCACCTCCACGGCCGGTCGCCTGGCCGCGGTAGTCCCGGACATTCTGGCTTTCTCGACTCTGTCGCCAGCGCATGGCGCGGATGTTAGCAGACGGCCTCGCTGTATGATCGCAGCCCTCGTGAATTCCGGCCTGCCCATCGACGAAGTCCTGCCCGAGTTGCGTGCCGTTCTGCAGCACAACCGGAATGCTGTCGTCGAAGCGCCACCCGGCGCCGGCAAAAGTACCGTTGTGCCGATTGCGCTGCGCAATGAATCGTGGGTGAACGACCGGAAGATCCTCATGCTCGAGCCGCGTCGCCTCGCGACACGCGCAGTGGCTGCGCGTATGGCGGCGACACTGGGTGAATCCGTCGGTGAAACGGTGGGTTACCGCATGCGGCTCGAGACCAGAGTCGGCAAGCGCACGCGCATCGAGGTGATCACCGAGGGAGTGTTCACGCGCATGTTGCAAAGCGATCCCGCGCTCGAAGGCGTCGCCGCGGTGTTGTTCGACGAATTCCACGAACGCAGTCTGCATGCCGACACCGGCCTGGCGTTCGCGCTCGACTCGCAGGAGAACCTCTCGCCGGAGCTGCGCATCCTGGTGATGTCCGCGACCCTCGACGGCGAAGGTGTGGCGAGGTTGTTAGGCAATGCGCCGCGCGTCACGGCCGCGGGACGCATGTTCCCGGTCGAAATCCACCACGCCGGCACGGGCCTGCCCGCGTTGCCGGGCACTTCCCACGGTCGCGACGAGCCGCTGTTGCAGGTGCTGCGCGCCATCAAGCGGGCATTGCCGGAGGCGGAAGGCGACATGCTGGTGTTCCTGCCGGGCGCGGGCGAGATCCGCCGGCTGCAGGGAATGCTGGGTGACATCGGCGCACACGTGGATGTGCTGCCCTTGTTTGGCGAACTCGCGGCCGGTGAGCAGGAC
>Ga0315912_10002964_pt1 | contig 17377 bp, 16 predicted proteins | sample VfabasoilMG_FD_204469 | JGI IMG/M metagenome (GOLD analysis project Ga0315912, IMG submission 204469) | Garden soil microbial communities collected in Santa Monica, California, United States - V. faba soil | ecosystem: Environmental > Terrestrial > Soil > Garden | place: USA: California...
ACCGCGTTCTGGGAGAAGCTGGACGGGGCGGCCTATCGCGATGTGTCGTTCTTTCACGCTCCCCACGCCGCATTCCCCACGTTCTGGACGGCGTTGCCGGCCCGCGCGCCGCTCATCACGGCCTGGGCCGGCGGCCCGAAAGCGGCGCGCCTGACGGGCGCCGCGAATTCGCACGTTATCCGCAGCGCGGTGACGAGCTTCGCCTCCCTGTTTGGCGGGCGGGCCGATGTCGCGGCTGAACTGAAGGCGTGCTGGTTCCACGATTGGACTCGGGATCCGCTGGCGAGGGGCGCCTACAGCCATGCGCTGGTGGGAGGCAGCGATGCCCGGCAATGGCTGGCGGCGCCGCTCGCCGATACGCTGTTCTTCGCCGGCGAAGCAACGGATGTCGCGGGCGAGCACGGCACGGTAGCCGGCGCGCTGCAGAGCGGCGTGCGCGCCGCACGGGAGGTGCTGGGCGTGCCAGGTGACTGAGTTCCCCGGCAAGCGATGCGCGCCGCCCGCTCGGCACGGGCTTGCGGCGAAATCGGGCCTTGGGTGGCGTGGTGTCATGGCGTGTGCTGCCGCGCTGTATTTCATGGCGACCAGCGCGGCTGCGCCATCGGCCGGGGCCGCTGACGGCTTTGCCGCAAGCGTCGAGGCCGCGCTGACGCGCCGCGGGCTGGGCCACGACGCTTTGGCAGTGATCGGGAACGTCATCCGGCACGAGGGTCCGCCGCCGCGCGCCGCCCCGCCGATCGTGCTCGATCTGCTGGTGCGTCCGCTTGCTGCGACGGAGGCCGCGACGCTGTTCGACCGCGCCGTTCCGGCATCGCTGCGGCGACTGGGTGGCCCGCCCGTCCGCGTCACGGACCAGGGATCCATCCCGATTGCCGAACTTCTGGCCGGTTATCTCGACGAACTGGCGGAAGCGCAGCGAGTGCTGCGGGAGGCAACGGCGGACACCACCATCGACGGTAAAACGATCGTCCGCCAGTTCAGCCGCCCGGCGCTCCCGCCGACCCCGTTTCGAGGCCTGACCCCGCCGATGAATCCTGCGCGGCTCGAGCGCGCCGCAGGCATGTTCATCGATGCTACCGCGCGCTTCGCCGACGTGCTGCGCGCCCGTGGAGATTCGGTGCAGTTCCCCGGCCAAGCGGTGCGCTTCGATTCGGCTGTCGGCGTCGTGTCCATCGGCTCGCGCGGCGATGATCACCACGGACCGGATGCGGCAGTCATCGTGGATCCGGGCGGCAACGACAGCTACGAGCGCAGGCCGACGACCGGCGGCGCGGTTTCCGTGATCATCGACCTTGCCGGGGCTGATCGCTATCACGGCGTCGATATCGTCGTGCACGGGTTTTCCGCGATCGTCGATTTTTCGGGAAACGACCGCTACGTGATGAGCGGGCCGGGATTGGGCGCGGCCGTGGCCGGCGCTTCGATCATCCTCGATCTTGCCGGAGACGACGTCTATGAGGCCCGGGTTTTCGGGCAGGGAGCGGCGGCGTTTGGCATCGGCGCGATCATCGACATGAGCGGCAACGATGCTTACCGGCTGCAGGCCGTGGGGCAAGGCCTGGGCATGGCGGGCGGATTCGGACTGCTGTGGGATCGCGGCGGCAATGACAGCTACGAGGTCGGCGGGCTGAGCGATGCCTTCGATCGGGGCGGGGGGATCAGCATGGCGCAGGGCGCCGCGTATGGCGCGCGCACCTGGAGCGGCGGCGGCATCGGCATCCTGCGAGACGATGAGGGAGATGACGTCTACCACGCGGAGATGTTCGCCCAGGGCGTGGGCTACTACTATGGGTTCGGCCTGTTGTGGGATCGCAGCGGCAACGATCGCTACCGTGCCGTGCGCTACGCGCAGGGCAACGGCGTTCACGAGGCGGTCGGCGTCCTGCGGGATGACATCGGCGATGACCGCTATGAACTCGCCTACGGCGTCGGGCAGGGCATGGGACTCGACCTCGCGGTGGGCATGCTGGTGGATGCGGCAGGCGACGATCGCTACCAATCGGAAGTGCTGGCGCAGGGAGCGGCGACCGCCAACGGCATCGGCATGATTATCGACGGCGGGGGCACGGATGAATGGCGAATGGGGGCGGATACGCGCTCATGGGGCCGTGTTGAATGGAACGGCGGACTGCCCACGCTCGGCCTCCTCCTCCACGAGCCGGCCCGCGCGACCTTCATGCGCGACGATCAGGTCGTGCCGCAGCCCGATGTGGGCGTGGCAAATGAAGGGCCGCCCGGCGTTGCGCCGGTCGCGCGCGGTGCCGCCGGTGAGCCCGGGTGCGCAAAAGCGGTGCCGGGCGCCGCCGCCAGTGGCTTGCCGCTCGGCGCAGCCTTGCGCGCGATCGCGCCCGGCTTCACCGGGGGATCCGCCGATCCCGCGATCCAGGCCGACGTTCAACGGCGGTTGACGACACGTCTCGCGGAAAGCATGAGAGAAATTCGCCCGGACGATTTCAACGTGGCCTGGTCGTTCAATCGGGCACTGCGCTGCGCGATTGCGGCGGCCGCGGCCTCCGAGGCGGAATTGATGTGGACTGCGCTGGAGCAGGCGTTGAACGCCGACCGGGCCATGCCGCTCGCGCTTACCGTCGTGAGCGCCCTGCAACTGCGTCCGCCGCCCGCGGCACAGGCGGACCGGATGCTGCGGGCGCTCGACGATCACCCGCAATGCAGCGTGCGTGCCTCGGCATTGTTTTTGCGGCATGCGGTATCCACGGATGAATCCATGCGCTCGGCAGCGGCAGCGGCGGCGCAGGCGGCAATGCGCTCCTCGTGCTGGCGCCTGCAGGCAGCCGGCCGCAGCGTGCTCGGGCGGCTCGAAGTTGTCCCGGACGACGAGGGCGATCTGCCGTCGTTCCTGCGCGGCGCCCCTGGCGGACCGCCGGGCGGCAGCGCGGTAGCGGAATAGCGCAAATCCCTGGAGTGCCCGGCATACTGAACCACGTGTGCGTTGCTAGTGTCGTGTCCCGCAACTATCCTGCCGAAGTCATCTCGTCATCGCGAGCAGGCGATGCGGCGATCTCGCGGCTGGCCGCGGTGACGCTGCCGGCAGCGAGATGGCTTCGCTATGCTCGCAATGACGCTCGGTTTGTGCGAGTTAATTGCGGGACGCCATACCAGCCAGAACGGATGGATCACGCGGGGCACCATGTTAGGCGCTCTAAAACGGCGGCATCGTGCCGTGGGCGGCTTCGTACGCCTCGGTGGTGGTATGCCGGATGATCGGGGTGACGCTCACATCCATGTAAGGGTGCATGGGGAGCGAGGTGAGGGCAGCGTGCATCTCCTCGAGACTCGCGGCTTCCCAGATGCTGAAATTCGCGCGCTGGCCCACCACACGAAAAATACGCTTCAACTTCCCGTCCTTCACGCACTGCATGCCACGCGCCGTCTCTGCTGCAACCAGCGCATCGAGCCTGTCCTTCGGCCAGTCGCCCGGCAGGCGCACCACGATGTTCACCATGAACAGCATCTCCGTTCTCCCTGTGACGACATACTTGATGGCGACCGCGCTCAACCTATGCGACTTGCCGACCTGCGTCAAGCAATCGGGCGATGCGCTCGACAACGCCGGCGCCGCAATGCTATATATCGGCCGCGCGAGCGAGTAGATGACAAGATGAGCGAGAACCGGCTGTCCACGATCCTGCAAGGCATCCGCATACTGGATTGCACCCGCAACATCGCAGGGCCTGTGGCGACGATGCTGGCCGCGGAAATGGGCGCCGAGGTCATCAAGGTCGAACCACCCGGCGGCGACGAAATGAGAACCTGGCCGCCTTTCATCGATGGCGAGAGCGCTTACTTTGTGAGCTGCAACCGGGGAAAACGCAGCATCGCCATTGACTTCAAGAGCGACGAGGGCGGAAAACTGTTTCGCCGGCTGCTGGCGAGCGCCGACGTGATGGTCGAAAACTACCGTCCCGGCACGCTCGAGAAAATGGGCATCGGCTTCGACAATCTCAAGGACGCCCATCCCCGGCTGGTGTGGATATCGGTAACAGGCTATGGTCGCAGCGGCCCGCGTGCCGGCGCGCCTGCCTATGACTCGATGATTCAGGCTTATACCGGGATCATGGGCGTCACCGGCGAGCCGGATCGCGCGCCGGTGCGCAGCGGCGGGTCCCCCATCGACATCGCGACCGCCTATCTCGCGTGGGGCGCGATCATGACCGGCGTCCACACCGTGGCGAAAACGGGCCGCGGCGTGCTGCTCGAAGTGTCGCTGATGGAGTCCGGGCTCGGCTTCATGCATGCCTACCTGCAGGGGGCGTTGGCGAATCTCACGCTTCCCGGGCGCATGGGGTCGGAGACGATGGGCATGTACCCGATGGGCGCGTTCGAAACGCGGAATGGCGAGTATTGCCTGGTGCAGGTGAGCAACGATCACCAGTGGCGGCGGTTCTGCAGCCTGCTCGGCGCGACCGAACTCGCCGGCGACGCGCGCTTCGCGAGCAACCCGTTGCGCGTGAAGAACCGCGACGCGCTGCGCCCGCTCGTCCAGGCATACCTCAAGGCGCGCACGGCGCGGGAGTGGGAACGCGATTGTCTCGCAGCGGGCGTGCCGGTGAGCCACGTGCGCGGCGTCAACGACGTAGCGCGCGACGAGCAGGTGATCGCGCGCCGGATGGTAAAGCCGATGCGCCTGGCGAGCGGGCGCGAAATCCCGACTTGGGGCGTGCCGGTCAAGATGGACGGAGAGTTTGCGGCGGCGGCGCTCGCCGTGCCGGGGGTCGATCAGCATCGTGGCGAGATCCTCGAAGAGCTCGGACGCATCGAAGCGCAAGGCAGGAAGGCTTAAGGAGACTGAGACATGGCTTACAAGGACCTTCTGGTCGAGAGAAAGGGGCGCATCGTGTGCCTCACGCTCAATCGTCCGGAAAGAATGAATTCCATCGGCGTCGAAACCGGCAACGAAATGCTGGAGGTATTCCGCGACTATCGCGACGACCCCGATCTGTGGGTGATGATCCTCGCGGCCGCCGGCGACAAGTCCTTCTGCAGCGGCATGTACGTGACCGAGGCGGCGCAGAAAACGCAGGAGAAAGGCAAGACCGAGGGCTACACCATCTTCAAGCCGTGGACCGACATGATGCAATCGATCCGCAAGCCCTTCATCTGCGCGGTGAACGGCTACTGCATCGGCGGCGGCTGGCACCTCGTCGCCGACAGCGACATCGTGATCGCCTCGGACAACGCGCAGTTCTTCGACACCCACGTCAACATCGGCCTTATCAACGGCGTCGAGTCGGCGGGATTGGCCTTCAAGATGCCGCCGGGAATCGTGATGCGCATGGTGCTCGAAGGACGCCACTTCCGCGTCAACGCGCAGCAAGCCTACCAGTGGGGCCTCGTTTCGGAAGTCGTGCCGCAGGACAGGCTGATGGCGCGGGCATGGGAGATCGCCGCCCACATCGCGGAAGACGCGGCGCCGCTCGCAGTGCAGGGCTCGAAGAAGGCCATCCTGGGCGCGCTCGACCGCGGCCCGAGCGAAGGCATCCCCTACACCTGGACTGTCCTCACCGACATCCAGGACACCGAAGACACGAAAGAAGGCTTTCGCTCGTTCGTCGAGAAGCGCAAGCCGAAGTTCGTCGGCCGATAGTCCGGCGCGGGCGTTTCTAGTTCGCCAGACCCAGCCGCACCTGCAGATCGACGCGCTTGCCGCCGCGGTCGACTGTGACGGTGACGGTCTCGCCCGGCTGGCGTAGCTCCAGAGCGGACAGCAGATCGTCCAGCGCAGCCAGGTCCTTGCCGCCGAGCGCGACGATGACGTCGCCGACGAGTCTGCCGTCGGGCCCGCGCGTGAACGGGCGCATGCCCGCCTGGTGCGCCGGTCCGTCCGGAAACACGCCGACGATCGCAACGCCTTTCGGCAACCCAAGCGAGAGCTGGAAGGCTTCCGGCGCCGCCTGTATGCCGAGCGCGGGACGGATGAACTTTCCGTCGCGGATGAGCCGCGGCACGACCCGGTTCACTTCATCCACGGGGATCGCGAAGCCGATGCCAGCGGAAGCGCCCGAGGGACTGTAGATCGCGGTATTGACGCCGATGAGGCGCCCGGCGGAGTCGAGCAGCGGCCCGCCGGAGTTGCCGGGATTGATCGCCGCGTCGGTCTGAATCACACCGCGGATTGGCCGCTGCGTCACCGACTCGATCTCGCGGTTCAGGGCGCTGATGATGCCGGTGGTGAGGGTCTGGTCGAGACCGAACGGATTGCCGATGGCGTAAACCTTCTGGCCGACCTGCAGCTCGCGGCTGCTGCCGACCACGATCGCCTTCAACTTTTCTTTCGGCGCGTCGATGCGCAGCACCGCGAGATCGCGGTCGGGAAACGCGCCGACCAGCGCGGCGCGCCACGTCGTCTGATCGGAGAGCGTCACGCGCGCGGCGTTCGCGCCCTGGATCACGTGGAAATTCGTCACGACATTGCCGCGATCGTCCCAGATGAAGCCGGTGCCGGTGCCGCGCGGCACCTGCGTCACGTCGAGCGAAAGGAAGCTGCGCGCGACTTCCAGCGTCGTGATGTGCACCACCGAGGGCGAGACCGCCTTGAAGACCGATATGTTGTTCTGCTCGTCCTCCGCGAGCGAGCCGCGCGCTTCCACGGCACGCGGTGCGGCATCCGCCAGCGGCTTCCCGCCTGGAGTGACCGCGGTCTTCCACGGCTCGAACCACAGCAGTGCCGCGATGACCACGATCAGAAAGAGCAACCACGGGCCCGCCGCGCCTCGCAGTTGATGGCGGAAAGATGTCGGCATCATGCTTGACTCCTCGAAGGCCGGCGTTTGCGCCATCGGCCTTACTATTGGCCGGCCGGGCTGGCGAGTTCCCTGCAGGTCGGGTTCTGGACGAACCCGGTCCGCGGATGATAACCCGCGCCGTCCTGCGGGTTGTCACAGGTTGTACGCAAGGAAGCCGAGCGCGATGAAGAAAATGCACAGGTGCACGAGCGTCCACTGGCGGAAGCGGCTCGCCGCCTCGTCGTGCGGCATGTTCATGAGGATGAAGGGCCGCCCGTCTTCCGGTGCCCGCAGGGTATGCAATCCGCCCTGTGGAAGTCCGCGTTCCGCCACCTCACGCCGCGCGATTTCGCGTGCCGCAGCGAGTTCCGCCGCGCTGATCTTGCCGTCGCGATTGCCGTCGAAGCGCGTGCGGAAACCGCTTGCGTCCGCCACCCAGGTTTGCAGCAGGCGGTGCGCGTCCTGCTCCACGTCGCCGGTGGCGGCCGTCGCGCGGGTCGAGAAGCGGCCGATGGCGTAAATCGGATCGCCGATGCGGATGCTCCATTCCCGGCGCTTCTGATTCGCCGATTCCCACTTCTCGCACAGCTCGCACATCACTTCAGCGTCGCGCGGGTTGACCAGGCACTCTCCCGTGCCGTCACGGATGATGAATGGTATGCCCTCGGTGCCGCGCTCGATCGTGCGCCAGTCCTTGCCCTGGCGTTCGTCGATGCCGTAGGCGTACCAGATGCACGGCTTGCGCGTGACCGGCCCCATGAGCACGCTGCCCGGCGCGGGGGCGACGGTGCCGCACAACTCGACGTAGCCCTGTGCCGCGGTCGCGATCTTCGAGGTCGGGGCGTCCTGGACCGCGCGCTTCCTGCGGTAGGCATTGAACCAGAACACGAAGGCGCTCAGGGCAAGAAGCGGGAGCACCAGCAGCCAGATTTTCGTATGCGGCACGAAGATACCGATGCCGAGCAATATCAGGTAAACCACCCCCGAGGCAACCGTGTGTCCCTGTCCCTGCGTGCCGGCACGCTCGCGCAGGTCCAGCGGCGCCGTGGCCTGCTGCGCAGCCGCCAGGTCGGTGCGGAACTTGCTGTAGGCGATGCCGCATGACGGACATTGCCAGGCGGGAGCGGCGTCGGACGCCTTGCGCGCGTAACCGCACTTGGGGCAGGAGTTCGAGCCGGCGGCGCTCATGAAATCATTGCCCATGGCATGGCCGCTACTGTATTACCCACGGCCGCTGCTGACAACACCCGCAAGGGAAACTAGACTACGGCCAGCGCTGCGTATGGCTGACATTCGCGCGCGCTCAATACGGGAGGACGGATGAAGCGAATTCGGCGTTGCGCGGTGTTGTTCGCCCTTGGCGGGCTATTACTGATGGGCGGGGCAAGCCTGGCTGCTCCACCGCCGGCGTCGGATTACCCGCAGCGGCCGATCCGGCTGTTGACACCCTCGCCGCCGGGCGGCCCTTCGGATTTCGCCGCTCGTCTCATCGCGCCTAAACTGTCAGAGGCGCTCGGGCAGAACGTCGTGGTGGACACGCGGCAGAGCGTCAACGGCATCATCGCCACCGAGATCGCCGCCAAATCCGCTCCCGATGGCTTGACGCTCGCGATCGGCAACAACGGCACGCACGTCATCAACGCCAGCCTCTACCGCAAACTTCCCTACGACCCGCTGCGCGACTTCGCCCCGATCACGCAGATGATCACGGCGGCTTCGGTGCTGGTCGGGAGCCCGAAGTTTTCTCCCCGCACGTTCCAGGAACTCGTCGCGGCAGCGAAAAAGGATCCCGGCAAATACAACATCGGCGTCGCCGGCGCGCAGGGGCAGATCACGACCGCGGTGCTCAAGTTCGCGGCGGGGATGAAGTTGAACGACATCCCATACAAGGGCAGCGCGCCGACCGAGATCGCGGTCATGTCGCACGAGGTGGAGCTCGCGTTCCTGTCGGTGCCGGTGGTGACGCCGCACGTGAAGGCGGGGCGGATGAAGGCCTTCGGCGTGAGCACCGCGAAGCGCGTGCCGCTGATTCCCGACGTGCCGACGATCGCCGAGTCGGGCGTGCCCGGCTTCGAATTCGGCAACTGGCACGGACTGTTCGCGCCGCGGGGGACGCCCGAGACGATCGTGCGGCGGCTGCACAAGGAAGTCGCGCAGATCTTTCAGGATAAGGAACTGAGGGCGTTCGTCATCGCGCGCGGCAGCGACATCATCGTCAACACCCCGGACGAATTCAGCGTCAGGCTCAAGCGCGACGTCGAGCGCTTCCGCAAGCTCATCGCCGACGCCGGCATCCCGCAATTGTGAAAATTCAGTCGATCGCGCGGGTGACGGAACGCGTGTCGCCGAAGCTCGGCACGTAAACCGAGTGCGTGCCGGGCCCGCCGGCGACGACCAGGCCGATGAGGTCGGGACGGGGAGAAATCGGCAGCAGCGTAGCGGGCCCGATCTCGCCCAGTTCATCGTGGCGCGCGCGCTGGGTGCGCTCGTAATCCTTTACCGCCATGCGCGCCGCGGCCATCCTCGACAGCTCCCACAGTCGCTGCCGGACGTCGGTCTTGGCCAGCCCGTCGCGGCCGAGGATATGGGCGTGCTCGGGCGAGATGATGATCCACGGCTCGCCGCCGATCCAGTAGTCGTTGGAAGGTCCGTGCGCCATGGTATCGGCGATCACGCGCAGCACGTCGCCGGCATCCTTGGCGTGCGTGTTCATGTTGACCGTGCCCGAGGCGCCGACGACGGTGACGGTGTTTTGGTCAGGCGCAAACCCCTTCTCGACGTGCAGCGGCGGCCACGGGCTCTCGGCTTCATTCTCGGCGCAGCAGAACGAGAACTTGCCCGGCTGGCCGTGCGTGGCACGATCCATTTCACCGGGCAGCGCGCCGCCGATGTTCTGCAGCACGAGCCGCAGCGCGCGGCCGATCGTGGCGTTCGCCCACGACCCCTGCCCGAGGCAGTTCATGCCCGCGTTGACCTTGAGGCGCTGGGCGACGGGACCGCTGATGATGATCCACACCGCGACGGGGTTGGTGGTGGCCTGTATCGCCTGGAGGTTGAATTCCGGGGCGGCAATCGCTTCCACCGCCGCGATCAGCACCGGCAGATAGTCCGGCTTGCACCCGGCCATGACGGCGTTGATCGCGATGCGCTCGACGCTGGCCTCGCCGAACGCGGGAGCGACCGCGGCGACCAGGCTGTCCGGCGCGCGCCGCGTCCGACCCAGCATCGCCGTCACGCGCTCGCGGGTGGGCGGCACGATCGGCAGGCCGTCGCTCCAGCGTCGTTCCTCGAACAGCCGGTTCAGCTCATCGAAATCGTCGGGCGCCTCGATCAACTGGGCGCGCTCGGTCGCCTTGTTCCGTGGCTGCGGCGCGGCGCCGGCGCTCATGCGGCCTTCGATCCGGCCGCGAGCCGCGCGATGTCGGCGACGCACTGCTCGGCGATGCGGCGCACTTCCTCGCGCGTGCGTATGCCAAAGGGATGCGGGATCACGGCGATCGGCAGTTCCGGATGGCCCAGCGAGCGCGCCTGGGCGCGCCCCAGCCCGGTGAAGGCGGTCGAGCACACCGCAAGCGCGGCGCGCCCGCGCTTCGCCACTTCAACGCTGTCGTGGACACTCCACGACGTGCAGGATCCTCAGTCGCCCGAGCCGGTGATGACGAGGTCGCACTCCTTCGCCAGGTCGGCGATGTACTCCTCGGGAGCCGGCATCGAGGCACCGCGCTTGGCGCGCTTGATGACGGTCTTCACGCCATGGTTGGCGACCAGCAGTTCCGCGAGGTCGTCCACCAGCAGGTGGAAATTGGGCTTGGCGTTGTCGATGAAGCCGACGGTCTTGCCGTTGAGGTCGCCGAGCGTGCGCTTGAGGTCGCGCGGCCGGTGGTGCGAAGGTGCGGTGGGGTCGTAGACGAGCGCCATGGATGGGTCTCCCGCGGGCATTATAGCGGCGGGTGGAAGTGCTGTCAGGCGACGCACGCACTACAATAGACGATGCAATCCATGGATCGGACTTGAAAAAAATGACTTGCGTGCGTTCCGTGCGAACCCTGGTGCGCTGGTGCGCCGCCTGCATCGGCGCGTCGCTCGCCGCCGATGTCGCCGCGCAGACGTATCCGAACCGGCCGCTGCGCTGGGTCATTCCCTTCCCCCCGGGCGGCGGGGCGGACAGTCTCGCACGCATTGTGGGGCAGCGGGCGGGTGAGGCGCTCGGCCAGCCGATCGTGATCGACAATCGCGGCGGCGCCGGCGGCAACATCGCCGCGGAAGTCGCGGCGAAAGCGGCGCCCGACGGCCACACGCTGCTCCAGGCGAACGTGGCGCATGCGATCAGCGCGAGTCTCTACGGCAGGCTTCCGTACGATCTCGCGCGCGACTTCGCGCCGGTGACGCAGCTCGCGTCGATCCCGTTCGTGCTGACTCTCAACGCATCGGTGCCTGCGACGTCGCTTGCGGAGTTGATCGCGCTGGCGAAGACGAAACCCGGCGCGCTGAACTACGCTTCCTCGGGCAGCGGCGGGCCGAGCCACCTTGCGATGGAGCTATTCAAGTCGATGGCGGGCGTGAATCTCCGTCATATCCCGTACAAGGGGGGCGGGCTGGCGGTGCCCGATGTCATCTCGGGGCGGGTGCAGGCCCTCTTCATGACGGTAGCGGTCGCGTTGCCGCACGTCACCGCGGGCCGGGTGCGGGCGCTGGGGGTGACGAGCGCGCGGCGCGTGCCGTCGCTGCCCGGCATACCGACCATGGCCGAGGCCGGCATACCGGGTTACGAAGTGACGACTTGGTTTGGCGTGATGGCGCCGCAGGGCACGCCGCCGCGGATCGTTGGGAAGCTGCACGCGGTTTTCACGCAGGCGCTGGCCGAGCCCGACGTCCGCGAGCGTGTGGCGAACCAGGGCTTCGCGATCGCCGGCAGTTCCCCGCGCGAGTTCGCGGCCTTCGTGAACGCGGAGCTGGCCAAGTGGGCGGCGGTGGTGAAGTCCTCCGGCGCCAAGGTCGATTAGTGTCTTATCCCGAGCACCCGATCCGGCTGGTGCTGGGATTCTCCCCCGGCAGCGCGTCTGACCTGATCGCACGCGCGCTGCTGCCCGAACTGGGCCGGCAGTTGGGCCAGCCCGTCGCGGTGGAACTGCGCCAGGGAGAAGGCGGCGCAGTCGGTGCGCGGCTTGCGGCGGGCAGCGCGCCCGACGGTTACACCCTGTTCATGGCGACGCTCGGCACGCACGGTCTCGCGCCGCATCTCAACCGTTCGCTCCCTTACGACCCGTTGCGGGACTTCGCCCCGGTTTCACTCGTCGCCCACATGCCGCTGGTGCTGGCGTGCCACCCGTCGCTCGCGGCCGATTCGGTCGGGCAACTGGTCGTGCTCGCCCGTTCACGCCCGGGGCAGCTTACGTACGGCTCGTCCGCGGTCGGCGGCGCGCCGCACCTCGCGGCCGAGCTGTTTCAGAGCATGGCGCAGGTCGAGATGACGCACGTCGTCTACGACAATACGGACCGCCTCTATGCGGACCTCGAAGCGGGCCGGATTACGCTGAGTTTCAACAACATGCTCTCGATGGCTGCCCGCATCCGGGCCGGGACCTTGCGCGGACTCGCGGTCACGGCGCGCGAACGCAGCCCGGTGTTGCCGCAACTGCCGACCCTGGTCGAGGCGGGGCTCGCCGGCTACGAAGTGACCAATTGGCTGGGCATCGTTGCGCCCAAAGGAACGCCGGCGGACGTCGTGGCGGCGTTGCACCGTGCCATCGATGCGGCGCTAGGTTCTCGGTCGGTGCGGCAACAGCTCGATGCCGTCGGCGTTGCGGCATGGAGCAGCACGCCGGCGGAATGTGCCGCACACATCGCCCGCGAACTTGCGCGCTGGGCGCCGGTCGTTGCGCGGTTTCGCGCGTAACTTTCAGCGGCGCTTGACGCGCGGGCCGTCCACGCCGGCGATCATGCCCAGCACTTCGCACACCGAGGCGGTGTCCGACTGGGCGAGCCCCTGGGCCATGGCGGCATTGAAGAGCGGCACGCACGCGGTGAAGAGCGGGGTGGGGCAATCCACCGCCTTCGCCATGTCGCCGATCACCTGCATGTCCTTCTGCCACACCTCCACCTTCATCGTCGGCGGCCGGTACTTGCGTGCCGCCATCATGGCCCCGCGCAGCCGATAGACGCCGGTGCCGATGATCGGGCTCGGCCCGAAGAGGTCCAGCAGCTGCCGCGGCTGAAGCCCCATCTTGCGCCCGAACGTGATCGACTCGGCGGTCGCGACGTTGAGTATGGCGACGAGGTGGTTGGCTGCGTACTTCAGTTTCGTGCCGTTGCCGTAGGCCCCGCAGTACGGCACCCTGGAGGTGAACACTTCGAGCAGCGTCTCGACTTGCCGGAATGCCCGTTCGTCGCCGCTCGCGAAGACGGTCCAGGCGCCTTCCCCGAGGCGCACCGCCGTCCCGCTGATCGGACAGTCGAGCGTCGCGATGCGCGCGCGCTTCAGGCGCCGCATGGCGGCTTCCTTGTCGGCGAGCGGCAAGGTGCTGGTTTCGATCACGATGCGGCAGCGCATGGGTTTCGCCGCCGCGAGCTTCTCGGACGCGTCGCGCAGCGCGGCGGAAGTCGCGAGCGATGTGATGACGACATCGGCGCGCGCGGCGACCTCCGTGCTCGATCGCAGCGGCGTGCCGCCCGCCCGGCGCAGGCGCTTGCGTGCCCCCGCGGCGATGTCGTATCCCGAGACGGCGTACCCATGCGCGATGAGCGCCTCCGCCATCGCCCCGCCCATGATGCCGAGGCCGACCACTCCGATGCTGGGCTGTCCGGTCATGCTGGTCCTTTCATTGCAGCGCTCCGGCGCGCCATGCGCTGCGCGTTCGGGCGATAATCCGGTTCAGCATGGTAGCCGAAGCCGCGATCGTCCTGATCTTTTTCGTGGTTTACGCCGGAATGATACTCGGCGGGCTGCCGTTCCTGCAGTTGGATCGCACCGGCATTGCGCTGCTGGGTGCGATTGCCCTGGTATCGGTCGGCGCGCTGTCCCTCGAGGAAGCGTGGGGGGCGATCCATGCACCGACCCTGATCCTGCTGTTCGCGTTCATGGTCATGTCGTCGCAGTTGCGCCTGGGCGGATTCTACACGTGGGTGACGCAATGGATAGGCGCATTGCCGCTCACGCCGCCGCAGTTGCTGGGCGCGGTGATCTTCGCCATCGCGGGTCTGTCGGCGGTATTCAGCAATGACATCATATGTCTTGCGGTTGCCCCCGTGCTTGTGGAGGTATGCCTCGTGCGGGCCCTCAACCCGTTGCCGTTTCTCCTTGCCCTCGCCTGCGCGGCGAACGTCGGATCGGCCGCGACCTTGATCGGCAATCCGCAGAACATGCTGATCGGGGAGACTCTCCGACTGTCGTTCCCGCGCTACATGGCGGAAGCGGCGGCCCCGGTGCTGCTGGGATTGCTCGCGACCTGGGCGGTGATCGCCTGGCAGGCGCGCGGCAAGTGGCGGCAGCCGCAGGGAGGTACGGCGCCGCTGCAACCGCACGAGGCCGATAAGCCGGTCGCATTCGATGCGTGGCAGAGCGTAAAGGGCATCACCGTCGCCGGCGTGGTTTTCGTGCTGTTTCTGTGGGCGCCGCTGCCGCGTGAAGTCGTCGCGCTGGTGGCGGCAGGGCTGCTCATGACCAGCCGCAAGCTTCATTCCTACAAGATGCTGGGGCTGGTGGACTGGCAACTGCTGGTGCTTTTCATCGGCTTGTTCGTCGTCAACCACGCGCTCTCCCGCACCGGCCTGCCGCTCGATGTCATGCGCACGCTGGCGGCGGGCGGTGTCGACCTCGCGCATCCCTGGATGCTGTTTGGATCGGCGTTCGTGCTGTCCAACCTGGTGTCGAACGTGCCGGCGGTGATGCTGCTGCTGCCGGCGGCAACTCACGAAATCGCCGGCCCCGTGCTCGCGCTCGCCAGCACGCTTGCCGGCAATCTTCTGATCGTGGGCAGTATCGCGAACATCATCGTGATCGGCGCCGCGCGCCGCCGTGGCATCCACATCAGCTGGAAGGAGCACGCGAAGGTCGGCGTGCCGGTGACGCTGCTGACGATGGCGGTCGCGGCGGGCTGGCTGTGGCTGCGTCTGCGCGGTGCCGCATGACGATTATTGTTGCGGGATGCCTGCCGCCTGCGCCAGCTTGTTCCACTTGGCGATCTCGGCGGCGAGCGCCTTCGCGAAGGCATCGGGCGCGTTCGCCAGCGGTTCGACGCCCTGCGCCATCAACTTTTCCCTCAACTCCGCCGCCCCGAAGATTCTGGCGATCTCCTGCTGCAGCCGGCCGACGATCGTGGCGGGCGTGCCGGCGGGCGCGAGGAGCCCATACCACGAACTCAATTCGTATCCCGGCACGCCGGCCTCGGAGAGGGTCGGCAGCTCCGGCGCGATGCGTGATCGGGCCACGGTGGTCACCGCGAGCGCGCGCACCCTGCCGCTTTTCACGATCGGGAGCGCAGTTGCGATGCTGGGAAACATGACCGGCACCTGCCCGGAGATGAGGTCGGTGTAGGCGGGGCCGTTGCCTTTATAGGGCACGTGCACCATGTCCACACGGGCCAGGGTCTTGAAGAGTTCCACTGCGAGATGCGGCGGCGTGCCGTTGCCGGCGGAGGCGACGGTCAGCATGCCGGGGCGTGCCTTGGCGAGCGCGATGAGTTCCCTCACGTTGCGCGCGGGGAGCGACGGGTGCACGACCAGCAACAGGGGGCCTGCCGCGAGCATCGTCACCGGCGCGAAATCCCGCACCGGGTCGAACGGAAGCTTGCGGTGCAGGCTCGGGTTGATAGCGTGGCTAGTACTCACCAGGAGGATCGTGTAGCCGTCGGGTTTGGACCTGGCGGCGAGGTCCGTGCCGATGATGCCGCCCGCGCCGCCACGGTTGTCCACGACGAACGTCGCGCCCAGGTTCTCGCCGAGTGTCTGCGCGAGGATGCGGCCGAAGTAGTCGGTGCCGCCACCGGGCGGGAACGGCACGATCAGGCGCACCGCCCGCGCGGGATATTCCTGCGCCGCGCCGGGAAGCGCGATGCCCAGAGCGGAGATCGCTGCGGCGAGCGCTGCCCCCAAATTCGTCCAGCCACTCATGCCCACACCATTCACCAGTAACCCCCTCATCCGCTAACATGTCGTTATGGCGGCGATTGTGCGGGGCGTGACACGGATTGTCCATCACGCAGTAACAGCATAGGCTCCCTCCCTTGCACTTTGCGCGGGGCGGGGAGGGTGCAGGGAGATCTTCGTGGCATCGTCGAACAATTCCGGATCGGAAGCCAATTCAGTCAAGGCCATCGACCGCTTCGTGCCGCACGTCTCGACCGTCCCTGCCATCAAGGGACAGTTGGTCGGCTTGCACCTGCGTGAAAAGTTGCTGGCGTCGGCGCAGCCGGCATCCACGAGCGGCGCACAACCGCACGTCGTGCTGTTCATCCATGGCGGCTATTCGCCCTCGGTCGTCGCTTACGACCTCGACTACAAGGATTACAGCTTCATGGCGGCACTGGCGCGCGCGGGATTCGACGTCTTCGCGATGACGCACACCGGCTACGGCGCGTCTCCCAAGCCGCTGATGGATGACCCGTGCAACGTCGATGCCTCGGTGCAGCCGTGGATCATCCCGCAGGTGCTGAAGGAACCGTGTCCGCCGCGCTATCCGTATAAGCTGGTGTCGAGCCGCACCGAATGGGACGAGGTCGAATCCGTAGTGAGGTTCATCCAGGCGTTGCGCGGGGTCGAGCGCGTGAGCCTCGTCGGCTGGTCCACCGGTGCGCCGCGCGCCGGCGGCTACGCGGCGCTGCACCCGGAGTTGGTGGACAAGCTGGTGCTGTTCGGGCCGGCGCCGTATTTCCCCAGCGACGATCCGCCCGCGGCGATGCCCGAACCCGGCGCGCCGATGATCCTGCAGAACTGGGACATGCTGATGAACAGACGCTGGCAGGCCGACGTGCGCTGCGATGGACAGATCGAGGACGCGGACATCCGCGAGGTCATGTGGCGCGAACTGATGGCCGCCGACGGCCTGGGCGCGCGGTGGGGCAAGGACGGCCGCGGCGTGATGCGAGCGCCGAATCGCATGAACTTCGGCTGGCGCGCGAACGTGGCGAAGATCCGGGCGCCGACGCTGATCCTGGTGGGCGAATTCGACAATTACGAGAAGCGCCGCGACATGTGGCCGGGATTGCGCGGGGATCACAAGGCCTTCATCAAGGTCGCCTGCGCCTCGCACTTCATGCAGTACGAGCGCGGCCGTCACCTGCTCCACCGCGCAACGCGCGAGTGGCTCGCGGACGGGACGATCGAGGGAAAAACCTACGCCGAACTCCACGCCGACCGCGACGGGCGGCTCAAGCCGCTGGTGTAGCGCGCGGCTGCAGTCTGTGCCGACTTTCGGAGCATGGCGGTGGGTCAGAGACGCGGTGATTCCGTTGCGGGCACGGCAGCGGGAGCAGGGTGGTGGATGACGCGCGCGAGGCAATAGAGCGCGAGCAGCGCGGGCGCCGCGACCGAGGCGAAGGCCACGCTGTAACTCGTCGTGAACGCGTAGATGCCGGCGAACACCGCCGGGCCGATCAGCTTGCCGGCGTTGATGTAAGCGAGCGCGCCGCTCACCGCGG
>Ga0315912_10002965_pt1 | contig 17370 bp, 17 predicted proteins | sample VfabasoilMG_FD_204469 | JGI IMG/M metagenome (GOLD analysis project Ga0315912, IMG submission 204469) | Garden soil microbial communities collected in Santa Monica, California, United States - V. faba soil | ecosystem: Environmental > Terrestrial > Soil > Garden | place: USA: California...
GACCCCGAGACCGTGGCGAGCTCGAGCGGAGTTCCGGTTTCGGGCTGGATCGCCCTCAGCTACGCATTTTGATGCCGCCCGCGCGCATGCCGAATCGCTTCGCGCGGGGCTCCGGGGCTCCGCATGCCGAATCGCTTCGCGCGGGGCTCCGGGCCCCCGCATGCCAAATAGCCCGCATGCCAAATAGCTCGCGCGGGGCTCCGGGGCCCCGCATGCCAAATAGCCGAGCCGACGTGCATGTCGGTGTACCTCGCCCGAGAAGGTCCGAGGTCGGAGCCCTGCGCAGGCGCTTCGCGAGCTCGGACGGCCGAGCTCGGAAGGACGATCGGATTCGGTGTGCTAAAGTTGTGGGTCATGGGCCACTCATTGGAAGCGATGCCGGATTCGATTCCGGCTTCCGCCCCCAGGCGCGATTTAGCTCGCGTCTATCGGGACCACGTGCCCTATGTCTGGCGATCTCTCAAACACCTGGGCGTCCAAGAGGCGGACATCGAAGACGTCGCGCACGACGTGTTCCTCGTGGTTGCCCGCAAGTTGGACGGTTTCGAGGAGCGTTCCAGCGTGAAGACCTGGATCTACGGCATCTGTCTGCGCACTGCCGCCGACTACCGAGGTCGCGCCTTCCGCCGGCGCGAGGTGCTGAGCGGAGAGTTCCCCGCGGCCGCACAGCGCGCCACTCCGGCGCCGCAGGAGCGCGAGCTGGCAGGAAAGCGTGAACGAAACCGGCTCATCGAGCTGCTCGACCAGCTATCGCCCGAGCAGCGCGAGGTGTTCGTTCTCTACGAGGTCGAGGAGCTTGCCATGCGCGAAGTGGCCGAGGTGCTGTCGTGCCCGCTGCAGACGGCCTACTCCCGCCTGCACGCGGCCAGGCGGAGCTTGAAGGATGCGCTCATGCAGGAGGGCCACGCGCCGTGACCCTCCGCGATCCCAACGAGCCGGAGCGCTGGATCATCAGCGCAGACGCACCGCCCGAGCTGAAAGCGCTGCTCGAGGTGGCCCGTCGCGAAGGGCCGAGTCTTGCCCAAAAGGTGTCGCTCGGCTCGCGGCTTGGGCTGAATCTGCAGCAAGCGTTGATCGGCTTCGGCTCCAAGGGTGTGGCCGTGGGGACGATTGTGATCGCCGCCGCAACGGGCGCTGGTCTCGGCCTTTCCAGCGGGCGACAGCCACTATCACACGACCATTCAGAGCCCAGCCTGGTCGCTGCAGCGAAAGGCGAGGGCGAGATCTCGAGCCAGCCCCCGGAAGCCCCGGCAGATGCCGCTCCGCCTGAGCTGCAGGCTCCCGAGGCGGAGGATACTCCAGCCAAGGCATCGGCGCCGAGGACACCCCTCAAGCGCCCCCGTGAGGCGGCGCTCATCCGATCGGCTCGCGATGCGCTGCCGGCGAACACGGCGCAGGCGCGCGCGCTGCTCGAGCGTCACCGTCGCCTCCATCCGGACGGGCAGCTGGCGCAGGAGCGCGAGGTGCTTTGGATCGAAGTCCTGCGCCTCGAAGGGCGACAGGCCGAGGCCAGCGCACGGGCTCTGGAGTTCCGCCAGAAGAACCCCAATTCCGCGCACAAGCCTGTCGCGCACAAGCCTGCCGCGCCCTGAGCCTGCGCCGATATGAGCGAGGGCCAAAAAGGCCCCGCGTGCCCTCAGCCGGTGTTGCGCATGCCTTGAGCGATGCCGTTCAGGCTCGTGCCGAGGGCCTGGTTCAAAAGCTCGAGCTCTTTCGAAGCGGGATCCTGGATGCTCCGCTTTTTCTTGAGCAGTGCGATCTGGAGCAGGTTCAACGGATCGACGTACGGGTTTCTGAGGTCCATCGACTCGCCGAGGAACTTGTGCCCTTCCAGCAGGCTCCTGCGCTCGCGAATCGCGAGCAGCGTCTTGACCATCAGCTCGTACTCCTTCGACAAGGTTTCGTAGAACGAGCGGAAGTTGCCGAGCTCGGTCAGGTAGAGCTCGGCGATGCCCAGATCGGCCTTGGCGCAAACCATCTCGAGCTTGGCCAAGAGGTCGTCGAAGAACGGCCATTTTTCCGCCATGCGCCGCAAGAGGTCCAGGCCTTCGGGTGTACTGGCTGCCTTGGCGAATGCGTTTCCGGCACCGAGCCAAGCGGTGAGCATGAGCCTCGTCTGCGTCCAGCCGAAGTTGTAGGGGATGGCCCGAATGCCGGCCATCGTGCCCGACCCCCGATCCCGGTAGGCGGGGCGCGAGCCGAAGTGCACGTGGCTGAGCTCCCGCACGGGGGTTGCCGTCAAGAAGACCTGAAAGAGCTCAGGCTCCTCGTGAACGACCTTGCGGAACGCCGTGCGAGCTTCGCTGGAAAGGGTGTCCAGAGCTTGACGGAAAGCCTGCTGGTCGGCAGCGCTGATGCCCTGGCGCCAGTCGGAGTGGGCGGCAATCAAGGTTCCCGCCATCATCACCTCGAGGCTGCGCTCTGCAATCGAGGAGATGCCGAACTTCTGGCTGATAGTCTCTCCTTGCTCGGTGATCTTGATGCTGCCGGAGATGGTCCCTGGCGGCAAAGCCGTGAGTGCTCGGTAGACCGGAGATCCGCCACCGCGTCCGACGGTGCCGCCCCGGCCGTGGAAGAGTGTGAGCTCGACGCCGGCGCTCTTCGCCACGTCGGCCAGATCTTCCTGCGCCAGGTAGAGCTCCCAGGCTGCGGCCACGACTCCCACGTCCTTGGCGGAGTCGGAGTAGCCCAGCATGACTTCCTGCCGCTTTCCGCGTGCTGCGAGCTGGCGGGCGTAGACCGGATCCGCGAACAGGTTTCTCATCACCTCGCCCGAGCGCGCCAGGTCGTCCCGCGTCTCGAACAGGGGCACGATGTCGATCTTGCTTCGCGGCGGATCGCTCGCCAGGTCGAGCAGGCCGCGCTCGCGTGCGAGCAGGGCAACCTTGAGCAGGTCGTTTGCGCTGTGGCACATCGAAATGATGTAGGTGTCGGCAGCGCCCTCGCCGATTTCCGCCTGCACCGTGCGCACGGCATCCATCACACCGAGTACCTTGTTGGTCTGCTCGTCGAGCGGCAAGTTGGGAGAGGTGAGGGGGCGGCGACCGAGGAGCTCTCGGCGCAGAGTCTCGCCGTCGAACTGCTCGATGCCTACGGACTTGCCGATGGCGACGAGCGCTGCATTGTGCACCTCGGAGTCCTCGCGCACGTCGAGCGTGTAGCCGTGCATGCCCAGGATGCGGATCTCGGCGAGCAGTGGCTGCACCAGGCCCTCCGCGGCTCGATGCGCCTTGCCGGCCAGGAGCACGCTCTGGACGAGCTCGATGTCGTGCGCAAGGTCGCTGGCGCTTCGGTAGGCGCCCGCTTGGATCTCCGGCTTGCCTGCATCCCGGGACGCAATCTCGCGCCTGGTCGCCTCCAGGCGTCCGAGCACGAAAGACAGCTTGAGCCGCAGCGGCTCCTCGGCGTCGCGGCGGCGATTCGCCTCCCAGATCTCGGGCAAGAGCTCTTTGTCCTTGAGCAGGGACTCACGCAGCTCTCTGGACTCGGGCACGATGCGGCTCGAAATGCTGAGCCGTTCGATCAGCCGTGTCACCCGCTTGACGTAGTGGCCGAGCAGGGCGTGCGCGTGGCGGCGCACTGCGGCGATGGTGAGGTCCGGCGTGACGAATGGATTCCCGTCGCGATCGCCCGCCACCCAGCTGCCGAGCGACAGCGGGATGTCGACCCCCAGCTCTTCGCCAAAAACCTCGCGGAAGGCGGCAGCGCCGGTCTCGTAGACGTGATGGGTGGCGTCGAGCAGGCGATCTTCCAGATACCAGATGACCGTGCTGACCTCGTCCATGACGCTGGGACGATTCTGGCGCACCTCGTCGGTGAGCCAGAGCAGCTCGATGTCGGCTTCCAGCCTGTCGCCGATGCGAGCCCGCTCGCTGGCGGTGGCGCTGTCTCGACGCAAGAGGTTGTCAGCCAGGCGAGCCTGCAAATTCAGCACGGTACGCCGCGTGGCCTCGGTCGGATGGGCGGTGAGCACGGGCCGCACGCGCAGGTTGCCTACGCTGGCGCGCACTTCGCTGGCGGTTTTCCCGTCTGCCTTCAGGCGCTCGAAGGCCCACTTCAGGCTTGCCGGTTGGGCGGCCGGATTCTCTGCCTCGGCGTACGCTCGGCGTCGGCGCGCGCGATGCACCTGCTCGGCCGTGTTGATGAGCAAGAAGAACAGCGTGAACGCGCGCGCCACCGGCGCGGCGCGGCTCAGCGGCAGCTGCTCCACCTGCGTCAAGAGGGCCTTCAGACTTCGAGATTGACCGAGCCCGCGGCGCCTGTCCCGGCATGCTGCCCGGAGTGACTCCACTGCTTCGAACACCTCCTCGCCCTCGATGCGGCGGATCACGCGGCCGAGCGTCCCTGCGAGCCAGCGCATGTCGCTCAAGAGGGGGTTGTCGTCCTTGCGGCCGGGTTCACTGACACTCATGACCAGCGGTTTGTCATGACCCTCGCACTACGGGAAGGGCCCGCAGCCAGGGTTTCGAGCGAAGTACGACCCCCAAGGCCGCACTCTGGGCAGAGCTCGACCGAGGGCCGCCACTTTCTTCGGGGAAGCGCCACCTGGCTCGGATCGCCCCGGTCTTTTCGTTCCAGGGCGCCCGCGCTAAGCCAGCCCGCCTTTGCGCGCCGGTATGCGAGTTCTGCTTGGGATCTGGACGTGGCTTTCTTTCGCCCTGGTTTCCACCGTGGGTTTTTTCATTTGCCTGGTCATCCTGGCGCTGACTTGGCCCATCGATCCCACCCGGCGCTGGACCGGACGCGGCATTCGCATCACCGGTCACTCGATGATGAGCGCAGTGCCTGCCTGGCGCTTCACCATCCAGGGCTCACTTCCCGATCGCTTGCCCGAGCGCTGCGTGTGCGTCTGCAATCATCGTTCGAACATCGATCCTTTCGTGCTCACACGTCTGCCGTGGGAGATGAAGTTCCTGGCCAAGTCGAAGTTGTTCCAGATCCCAATCGTGGGCTGGGGCATCTTCATCGCGGGTGACATTCCTCTCGTGCGCGGCTCGACCAGGAGTGCAAAGCAGGCGATGCGACGGGCGGCTTGGTACATCGAGCGCGGCATGCCGGTGCTGATCTTCCCCGAGGGCACACGCAGCCTCGATGGGAAGCTCTTGCCCTTCAAGGACGGGGCGTTCCGCCTAGCCATCGAAACGCAGGCCCAGCTCCTGCCCATCGCACTTTCGGGGACCGAGCACGCGCTGCGTAAAGGGGATTGGCGCCCGAGCCCGGCCCGCGGGCGCATCGCGGTCGGCAGCCCGATCCCCACCGAAGGCCTGACCCTCGAGGACACCCCCGGCTTGAAGCAAACGACCCTTCGCGCGCTGGAATCACTGGTTGCCAGCCTTTCCGATTAGGTCAATAAAAACAGCAGGTTGCTGAGCGAGTGGCGGCGCCCGTGCGGCCCCTCCGGGGGCCGCGAGTCACCGAACTGTCACCGAAGCGTGACTCGTGTGCCTCCGTGCTGGCGCACCGTCCCGCCAAGAGAAATTCCCGAATGAACGTGCCCAATTCCTCACGCTTTCGTGGCTCGCCCGAGCCGCGGGGCGACCGGTCCGTAAACGATCGCTTCTTCGATTTCCGCCTGCTTCCCTTGTTCGCCCTGGTGTTTGGTGTGGGAGCACTGTTCCTGTCCGGGTGCGATGCCGGCAAGGGTCGCCCCAAGATGGACGATGCCGCCCCCGTAGGCGTGATCTCCCTGAACGGCGCCGGCGCCACCTTCCCCTTCCCGCTCTATTCGAAGTGGATGAGTGAGTACAACAAGATCCACCCGAACGTCCGCATCAACTACCAGTCGATCGGCTCCGGTGGCGGTATCCGGCAGGTCACTGCCGGTACGGTCGACTTCGGGGCGAGCGATGCTCCGATGGACGCGGAATCGCAGGCGAAGGCCAGTGGCACCATCGACCAGATCCCCACCACGCTCGGTGCGGTGGCCGTTTCCTACAGCCTGGCCGGCATGACCGGATTGCGCCTAGACGGGGAGACGCTGGCCGAGATCTTCCAGGGCAAAATCCTGCGCTGGAACGACCCCAAGATCGCCGCCCACAATCCTGGTTTGAAGCTGCCGGACCAGGGCATCACGGTGATCTACCGTTCGGACGGCAGCGGCACGACCTCCGTGTTCACGGACTTTCTGGCGGCGGTCAGTCCTTCTTGGAAGAGCGAAGTCGGCGTGGGTAAGTCGATTCGTTGGCCAGTAGGTCTGGGCGCCAAGGGAAACGAGGGCGTGACTGGGCAGCTCAAGGTCACTCCCGGTGCGATCGGCTACATCGAGATCGCCTACGCCCTACAGAACAAGCTCTCCATCGCAGCCATCAAGAACAAGGCCGGCGAGTTCATGCTGCCCGATGTGGCTGCGGTCACGGCTGCGGCGTCCGAGGTCACGCTGCCCGAGTCGCTGACCGCTTCGATCGTGAACGCGGACGGCCCGGGCGCATACCCCATCGCCTCGTTCACCTATCTCCTGGTCTACCGCGAGGCGAAGGACCGTCGGAAAGGGGAAGCATTGGCGCGTTTCCTCTGGTGGGCACTCCACGACGGACAGAAGTTCGCCAGCGACCTGCACTACGCGCCGCTTCCAGCCGCGGTCACCGCCAAGGTCGAATCACGCCTGCGCGGTTTGACGGCCGGCGGCCAAGCGCTGCTCACCGGCCCCTGAGTTTTCCATGACGACCCTTTCCACCGATCTTCGATCACCCGGCGACGGCCCGCTGTCCGCGCGTCGCGCGGCGTCGCCGGTGAACTGGGGCGACCGCGTATTCAAGGTGCTGACGGCCGGCTTCGCCGCGCTCATCGTGGTGACCATCGCGGGCATGGCGCTGCAGATGCTGGTTTCGTCCAAGCTCAGTCTGCGCGAGTTCGGCTGGGGGTTCTTGATTTCGACGGACTGGAACCCGGTCGTGGGGAGCTTCGGCGCGCTGCCGTTCATATACGGCACGGTGGTCTCTTCGCTCTTGGCGCTCGCCATCTCGGTGCCCATCTCGCTCGGAGTGGCCATGTATTTGAGTGAGATGGCGCGGCCTGGCCTGCGCGCGCCGCTTGCGTTCTCCGTGGAGCTCCTGGCCGCCGTGCCCAGCGTCGTCTACGGCCTGTGGGGGATCTTCGCCCTGGCTCCACTGATGCGCGAGCACGTCGAGCCCACCCTGCGCGCCTTGTTTGGCTTCTTGCCCTTCTTCCAGGGCCCCAACCAGGGCTTCGGGCTGCTCACCGGCAGCGTCGTTCTGGCCATCATGATCACGCCGACCATCACCAGCGTGAGTCGGGAGGTTCTGCGCGCCATCCCGCGCACGTATCGCGAAGCAGCGCTCGCTCTGGGTGCTACGCGCTGGGAGTCGATTCGTACGGGGGTCCTGCCGGTGGCTCGACCGGGCCTGGTCGGTGCCGCCATCTTGGGTCTCGGCCGTGCGCTCGGTGAGACGATGGCGGTCACCATGCTGATCGGTAATCGGCCGGAGATCAGCGCGTCGCTCTTTGCGCCCTCCTACACGATGGCCAGTGTCATTGCCAACGAGTTCACCGAGGCCACCGAGGATCTCTACCTCGCTGCGCTGGCGGAAATTGGCCTTCTGCTCTTCGTGGTGACCATCCTGCTCAACCTGGTGGCTCGCTTCCTGGTCTGGCGGGTCGCGGCGGCGGGAGGTCGAACATGACCAGCATCAGGATGAGGGGGCTCGTCGACCACCTGGTCACGGGTCTCTGTGTGCTCTCGACCATCCTCGCCGTGGTGCCGCTCTTCAGCGTGCTCTACTACGTCGCGGCTCGAGGCTTGGGCGGAGTCAACCTGGCGTTCTTCACCATGTTGCCGGCGCCGGTCGGTGAGCAAGGAGGCGGCGCGGCGAACGCGATCGTGGGCAGCCTGGAGCTCGTGGGTTTAGCCTGTTTGATCGGCATTCCCCCTGGCATCCTGGCCGGCGTGTACTTGGCCGAGTACGGAAACTCCAAGCTCGGTCAGGTCGTCCGCTTCAGTGCCGACGTCATGTCCGGCGTGCCTTCGATCACGGTCGGCCTGTTCGTCTACGCCATCGTCGTCCTGCAGACCGGGCATTTCTCCGCCTATGCAGGGGGCCTGGCCCTCGCCATCATCATGCTGCCCACGGTCACGCGCACGACCGAGGAGCTCTTGCGCCTGGTGCCCGAAGCCTTGCGCGAGGCTGCGCTCGGCCTGGGCGTGGCCAAGTGGCGCACGACGGTCAGCATCCTGCTGCGCACGGCGCTGCCGGGCGTCGCTACCGGCGTCATGCTGGCCATTGCCCGCGTTTTCGGGGAGACGGCGCCGCTCTTGTTCACCTCGTTCAGCAATCGCTACTGGTCCGAGTCGCTGAACGAACCCACCGCTTCCCTGCCGGTGCAGATCTTCACCTACGCCGTTTCACCCTACGAGGACTGGCACCGCCAGGCGTGGGCGGCTGCCCTGCTCCTGGTGGCCTTCGTCCTCGTGCTCAATGTCACCGCTCGCTTGCTCGTGCGGCCCCGCGTCTGAGGTAATTCATGCAAACGTCACAAGCACAGTCAGTCGACCTTCGTCCCAGCGTCCTGGATTCCCCGCCGAGTGGGGCCCAAGAGTCGGTGGTCCGCGACTTGAGCGGTAACAAGCTGCGCACCAAGCAGCTGCGCGCTTTCTTCGGCAAGGCCGAGGTCCTGCGCGGCATCGACCTCGACTTCCCCGAAAGGAAGGTCACCGCCATCATCGGACCGTCCGGTTGCGGCAAATCGACCTTCATTCGCTGCCTGAACCGCATGCACGAGGTGGTGCCCGGCGCCACCTGCGCGGGCGAGGCGATGCTCGACGGGAAAGACATCTTCCGCATGGACCCGGTTCACTTGCGGCGTGAGGTCGGCATGGTGTTCCAGAAGCCGAATCCGTTTCCCACCATGTCCATTCGCGACAACGTGCTCGCTGGGTTGCGTCTCAACGGCATCAAGGTCGCGGACGCCGACGCTCTGGTCGAGAAGTCGCTGCGTCAGGTGGCGATGTGGGACGAGGTGAAGGATTCGCTCGGGCGCTCGGGGATGAGTCTCTCCGGCGGACAGCAGCAGCGACTCTGTATCGCGCGCACCATCGCCATGCAGCCGAAGGTGATCCTGATGGACGAGCCCTGCTCGGCGCTCGATCCCATCGCCACCGCGCGCGTGGAAGAGCTGATCCACGAGCTCAGGGACAGCTACACGATCGTGATCGTGACGCACAACATGCAGCAGGCCGCGCGAGTCGCACATTTCACTGCATTTTTCTACATGGGCGAGCTGGTGGAGCGAGGCGAGACCAAAGAAATTTTCACCAGACCGTCACAGCAGCGCACAGAAGATTACATCACCGGCCGGTTCGGCTAGAGTTCGTTACGGTAATGTCACCGCTGCACACTGACCGAGAGTACGAGGCGGAGCTGGCGCGCCTCCGGGAGCACCTGCTCCTGATGGGTGCGCACGTGGAGTCCCAGCTCACCGCGGCCTTGGCCAGCTTCGCCACGCAAGACACCGTCGCGGCGCGCTCGGTCACCGGGGGTGATGTCGAAATCGACCGCATCGAAGTCCTCATCGACGGGGCCTGCGTGGAGCTCCTCGCGACCCGCCAACCCGTGGCCAAGGACCTACGCTTCGTGCTGACGTCGCTCAAAGTGGTGACGGATCTCGAGCGCATCGGAGACCTGGCGGGCAAGGTGGCGCGTCTGGTGGCCGAGGGCATTCAGGTCAGCGACGTGCAGGTGTGCCGGCAGACGGAGGAGCTCGGCCGCGCCGTGACCGCGATGCTGCATGATGCCATCGACGCCCTGGTCGAATCGGACGTGCTCAAGGCAGAGGCGGTGATCCAGCGCGACGATGCCATCGACGCTGCCTGCGCTACCCTGCTCAAGGCGATTGCCCAGGCGATCACGGGGGATCCGGGGCGCGTGGAAGCCTACCTCAGCTTGCATACCGTCGCGCGCAGTATCGAGCGCATCGGCGACCACAGCACGAACGTGGCCGAGATGGTCGTGTTCCTGGTACGTGGGCAGTACGTACGGCACCTGCGCCATTCCGTTTGGATGCACAAGGCCGAAGAAAAGCTGCACTGAGCCTGCGAAAGCGCCTCTGATGACACTGTTCCGACCGTGCATCGACCTGCACGCAGGTCGAGTGAAGCAGATCGTCGGCGGAAGCCTGACCGACGCTGGAGCACGAGAGAACTTCGTCAGCTCCCTTCCGGCGGCTCACTACGCCGAGCTCTACGCCAAGGATCGGCTCGTCGGCGGGCACGTGATCCAACTTGGCCCTGGTAACGAGGACGAGGCGCGCGCCGCGCTGGCGGCGTTTCCTGGCGGTCTGCACCTGGGCGGTGGGGTCACGGCGGAAAGCGCCCAGGGCTGGCTGGACGCCGGGGCGAGCCATGTCATCGTGACCAGTTTTCTCTTCGACGGCGTCCGTTTCGCCCCAGAGCGGCTAGCCCAGTTGACCAAGGTCGTGCCGCCCGAGCGGCTGGTCATCGACTTGTCGTGTCGGCGCGTGGGCTCGGGCTGGCGAGTGGCAACCAACCGCTGGCAGACCGTAACCGAAACCGCCGTGAGCGAGCGCCTGCTCCGTGAGCTCTCCGCATCCTGCTCCGAGTTTCTCGTGCATGCGGCCGATGTGGAGGGCCTGTGCGAAGGCATCGACGAGGACCTCGTGCGTCTACTCGGCGACTCATCGCCGCTCCCGACCACCTATGCGGGCGGTGCTCGCGATATCGCCGATCTCGAGCGCGTGCGAGCGCTCTCCGCTGGGCGCGTGGATTTGACGTTCGGCAGCGCCCTCGACCTCTTCGGGGGGACCCTCGTGCGCTACCCTGACTGTGTGGCTTGGAATCGAGCCCAGGGGAAATGACGGTGGTTGGATCGAAAGGCCCGTCCGCTTGGCGGCGCTGGCTCCGTGAGCCTTTGCTGCACTTCTTCGTCGCCGGAGGGCTCTTGTTCGGGCTCCGTGGCTTCCTTTCGGAGGATCCGCATTTGATCGTGGTGACACCGGGTCTGCGCGCCGAGCTCAATCGTCGCTTCCAGGACGAGCGCGGTCGGCCTCCCAACGAGGAAGAAGCCGCCGCAGCCTTGCGCACCTGGAAGCACGAGGAGGCGGTGTTTCGTGAGGGCCTGCGCCGCCAGGTCGAAAAGGACGACCCCGGGGTGCGTGCGGCGGTGATCCACAAGATGCAGGCGATCGCCAGCCTGCAAACACCCGAGCCCCGGCCGACGGAGGCTGACCTCTCCGCCTGGCTCGAAGCGCAGCGCTCGGTCTACGAGCTGCCCCTGCGCTACGACTTCGAATTCCTGACCTTCCACAGGGGCCAGGCCGGCACGGAGGCGGCGCTCGAAGAAACGGAGCGCACGCTGGCGTCGGGTGCACCACCGAGGACGCTCGGGCGACCGCTGAAAGGCGGGAAGCTGGCGGCTGCCGAGCTCGAGAGTCGCCTCGAACCCGAGTTGGCTGCTCGGATCCCGTCTCTGCCGCAGGGACCGTGGCAGCGGGTCGACGGAGCCGAAGTGGTCTGGCTGGTTCGGGTCAAGGGGACCTTGGGCGGGCTGCCGACGATCGAGGCGCTGCGCCCCCGTTTGATCACGGACTGGACGCAGGCCAAAAGGCAGGAAGCAGCGGACGCGGCTCTCTTGCGTGAGCTTTCGGCCTATCGGTACGAGGAGCAGAAGTGAGCCGCGCGGCTGCGCTCGCCCTTGCTGCGCTCGTCGTGCTCTGGGGAGCCCTTTGGGCCAGGCCAGCGCAGGCTCACCCAATCGACGCTGCCTCGCTCACCCTCTCCGAGGTGAGTCCGGGTCTGTTCGAGATGCGCTTCGTCGCGGTCTCGCCTGCCTTGCAGCGAGAGCTCCGCGTGCCAGCGAATTTTCCAGCGACCTGCCGCCAGCTGGGGGCACGGCTCGATTGTGGCGCTTCGGGCCTCGTGGGCGAGATCGAGTTTCCGTGGCTCGAGGGCACGCTGACGCGGCTGCTCGTCGACATCCAATGGCGAGATGGGACGCACCTACTCCGAGTGGTCACGCCGAGCACTCCTTCGATTGTCGTGTACGGGGGTCAGGGGGGAGCGCCCGTGTCACAGGTTCTCTTCGACTACACCGGACTCGGCATCGAGCACATCCTCTTTGGGTTCGATCACCTCTTGTTCGTCATCGCGCTGGCCCTTCTCGTGCGCGGTCGTGCACGTCTGATCGTGACGGTTACGGCTTTCACGCTGGCGCACAGCATCACCCTGGTGGGCACGGCGCTCGGTCTCTTCTCGGTCCCGGTCGCGCCGGTGGAAGCGATGATCGCCCTTTCGATCGTGCTGGTCTGCGCGGAATGCCTGCGCCCGGAGGATTCGCTGACGCGGCGCGCACCTTGGCTCGTGGCGCTGTCGTTCGGCCTGCTCCACGGCTTCGGCTTCGCCAGTGCGCTTTCCGAGATAGGTCTACCCGAGCAGCACCTGCCGCTCGCACTTCTCAGCTTCAACTTGGGCGTGGAGCTGGGGCAGGTCCTGGTCGTGCTCGCCTTCGTCGGCCTGACTTGGTTCGCCGGCCGCGCGCCACTGCTGCGCGCGCTGCCCAAGGACGTCTCCGCGCGGGTCCTTTCTTATGCGATGGGCTCGCTGGCCGCCTTTTGGTCGATCGAAAGGGTGCTGGCTGCCCTGGGCCCATGATCGGTTTGCCCATGATCGGCTTGCCCATGATCGGTTTGCCGCCGCTCTGACCTTGCCACACTGGCTGGGCATGATCATGATGGCCGGGATGCAGGCTCATCGGATCTCCTCTTGGCGTCATTTTGCCTCGATTGCTCTGCTCTCCCTGAGCGCGCTGTCGCTCTCCGGCTGCGGCTACAACGAGGTGATCACTCAGGATGAGGCGGTCAAGGCAGGTTGGGCCGAGGTACAGAACCAGTACCAACGGCGGGCGGACCTGGTGCCGAACCTGGTCAAGACAGTGAAAGGAGCGGCCAACTTCGAGAAGGAGACGCTCGAGGCGGTCGTGCAGGCGCGGGCCAAGGTTGGCCAGCTCAACGTCGACCAGTCGGTGACCGAGGATCCAGCCAAGCTCCAGGCGTTCCAGAAGGCGCAGGGAGAGCTCGGTTCCGCGCTGTCTCGTCTCTTGGTCGTTGCCGAGCGCTACCCGGAGCTCAAGGCGACCGACGCCTTCCGAGATCTGCAGGCGCAGCTCGAAGGCACGGAAAACCGCATTACGGTGGCACGCAACCGCTACATCGAGGCCGTGGCCGAATACAACAAGGTGGTGCTCCACTTCCCGAGCTCCATCGGCGCCGGCATGCGCGGCAAGAAGGAACGCCCCACCTTCACCGCGACGGCCCCCGGTGCCGAGCGTCCACCCGAAGTGGAGTTCTAGTCGATCGTGCTGACGCACCGAGCTCCCATGGCTGTGGTGCGCCTCCTCCTCGCCCTGCTCTTGCTCCTGGTCCCCGGGAGCGCGCTCGGCGGGCCGAAGGTGCCCAAGCTCGAGTCACCGGTCACGGACACGGCTGGACTATTGTCGCCCGCCGCGCGGCAGGAGCTCGAAAAGGCGCTCCTCGCCTACCAGAGCAGCACGGGACATCAGTTTGCGTTCGTGTCGGTGCCCAACCTCGACGGCACGACCATCGAGGATTTCGGCCAGGAAGTTGGCAAGGCCTGGCGTCTCGGGGACGCCAAGCGCGACGACGGGCTCATCTTGCTCGTGGCGCGCACGGAGCGGGCCGTGCGGGTCGAGGTCGGCTACGGCCTCGAGGGTGCGGTGCCGGATGCCGTCTCCGCCCGCATCATTCGCCAGACCATCGTGCCCGCCTTTCGCCAAGGTGATTTCGACGGCGGTGTGCTCGGCGGCTTCGAACGTCTCATGCACGCGGCCAAGGGCGAGGCGCTTGGTGAGAAGAAGAGACCAGCGATCGTCCCGGACGCGCGCTGGGTTCGCTGGCTGCCAATCGCCATCATTCTGATCTTGTACCTCTTTGGATCGATGGGGGGGCCGCGGGGCGGACGTCGCCGGCTGGGTGGGCTCGGAGGAGGCGGGATGGGAGGCCTAGGCTTCCCCATGCTCGGCTCGGGAGGGTTCGGGGGCAGGAGCGGCGGATTTGGCGGCGGCGGGTTCGGCGGCGGCGGCGGTGGATTCGGCGGAGGCGGCGCGTCCGGGCGCTGGTAGGCGATGTTTTCGGAGAGTGACAAGAGCGAGATCGCCGAGCTCGTGCGGGCGGTCGAAGCGCGCACCAGCGGCGAGGTCGCCGTCGTCTGGAGTGCACGTTCGGACGACTACGTCCTGGTGCGCGCCCTCTGGTCGCTCGCCTTGGCCGCCGTCTTGGTCGCCGAGCTGTCGGCACTCCACTTCGAGCTGGCGGGCCCGGTGCTGCCGGCACTGACGCTCCTGGTCACCATCGCCTTGTACTTTCTTTGCGGCGTCGCAGCCGTCACGCGCCGACTCGTTCCGAGCGCCGTGCAGGCTGAGCGAGTCCATCGGCAAGCGCAGGTGGCCTTCTTGGAGCTCGGGGTGACCGAGACCGACGGGCGCGGCGGCGTGCTCCTGTTCCTGAGCGAGCTCGAGCACCGGGTGGAGATCCTGGCCGACCGCGGCATTGCGGCGCGCGTGGACCAGGGTGTGTGGCAGTCGGTGGTCGACGAGCTGATTTCTGCGCTGAAAGCGGGCAAGACCATGCCGGGCGTGCGGCGTGCCCTCGAGCGCATCGGCGAGCTACTCGAACGTGAGTTCCCGCGCGAGGCTGCCGACCGAAACGAGCTCCCGGACGCGCCGCGCGAGCTCGGCTAGTGCCTACTGCGAGCGGCCTGCCGGCAGGGACCTACTGCTCGAGCGTCTTCTGAAAGCGGATGCCCGGCCAGTCCTTTTCCGTCGTCTCGAGGTGCCAGGAGTTCCGCGCCAAGAACACGGGGATGCCAGTGTGGTCGGAGGCCAAGTAGCCCTCGTTGCCGTTGCGAAAGCGGTCGAACTCCTTGGGGTCGTCGAAGCGCAGCCAACGTGCGGTGTAGAGACTCGCCGTCTCGAACACGACCGGGATGTCGTACTCGGTGCGGATGCGGTCGCGCAGCACTTCGAACTGGAGCGCGCCAACGACACCGACCACCCAGTTCGAGCCGATACTCGGCTTGAACACGCGCGCTGCGCCCTCTTCTGCGATCTGTTCGAGCGCGCGCCCCAGATGCTTGGCCCTGAGGGGGTCGGTGGCGCGAACGCGTTGCAAGTGCTCGGGCGCGAAGCTCGGAATGCCTGAAAAATGCAGCTCCTCGCCTTCGGTCAAAGTGTCACCGATGCGCAACTTGCCGTGGTTGGGCACGCCGATGATGTCGCCAGCGTACGCGTCTTCGACGATGCCCCGCTCTTGGGCGAAGAACAGGACCGGGTTGTGCACGTTGAGCTGATTGCCGGTGCCGACGTGGTTCAGCCGCGCGCCGCGCTGGAAATGACCGGAGCACAGGCGCAAGAAGGCAATGCGGTCACGGTGCTTGGGGTCCATGTTCGCCTGGATCTTGAAGACGACGGCGGTGACCTTGTCTTCGTTCGCTTGGACCGTGCGCTCGCGGGCCTTCTGCGGGCGGGGTGGGGGGCAGAACTGCGCGATACCAGCCAAAAGCTCACTGATGCCGAAGGTCTGGAGCGCCGAGCCGAAGAACACGGGCGTCATGTGGCCCTCGAGGAAGTCCTTGCGGTCGAACTTGGGGCAGAGCTCGCGCGCCATGTGCGCTTCTTCGCGCAGCGCGGCGACGTGGCGCTCGGGCAAGAGTTGGTCGAGCTTGGGGTCGTCCAGGCCCTGGCATTCTTCGGCCACGTCGACCAGCTTTTCCTTGCTGCGTTCCATCAAGAGCAGGCGGTCGCGGAAAAGGTCGTAACAGCCGAGGAAGTCGCGCCCCATGCCGATGGGCCAGCTGGCGGGGGTGACGTGGAGCTGCAGATCATTTTCGATCTCGTCCATGATCGCGAACGGTTCGCGACCTTCACGGTCGAGCTTGTTGACGAAGGTGACGATGGGGATGTCGCGCAGGCGGCACACTTCGAACAGCTTGCGCGTCTGCTCCTCGATGCCCTTGGCGGCGTCGAGCACCATGATGGCCGCATCGACGGCGGTGAGCGTGCGGTAGGTGTCCTCCGAGAAATCGGCGTGGCCGGGCGTGTCGACCAGGTTGAAGACGAAGCCGTCCTTCTCGAACGTCATGGCCGACGCCGACACGGAGATCCCGCGCTCTTGCTCGACCTTCATCCAGTCCGAGCGCGCCCGCCGCGCGTCACCGCGCGCCTTGACTGCGCCGGCGGCCTGAATTGCGCCGCCGAGCAAGAGCAGCTTCTCGGTGAGCGTGGTCTTGCCCGCGTCCGGGTGCGCGATGATCGCGAACGTCCTGCGCCGGGCGATCTGGGCCTCTAGGTCCGACATCGGGCCGGACTATGGCCGAGAGTGGGCGCAGTTCAACCGTCTGCGCTCGAGGTTCAGCGGCGGCCCTTGAAGTCCATCATTTGCTGCACCACCGACTCCGAGGCTTCGGCGACTTCGGCCTCCTCGCGAGCCAAATCGGCGCAGTCTTCGCAGAGCTTCTGCTTTTTGCCACCCTTACTGACCACGGTCAGCTCATCCACTTCCTCACCGCACGACTTGCAGACGGGCATGGGCTGATTCTAGTCGGCGGCGGTCCTTCGCCAACACGTTCAACCAGTCGGCCCGGTGCGGCGGCCGCTCGAGCCGTGGGCGTCGCGAGGGCGGGGTATGCCCCCGCGCCATCCGCCAAAGGCCGTTTTTCCCTGGAGCTTCGGGACCTACCCAGCCTGCCCGGTACGAAGTGACGTTCCGTCCTCTCAGGCGCGTTTCGCTGAGGGCAGCTTGGGTGCTAAAGCGTCCGGCACTGCATGAACGCGCCTCCTTCCTCCGCTCAGCTGTCGCGCCGCGACTTCCGTCACACCAAGATCATCTGCACGCTCGGCCCGGTCAGCTCCAGCGAGGAGGTGCTGCGCCAGATGGCGACGGCGGGCATGAATATCGCTCGCTTCAACATGTCGCATGGTACCCACCAGACGCATGGCGAGATGATGAAGGTCATCAAGAAGCTGAACCGGGAGCTCAATCATCCCATCGCCATCCTGCTGGACACGCAGGGCCCCGAGATCCGCACCGGTGAACGCAGCGAGGCCCTCATGCTCGAGCCGGGCGAGGAAGTCACCTTGACCGTCAGCACCACGGAAGCTGGTGACGAACGCACGGTGTTCGTCAACTACCCCGATCTGGTGATTGACCTGAAGGTGGGCGATCGGGTGACCCTGGACAACGGCATCATCAATCTCGAGGTTCTGGCAGTTTCTGGCACCAAGATGCGTTGTCGCGTCGTCGACGGCGGCAAGGTCGGCTCGCGGCGGCACGTGAATCTGCCTGGTGTGCGCGTCAATCTGCCGTCGATCACCGACAAGGATGCCAAGG
>Ga0315912_10002966_pt1 | contig 17370 bp, 9 predicted proteins | sample VfabasoilMG_FD_204469 | JGI IMG/M metagenome (GOLD analysis project Ga0315912, IMG submission 204469) | Garden soil microbial communities collected in Santa Monica, California, United States - V. faba soil | ecosystem: Environmental > Terrestrial > Soil > Garden | place: USA: California...
TAGCGTGTACGAGGCGAGCTCACCGTACTCGTTGTAGTCGAATCGCCACGCTGAGCCATCGGGATAGCGGATCGCCGAGAGCACTTCGACCGGGCTCGTCCAGCCCGCAGGGTCTCCCTCTTCGTTGTCGGGCACGGTCAGCTGGCGGGCCGGTGACTCGTAGATCAGCTGCGTCGTCGCGGTCTGCCCTCCGAACGCGGGATAACTCACCGAGCGGATACGCGAGAAGGCGCTCGTACCGGGCGGATCGATCGCGGTGCTGATGACCCGTCCATGGCTGTCGGTGATGGAGCGGATGAGGTGCGCCGACGACGGATCGGCGTAGTAGTTGATGTCGACGCGATTCCCGAAGGGATCGATGATCGTCGTGAGCCACCAGCCTTCGCGATCCCAGTGCTGGGGCCCTCCCAAGCCGTTGCGCTGGGGATCCATGATGAAGTGGTCGTACTGGTAGATCGTGCCGTCGGGCATGAAGGCCTTGTAGGTCTTCTCCTGCCAGTCAGGGACTCCGGGCAGGTCGTACGTGGCGTCGTAGTTCCAGGTGACGCGGATCCTGCTGCCGTCACGAGTGATCAGGTGCTCGTCGACCAGGGTCCACTGATCGAGGCCTTCGGTGGCCATGCTGTAGAGTCGATGCTCGACGCCGTCGGGAGTCGTCAGGTACAGCCAGCTGTACTCGCCGCCGGGATCCGACGTTCGCCGGATGCAGCCGAGCGACACGTTCCACCAGGCGCCCGTCTCGGCGAAGCCGGAGTCCTTGGCCTGCCAGTACCCGTAGTACGGTTCGTCCCAGTACCGAAGGAGCTGGAGAGGCGAGGCGTCGAGCGTCGCGTTCAGCGTGAGATCGATCCGATCGCTCACCTTCAGTGAGCAGAGCGGGCGCACGATCCGGGCCTGACCGCTGAACAGGTTGAGCTCGACGCCGCCGGGCAGCACCTGGACGTCGGATCCGTTGTAACCCGGGATCTGCATCCAGTTGTTGCTGCTGGGATGCGGCGAGCCGGACGCCCCGGAAGCCAGCACGATGGCAAGCAAGCCGGCGACGCGAGATGCAGATCTGCGTTCCCCCATGACGCCCCCCTCCGCGGACCGCGCTCGTGGACTACGAGACACCGATGTCCGTCACTTGCGTTCAAGCTACTCCAGGAGTTGCGCGACGGCAAGTGGCGACGCGCGTGCGATGCCGGGAGCGCCGGCTTCCCTCGCGCGGAAGACATGCTAGTCTCGCGTTCAGCGCACCAGCCGATGGCACGCTGCCGTCCGGGATCGCGCAGAGGGAGGCTCGATGATGCAGACAATGAAGTCGGCGGCAGCTTCGGCGCGGGCACTCGCGATCTCGGCGGCACTGATGGCCTGTCTCGCTGCCGTCGTCTCGCATGCGGGCACCTGGTCATCGAGGATCGACGAGCCGTGGTCGCAGGAGCTCGTGGACATCGTCCCGCTCGACAACGGTCTCTGGGTGGGCTGCGGAGGCGACGGCGCCAGCAGCTTCGTGGCCGCGTTCGATGCGGTCGGCGGCATCCCGTGGGCGGTGCAGTTCACGCATCCGGATCTCTGGCTCACGTCGCTCACGCGACTTCCCGGCGGCGACATCGTGGTCGCCGGAACAATCTGGCCTCCAACCGGCAACTCCGAGGTCTTCCTCGCGCGCCTTTCGGCGGGTGGGGCCATTGCCTGGGAGCGAACGATGGGTGGAACCGAGGACGAAATGGTCTTCGGCGTCGAGGCGACCAGGAACGGCGAGATCTTCGTCGCAGCACAGTCGCGATCGTACGGAAGCGGAAACTACGACGCGTGGCTGTTGCGGGTCAGAGACGACGGCAGCATCGTCTGGCAGGAGGCCATCGGCAGTGCCGCGATCGAGTATCCGTGGGCCGCCAAGGAGGCGCCTGACGGCACGATCTGGGTCGTCGGTTCGGCGCAGGCCTACGGAGCGGGAGGAGGCGACGCCTGGATCCTCAGGCTCGATGCCGCCGGAACGATCCTGTCCCAGGTGGCGGTGGGAGGCGCCGGCGGCGACCAGGCGACAGCCGTCGATGTCGGTCCGGACGGCACCGCGTGGGTCGCTGGCGTGTCGAGCTCCTGCCCCGGTGGCCTTCTCTCGGATGCCTACGTGGCGAGCTTCGATCCCGGCGGGAACCTGTCGTGGGCGCGCACGTTCGGCGTGAGCGGCTCGGATCGCGCAGCGGCCATCGTCGCCACGTCGCCCTGCGGCGCATTCCTCGCTGGACACTTCGACTTCGCGCCTGGTTCGGGCGCGGAAGGCGACGCCTTCCTCGCTCACGTGAGCTCCGGCGGCGACGCCAGCTGGGTCCGCCGCTACGACGCGGGGCTCGACGAGTCCGTGGCATCGCTGGTCCTCGCGCCGGATGGCGGGCTCATTGCGGCGGGCTACACGGACACGGCGGGGATCAGCTCGCGCGATCCCTGGATCCTGCGCACCGATGCTGCCGGCGGAGTGGATCCGTCATGCGGCGTCCCGCTGTCGGAGACGATCTCGACGGCGCCGTGCGGCGACGTCGTGACGATCACCAACGCGCCGGTCGTCTCGACGAACGCCGTCAGCACCGTCCTCGCGCCCCTGTCGGCGCCTTGGGCGCCGACATCGCTGCTTGCGTGCATGGGCGACGGCGGCGGCTTCTCGGGCACGGGCCAGCGCGCCTACATCTATCCCAGGTTCACCGGCGAGCTGGCGAACCTGCAGGAGACCAGCGACGGCGGCTTCATCTTCAGCACGACGATCTGGACCGGGACGAGCGCATCCAGCCCCGCCATCGTCCGGACCGACGCCATGCTGATGCCGATGTGGGCGGTGCGCGTGGACACGTCGTCGTTGGATCGTCAGGTGCGCGTGCAGGCGCTCGCCGAGACGCCGGATTGCGGCTTCCTCGTCGCCGGCCATCAATCGAATCCCGGCGGCACGGCGACCGAGGGGCTGTTGCTCAAGCTCGACGGCTCGGGCGCGCCGCAATGGGGCGAGACTCTCGCGCGTTTCGCCGTCACGACGATCTTCGCCCTGACCGTCGATGATCTCGGCACCGCCTTCGTTGCCGGCACGGCGAGCTATTCGCCATGGCTCGCCGTCGTCGATCCCATGGGCGGCATCGTGGCGAGCCGCTGTTATCGCCAAGGCTCGGTGTCCGGGTTCCAATCGATCGAGCGCCTCATGGACGGTCGGCTCGTTGGGACCTTCGGCGGGAGTCCGGCAGAGGGCGTGGCGGTCGTGAAGTCCGATCTCTCGCTGGTCTGGATGCGGAGAGCGCCGCCGCTTGCCGGAAGCACGTACCTGCGGACCGCCCTGCAGCTCGCGCAGGGCGACATCGCGTTCGTCATCGACAACGCGGTGCATCGGTTCGATCTCGCCGGTACCCAGCTCGGCTCGGTCGCCGTCCTGGGTCTCCGTAACGATGATGCCCTCGGTGCGGCAGTCATGCCCGATGGAGGGCTGGCCTTGGCAGGGATGTGGTTCACCACGCCCACGCTGGACATCGATTTCCCAGTGGTCAAGCTGGACAGGTCGTTGGCCTTCCATTGGGCGAGTGACATCGGAACGGACATCCGGAGCGAGTTCACCGGGAGGGAAGCCTTGATCCCGACCAGTGGCGGTGGGCTGGCGGCCGGGGGTTTCACCGACTTCGGCGGTGGCGCGAGCGGGCCCTGGCTGCTGAAGCTGAACGAGATGGGCATGTTCGATTCCGACAACGGTTGCGCGACGCGCGCCGCGCTCGCGGTCAACGCCATCAGCCGCCCGTTTGGCAGCTACGTTCCCGTCATCGAGAATGTCCCACTGACCATCGGGCCCAATCCGCTGCGCGTCACTCCGATCGCCGTGGACGTGAGGGACGGCTGCTTCACTAACTGAGCAGCTCTGGCGCCAGTGTCACGCTCGCGTCGCGGGCTTGCGGCGCATGCGATGATGCGCGCCGCGTGACGTCACGATCTCATGCCGCGAGCGGCGGCCTGCTTGCCGTGGGGGCGTTCACGTTCTGGGGGCTCGCGCCGCTCTACTTCCATCCGCTGCGGCACGTCGATCCGCTCGAGGTGCTCGCGCATCGCGTGACGTGGTCGGTCGTGTTCCTCGTCGCCGTCGCCGTGGCGTTGCGCAAGGGGCCCGACATCCTGCGCGTCGTGCGCGCGCCGCGCGTCCTGCTCGCGCTGCTGCTCAGCGCGGCGCTCATCTGCGTGAACTGGGGACTCTTCATCGTCGCCGTCGCGCGGGAGGAGGTGCTCCAGGCGAGCCTCGGCTACTTCCTCAACCCGCTGCTGAACGTGATGCTGGGCGTGGTCGTCCTCGGCGAGAAGCTGCGCCGCGCGCAAGGCATCGCCGTGATCATCGCGGGCACCAGCCTGGTCGCGCTCGCCGTGCACGTCGGCGGCGTACCGATCATCGCGTTGCTGCTCGCGGGGACCTTCGCTGCCTACGGCCTGGTGCGCAAGCTCATCCCCGTCGATGCGCTGACGGGCCTGCTGATCGAGACGCTGCTCCTCGTGCCCGCGGCGATTGCGGTCCTGATCCTTCGCGCGAATGCGGGGATCGCGATCTTCGGCGACGATCGCATGACCTACATGCTTCTGCTCTTCGCGGGCGCGTGGACGGCCATCCCGCTGCTGCTTTTCGTCGGCGCCGCGAGACGGCTCACGCTGACGTCGCTCGGATTCTTCCAGTACCTGGCGCCGACGCTTCAGTTCCTCCTCGCCGTCGTCGCGTGGCATGAGCCGTTCGGCCTCGCGAGACTGCTCGCGTTCTGCGGGATCTGGCTGGCGCTGGGAATCGTGTCCGTGGACGCGCTCCTCGTCGCGAGGGCGCGCGTGAAGGCGTGACCTCGCGACGCTCAACGCACGCGACGCGCAGCCACGTCGATCTCGAATGGAATCGGCTCGTCGTACATGGGGTCTCCGGCCACGCCGCGGAGCACCGTGTCCTCGACGCTCACATCGGCGAGGCCGTCGATGCCGACATCCGGCGTGATCCATTGCGTGTCAGCGAAGAGGATCGTGAAGCGCGAGCCTCCTCCCAGTGCGAGTGCCGGGACCGCGGGCATCTCGACGGCATGCTCGATGTCTCCGCCGAAGCAATCGATCTGTCGCTGCGTGACGGGATCGACGACGTAGGCGAGGGCGCCGGCAACGACGACGAGCCGGGCGCCATCGGGATGCAACCTCACCGCGTCGAGGCCGCGCCAGGCGCGCTGGAAGTTGCCGACCCACGGCGCGACGCCTCGTGGGCTGACGCGGACGACGAGCCCTTCCCGGAACGTGCCTCGGCCCCGAGGTGCGAACGCCTTCGCCAGCGGCCCGTAGGGTGGCAAGCCCGCGAGGATCTCCCACTCGACGATCATCACGGCATCATGCCTGAGAGCGGCGTCGTCCGATCACCTCCAACCCGATGAGCAGCGTCACGCCTCCCGCGATGCCGAGGAACATGTCGAGCAGCGTGTCGGCGAGATCGCCTTGTGCCGTCGTGCCGACGTACTTGTCCGAGATGAACTCTGCGAACTCCCAGGCGACCGTCGCGGTACCGACGAGCCCAATCACGAGCACTGCATGCGTGCGGGGATCGCGCGGGCCGAGCAGCCCCACGCGCGCCGCATGGAACGCCGCCGAGCGGAAGAACCACGCGATGGCGACGCCACCGAGAAAGTGCATCCAGATGTCGAGAAACGGGAGGCTCCTGTAGAGATCGAACGGCAGCGAGGCGACGACGTGGACGAGGAACACGAGCGTCGGCGCCCATGCCGCTTCGCGCGCCGTCGAGAGGATCCACGACGCGATCGGCGAGCGCGTCGGCTGCGCGTCGGACGGACGAGGCGTCATGCTGGCTGCGCACGCATCGCGCGGCGACGCATCACGAAGTACCGCACGGACAACGCTGTCACGACGAGGAGCACGAGCCACCGCAATGCGGACGCTCGTGAGTTGCGCGGCGCCGGGGCGAGCGCGGCCTCGCGCACGAAGCGCTTCATTGCCGCGGCGTCCACCCATGCGTCGATCGAAGCAGCGTCGCCGTCGACGGGTTGCGTGGGAATGCCGGCGGGCATCACGACGTCGCTGATCCACGCGCGGAACCATGCGCCGTCGGTGCTCGCGGGCATTCGGCCGCGGCCGTCATGCGCGATGATGCAGCGCCCCGCCGTCTTCGCGTCGTAGAGGAAGAACAGCGCCGTCTCGCCCATGACGGCCGTCGACGTGTCGCAGGTCCATGTCGGCGACGCGAGCACCTCGACGCCAGCGGGCGGATGGCCCTTCCAGGTCTCCAGGACATCGATCCGCGCCCAATCGCGCCCTGACGCGTCCTGCACCATCGACGTCGCGCGCGCCACGACGACGTGATCGCTGTACATGGCGAGATGGGCCAGCGAAGTGGGCCCGACCTTCGCGCTCACGGGCGCCGCGCCCGCGGCGAGGGCGAAGCCGATCATCCAGCGAGCGATGCGTGCGCAGCTCATTGGGCCTCGCGCTGACTCCGGCGACGCCAGAGTCTACCGGCGCGATGCGAGCGTGACGATTGCCAAGCAGATGAGGACGTTGCGGAGCATGGCGCCTCCCTGGAAAGGCTCGGGCGCCTCAGCGGCCGTAGTGGCCGGAGGGACCTTCGAGGCCGTTGCTGCCGATCTCGGTGACGAGGAAGTACTCGGGCTGGCCCGCGAGCGGGAGTGAGAGGTACGAGGCATCGAGCGGCGAGGCGTCGAGATCGAGCGGCGTGATGTCGAGGAACGCCGGATCGACCGGCCAGTCCGGGGGAAGCGCGGCGGGCCACGGTGAGTCGGCGCGCCGCACGCGGTAGGACGTGGCGCACGCGTCGCCGGATCCACTCCACGTGAGCAGGATGTCGGTACCGCTCTTGGTGACGCGCAGCGAGTCGCCGATGGGTGTCGCGGGCGTGCAGCCAAGGCCGCCGCCGGGATAGATGTCGAAGAGCTCGCAGTGGAAGGCCTTCGTGGACGCGACGGCGTTCGTGACGCTCACGTCCACCGGGCCGGGCGTCGCGTTCGGAGGAATCGTGATGTCCGCCTCGAGCAGCATTGGCGAGAGGACGCGCACGGCATCCACGAGGATCTCCGGCCCGAACGAGACCATGGCGTCAGCGTCGTAGAGGCCGCCGCTCACGACGACCGTGAGGCTCGTGCCCGCATCGGCGCCGGCGGGCAGCACGCCGTCGAGCGACTCGGGCTCGAGGAGATCGAGCGCCCACGAGCTCGCCTGGAGGTTCGTGCTCGAGAGGGGCGTGACGCCGCTCAGCGCGGGATCGACGAGGAAGATCGCGCCCGTGCCGGTGTCGAGCGGATCGGCCGACGCATCGATCACGTAGATCGAGCCGTTGCCCTCGACGACGAGGCCCTGCGGCTCGACGAACATCGGCGAGGTGAAGGAGCCCACGACGTTGTCGGTCGGCGGCAGCGCTGGATCGATGCGGAAGAGCGTGCCGCGGCCGCCCGCGATGCGATCGAGCACCAGCAGCGTGCCGCCGGGCTCGACGGCGACGTCGCGCAGCCCGCGCGACTGCGGGAAGGCGGAGACGAGCTCGACCGCGCCCGTCGCGGGATCCACGCGGAACACCGCGCCCGGATTGCGGAACGCCGTCGGCTCGGCGAGCTGATCCACGACGTACAGCATCCCGTCGCGCCCGAATGCGACGGCGAGAGGATCCTCGAAGATCGTCGGCGCGCCCGTGGGAATCGGATCGGGGTAGAGCGAGCCGTCGGCGACGAGATCGACGCCGCCGGTGACGGGGGAGACCGCGAAGATGGCGCCGTGGCCGCCGAAGCCCAGCGTGTCGGGCCCGAAGCCGGAGGGATCCGCATCGAGATCGGCGACGACGAGCTGCGACGAGCGATAGCCCCACGCGAGGCCGATGGGATCGACGAAGGCGCCGCCGGGACCGCAGTTGCTGATGGAGCCGCCGCAGTCGGTGCCGTCGGAGAGCACGAGGAGATTGCCGGTCGAGCGCTCGAGCTGGAAGACGGCGCCCCGGCCGGAGTTGCCGTTGGGATCCGGCCCGAGCCCGGAGGGATCGGCCTCCATGTCGGAGACGAAGATCTCGCGGTCGTCCCCGACGGCCAGGTGCGCGAGGAAGCGCGTCGGGCCGATGCCGCCGACGGTCGTCTGATTCGTGTCGGCGGGCTCGAGGGGATCGACGTCGATGATGGCGCCGTCGGGCGACATCGAGCCCGGATCGGCCAGCGGATCGGCGAACACGACGCGCGCGCACGGCCGCACGTCCGCCGCGACGTCGCCCGCCCCCACGAGCAGCAGGACCGCGAGCCACGCCCGTGCGATGCCCCGCATGCCGGCGTATCCGGTGCGACCAGCCGATCGATCTGCGTCCTGTCTCATCACGCTACCTGCACGGAGACGGGCAGACGAGCGTCGGCACCGCCAGGATCGGCCCGCAGCGATCCACGTGAACGGCGCGGGATGCATTGCAGCAGAGCGCGGTCACGCGCACGTCCGTGTCGTCGCAGGGACAGGGGATGCAGAGGCGGTACCTGCCTTCAACGTCCGTCATCACCTCGACGACGAGCGTCTCGTCGCAGGTCGTCACGACGACGCGTAGAGCACAGCCCGCGACGGGTCCGCCGGCACGACAGTGGATCCGTCCCTGGAGACGCGTGGATCCCCGCGGGCATGGGCTGCAGCCGTCGCACTCCATGACGCCGAGCGAGAGCGTCTCGGGACATCCGAGGGCCGGTGCCCCCGACGATGCGCCGCAGCCGTGCGCTGTCGCGCGGATCGACGCGATGTCGTTGGGGCACGGCACGCACGCGTGATACTGCCCTGCGCCGTCGGTGAGGGCCGTCGTGACGTCCGGCAGCGGATTCCCGCCCGCATCGAGCGCCTGCAGGGTGATGACGGCGCTCGCGAACGGCGCGCCGTTCTGGCGGCAGATCAGCGCGCCGTGTACGGCCGTCGCGCCGGGGCGAGGGCATGGAGGCGGCAGCGCGCACGCTCCGCAGTCGATGTCCTGCGTCACCGGCGGGCATGCGATGGGGTCGAGCTGCACGGTGACGGGCTGCCCGCAGCAGAGTGGTGTCACGATTGCGAGCGCGCACGCGCCGCACGGGAGACACGCGACGTAGTCGCCGTTGATGTCTGTCGTTACCGTCACCGATTGCGCGCCAGGGCACTCGACGCGCACCTCGCAGCCGACCTGGGGCACGCGGAGTCCGCCGGCGTCGCGGCACGTCACGCGGCCGGCGATGGCCTGCTCCGACGGACCGCACGGGCTCGGAGCGGGACAGGCGAGGCATGCGAGATCGGCGCGCGCGGGCACGCAGTTCGGCGGCGTGAGCGCCACGGTTGCGGAGGCTCCGCAGCAGAGCGCCGTCACGCGCGCGAGCGTGCACGAGGTGCAGGGAATGCAGGCGACGTACTCGCCGTCGCCGTCGGTCGTGACGATCGTCGTGAACGCGCCCCCATCGATGCACGAGACGCGGACGGAACAGCCCACCAGAGGATCCGGCATGCCGTCACCGTTGGAGTCGCAGGTGACGCGTCCCGAGATCGTCTGCTCGGGGCTGCACGGATTCGGCGGCGGCTGGCACGGCCCGCAACTGATGTCCGCCGTGACCGGCGGGCATGCCGGCGAGAGCTGCACCAGCGTCGAGGCGTTGCAGCACAGTGCCGTGGCGCGGACCCCCAAGCACGCGTTGCAGGGCAGACATGCGGAATAGTTACCGGCGGCGTCCGTGGTGGCGACGACGTTGATGCTCGGGTCGCTAGCACACTCGACGCGGACCCCGCAGCCCGCGACGGCCTGCGGCACCCCGCCTGGACTCGTGCAGGCCACGCGGCCCCGCACTTCCTGTTGGCCGGGGCAGCGCTGTGGCGGCGCACAGGGGCGGCCGCAGTCGAGGTCGGCCGCCAGCGGCGAGCAGTCCGGTGTCGTGTAGTACAGCGCGCTGCACGCACCGACCACATTGATATATCCGCACTCGCCGCAAGGCAGGCAGGCGACATAGTTGCCATTCGCGTCTGTCGTCGCGCGGACACTGTTCCCTTGGCAGCCCACGACGACCTCGTAGCCCGCCAGCGGTTGCAGGACATCGAGCTCGTCCCTGCACGTCACCCTCCCGTGGATCTCCTGCTGGCCTGCGCACGCAGCGCCGGCGGGACAGGTGGTGCAGGTGAGATCGACGACGCTCTCTCTCGAGCAGGAGAGTGGAGCGATCGCTGCGGCTGGGCAGCACTGCGACGTCACGAGGACCCTGTCGCATCCCGCGCAGGTCAAGCAGGCGCCGTACTCGCCGTTGGCATCGGTCACGACGGTCACCCGTCGGAATCCGCAGTTGAGAGGCTCGATGAAGGCGACGCAGCCTCCCAGGGGGAGGGGGGTCGGCCGGGACGGATCGACGCATGTCAGCCGACCGCGAACTCGCGTCTGGGACGCCGGGCAGTCGTCCGAGGGACAGCAGGTGCGGAAGCCCATGTCGATGACGGGCGGGCAGCCGATCACCTCCTGGGAGAAGGTGTCGTTGCAACACTCGGGCCGCGCGACGAGCGTCCAGCCCGCGAGGTCGTCGTCGGCAGGGCACGGGACGCAAGCCCTGTATACCCCGTCGAGGCTCGTCGTGACCGCGACATCCTGAACGACGGTGCCGCGCGCTCCGACGATGCTGAGCGCAACGGCGCAGCCGGCTATCGGATCCATGTCCGCGTCGCCATCGAGGTCGCATGCCAGTGCGCCGCGGATCTCGATCTCCTCCGGCAGGTTGCACGGGGGCACCGGACACGGAGCGCAGATCATCGTCGGTACCCTGTGGCGCTCCTCGCACGGCACGACGTCGGGACGCTCCACTTGGCCGCAGCACTGCGCCTCGATCCTGTTCACCGTGATGGCACCTCCTCCGACCGCGCAGTCGAGGCAGACCTCGTAGTCGCCGTTCGCGTCGGTGCGCGTGACCGAGTAACCATCGACTCCGTTCCGGCTCGGGAGCGCGTCTACGAGGACAGAGCAGTCGGCCACGGGCTCGATGAGCGCGCCGCTGCGGCAGACGACGGAGCCCATCAAGGCGGTGCTGTTCGTGACGGGGGGATCGGCGCACGAGATGTCGCCCATGTCCACGACATCGCCGTTCCGAACTTGCTCGGCTCTGACCTGGCAGCACCTCGGTTGGACGCTGACCCTCACCTGGCCTGGGACGTTGCAATCGAAGCACGCCGAGAAAGTGCCATCGGCACGCGTACGCACCGTCTGGGACTCGGCGAAAATTATCGGGATGCGGACACCGACGTCGATCAGGCAGCAGGCGACACCGTCCGGCGGCACGGCAGTTGGATCCATGAGTCGCCCGCGAACCGTGAGCGCGCAGCCAGCGCCGCAGGCGATGGGACCTTGCGCCAGGGCCGGGGCCACGCATGCGAGGAGCGCGAACAACAGTGCGAGACATCGAGACATGACGGTCTCCCTCGAGGCGATTGCGCTCGGCGGTGGCCAGCGTGATGCCGGGCCGAATATCGTCCCTCGGCTCTCGGAGGACTAGGGGCCCGCCAACTTCTTTCGAGCACCCACCTGGCAGCGCGGCCGGCGGAGCCGTCAGAGAATTCGCCTGTCGAACGCTCGAGCCTGCGCGCGCACGGCCGCGGGTAGGCGAGCGCGGTGCGCCTCGCGACGCTCCATCGCGAGCCCCGGACCGCGCGCGTCATCGACCTACCTGCACGGCGACGGGCAGTAGAGCGTCGGCACCGGCGTGATCGGCCCGCAGCGATCCACGTGTGTCACGCGGCTCGCGTTGCAGCAGAGCGCGGTCACCCGCACGTCGGTGTCGTCGCACGGGCACGGAACGCAAAGGCGATACTTGCCCTGCGCGTCGGTCGTCGCGTCGAGGACGAGCGTCTCGTCACAGGTCGTCACGACGACGCGGAGAGCGCAGCTCGCGACGGGCCCGCCGCCACGACAGTGCACCTGGCCCTGGAGTCGCGTGGATCCCTGCGGGCAAGGCGAGCACGCGTCGCACTCCATGACGCCGAGAGAGAGCATCTCGGGACATCCGATCGCGGGCGCCTCGGACGAGACGCCGCAGCCCTGCGCGCTCGCGCGGATCGATGCGATGCCCTGAGGGCACGGCACGCACGCGCGATACCGGCCGGCGCCATCCGTGAGAGCGCTCAGAACGCCCGGCAGTGCATTGCCCGCGGCGTCGAGTGGCTCGAGAGTGACGACCGTGCCGGCGAGCGCCGCGCCGTTCTGGCGACAGGCGAGCGCGCCCTCCACCGCCATCGCGAGCGGTGGCGCGGGACAGGGACGCGGCGCGACGCAGCCACCGCAGTCGATGTCCTGTCTCATGGGCAGGCAGCTCGCTGGATCGAGCGGCACGCTCGTTGGCGAGCCGCAGCACGCGGGCGTGACGACCGCAAGCGTGCACGCGCCGCAGGGCAGACACGCGAAGTAGTCGCCGTTCGCGTCGGTCATGACATCGAGCGGCGGCCGGCCGGCGCACTCGACGCGCACGTCGCATCCCGGCATCGGCTGCGCCTGTCCGCCCGCGTCGTGGCACGTGATGCGGCCGAGGATCGCCTGATCGGAGATCGCGCACGGACTCGGCGGCGGACAGTCCAGGCATGCGATGTCGGCGCGTGCAGGGACGCAGTCGGGCGGCGTCAGCAGCACGTCGGTGGACTGTCCGCAGCAGAGCGCCGTCACGCGTGCTTGCGCGCAGGTCGTGCAGGGAATGCAGGCGACATGGTTGCCACTTGCGTTCGTCGTGACGATGCTGTCGAAGCCCGGCACGCCGAGACACTCGACGCGTATCGGGCAGCCGGCCAGCGGATCGGGCACGCCGTCGCCGTCGGCGTCGCACGTCACGCGGCCGACAATCGTCTGCGCGGGCGCGCACGGATCCGGAGGAGGCGGCGCACAGGAGCCGCACGCGAGGTCGAGCACCGTCTCGCCGGCGCAGGCAAGCGGGCCGATCTGCTGCGCGCCGCAGCACGACGCGATGGCGCCGACCTGGGGACATCCTGGGCACGCGATGCAGGCGCTGTACTCGCCGTTCGCGTCGGTGACGACCCGAGTGCCGCCACATGGACCCATCGGGACGATCTCGACGGGACAGCCGGCGACCGGGACGGGATTCGGGAGTCCGGGATCGATGCACGTCACGCGGCCGCGCACGATCGTCTCGTCCTGTGGGCAGGGAGGGGGTGGCGCGGGCGGACAGCACTCGTAGGTGCCGAAGTCCACGACGGGCGGGCAGCCCTGGACGCTGAGAATGGGACGGTCATGGCAGCAGGGCGTGCTGGCGAACACCGGCCACGCCTGTCGATGGCATCCATCTTCGGAGGGACACGTCGCGCAGGCGCTATAGAAGCCGTTGGCGTCGGTCGTGACCCTCGCGTAGACGCCCGCGCAGGCGAAGGGATCGTGCAGCGTCACGTCACAGCCGGCCACGGGATCCGGCAGGCCGTCGCCATCGGCGTCGCCGCAGACGAGCCGGCCCCGGAACTCGATGTCCCGCGGCAGCGGGCACGGCGGCACGGGACAGGGATCGCAAATCATCGTGGGAGCCTGGATCCGTTCGGGACAGGCACTGAGATCGACGGTCGCCGTCTCCCCACAGCACTGCGCCGTGACCGTGACGTCACGGCCCAGGCAGTCGGCGCACGTCGCGTACTCGCCGTTCACGTCCGTGCGCACGTAGCCATGGGGCCCGGCATTGGGTGTCGAGCTATCGTGCAGGACGCCGCAGTCGGCCACGGGCTCGAGCAAGGCGCCGTTCCGGCAGAGGACCGAGCCGCGAATCAGCGTGGCGTCGGTGCCTGGCGGGACGGGGCAAGTGATGTCGCCCAGGTCGACGATCACGCCGAAGCCCGTCGCAGGGTCGTAGCACTGCGGCGCGATCTGCTCGGCCGACGCCGAGCAGCACGGAGCCGATACCGACACGCGCGTCGCGGCAGGCGAGGAGCACTCGAAGCACTGTTCGAACGTTCCGTCGCCACGCGTGTAGATCAGCTCGCCCCTCCCGCCAGCGCTGACCAAGAGCCGACAGCACGCGACGCCGTCGGCGCCGCCGCCCGGCGGATCCAGCAGGCGCCCTCGCACGGTGAGCCCGCCGCCCGCGCCGCAGGGCAGCGGCGGAACCTGCGCGCGACAGGTCATCGCGAGGCCGAGGAGCATCAGCCCCGCGACCGCGCGGATGAACGCGGCGTGTCGTCGTGCAGTCATCGGCCGGCTCCTCAGCGGCACGGCGACGGGCAGAACAACGCCGGCATCGGCGTGATCGGGCCGCAGCGATCGACGTGCGTCACGCGGGTCGCGTTGCAGCAGAGCGCCGTGACGCGGACGTCCGTATCATCGCACGGGCACGGGACGCACAGGCGATACTTGCCCTGCGCGTCGGTCCGCGCCTCGAAGACGAGCGTCTCGTCGCACGTCTCGAGGACGACGCGGAGCGCGCAGTCGGCGACGGGCCCGCCGCCGCGGCAATGGATCTGTCCTTGGAGGCGCGTGGAGCCCGCGGGGCACGGCGAGCACTCCGCGCAGAGCATCGCGCCGAGCGAGAGCGTCTCAGGGCAGTCGGCCGCCGGCGATTGAGTGCTGACGCTGCAACACTGCGCCGTCGCGCGGATGGACGCGACACCATTCGGGCAGGGCACGCAAGTCTCGTATCGGCCGGATGCGTCGGTGACGGCGGTGACGGCGTCGGGAAGGAGGGTGCCGTCCGCATCGAGCGCCTCGAGGAGGACCTCGCAGCCGGCGAGCGGGATCTGATCGTTACCCTGTGCGCAGAGCAGCGTCCCGCTGACGAGCGACCCGGAAGGCGCGGGACATGGTCGTGCCGGACAGTTCAGGCATTCGATGTCCGCCCGCGCCGGCGCGCAGAAGATCTCTTCCACGGGAGCATGCGTCGTCTGGCCGCAGCAGAGAGCCATCGCGTAGACGCTGAGGCATCCCAAGCCGGTGCACGGAAAGCAGGCAACGTAGTCTCCGGCAGCATTAGTGACGGATGTCACCGATACTCTGCCCCCATCGCAATCGACACGCACCGCGCAGCCGGCGATCGGCTCCAGGACGCCATCCCCGTCGTGATCGCAGGAGACGCGGCCACCGACCGTCTGCAGGTGCGGTCCACAGGTTTCGGGCAACAGGCGACAGTCCCCACAGTCGATGCCGGCCAGGAGCGGCGAGCATCCAGGGGTGGTTGGCATGTCCACGGATGCGCCGCATCGCAGTGCTGTCGCGCGCACGACGGCACATGCGCCACACGCAATGCAGTCGAAGAAGCCGCCATTGATATCAGTGATGACCGTGTCCAGCACCGCTGGGTTATCCGGGCACGTGATGCGCACGGCCGCGCCAGGTTCAGGGAAGATCTGCCCGCAAGAGACGCCACCCCGGATCTCCTGTTCGCGACCACAGGGTGGCAGTCCGGGACACGCGCTGCACGTCACGTCGACGATCGACTCCATGCCGCACGCGAGCGATCCGATGGCGCTTTCGAGGCAGTCGGCTGCTGTCACCTCGACCGTCGCGCAGCCCGCGCACGGGACGCAGGCGCTGTAGTAGCCGTTCGCGTCTGTTGTCGCGCGGTAGACGGCCGGGTTCCCGCAGATCGGGAACCTGATCCAGACGTTGCTGTTCGCCATGGGTACGGGAACGGGCATCGCCGGATCGACGCAGATCAGGCGGCCACGCACGATCGTCTCGCCCTGCGGGCAGGGCTGCGGCACGACTGGGCAGCACTCGCGCGTGCCGAGATCGATGACCGGTGGGCAGCCGTCAACATGAGTCAGCTCGTAGCCCGGGCAGCAGGACGCTCTGCTGTCGAACGCCCAGGAGTCGGGGCAGAGACCCTCGGCCGGACACGCGACGCAGGCGCTGTAGAAGCCGTTGGCGTCGGTCGTCACGCTCACGTTGAGGCAGCCGGCATTCACTTCGGCCAGGCGGACGTCGCAGCCGACGACGGGATCGGGCATCCCGTCGCCGTCCGCGTCGCCGCATGTGAGCCGGCCACGGATCTCGATGTCGCGGGGCTGCGCGCACGGCGGCGCCGGACACGGATCGCAGACCATCGTCGGGACCTGGAACCGTTCGGGACAGGCGCTGAGGTCGATCATCCTCGACTGCCCGCAGCACTGGGCGGTCACGTCGACGAAGGGGGCACAGCTCGAGCACATCGCGTAGTCGCCATTCGCGTCCGTCCGCGTGAATCCGCCCAGATCGCGCGCGGCGTCATGGATGACGCTGCAGTCGGCGACCGGTTGGAGCAGTGCCCCACTGCGGCAGAGGACGGAGCCATGGAGCAGCGTGGCGTCGGTGGCGGGCGCGTCGGAGCAGGCGATGTCGCCCAGGTCGACGGTCACGCCGAGCCCGGTGAGCGGATCGAAGCACTGCGGTGCGACTTGCTCGGCGCTGGCAGAGCAGCACTGCGACGTCGCCGAGACGAGCCCGCCGTCGGGGGAGCTGCACTCGATGCAGGCTTCGAACGTGCCGTCGGCGCGCGTTCGGGTCTCGATGAATCGGCCCAGCGCCACGATGCCGACGCGGCAGCACGCGACGCCATCGATCCCGCCACCCGGCGGATCCATGATCCGTCCGCGAACGGTGAGGCCCCCGCCCGCGCTGCATGGCAAGGGTGGCACTTGCGCGCGGCAGGGAACCACGAGCGCGAGGAATCCCAGCGCGATCAGGACGTTGCGGAGCATGACGGCGCCTCCCTGGAGCGGCTCGGTCGCCGCCCCCGCCGATGACGATATGCCTTGCTGTTACAGCAAGCAAGCCCCGAATGCGAGATGCCGGCAACAACTGTGCGGTAGCCGGCCGTCAGCGCCCGTAGTGCCCCGACAGCCCCTCGAGGCCGTTGCTCCCGATCTCGGTGACGAGGAAGTACTCGGGCTGGCCGGCGACGGGCAGCGCGAGATACCTGGGATCGAGCGGCGACGCGTCGAGATCGAGCGGCGTGATGTCGAGGAACGCCGGATCGACCGGCCAGTCCGGGGGAAGCGCGGCGGGCCACGGTGAGTCGGCGCGGCGCACGCGGTAGGACGTGGCGCAAGCATCGCCGGATCCGTACCAGGTGAGCAGGATGTCGGTACCGCTCTTGGTGACGCGCAGCGAGTCGCCGATGGGCGTCGCGGGCGTGCAGCCCATCCCGCCGCCGGGGTAGATGTCGAAGAGCTCGCAGTGGAAGGCCTTCGTGGACGCGACGGCGTTCGTGACGCTCACGTCCACGCTGCCGAGCGTGGCGTTCGCGGGGATCGTGATGTCCGCCTCGAGCTGCGTCGGCGAGAGGACACGCACCGCATCAACGACGATCTCCGGCCCGAACGAGACCGTGGCGTCCGCGTCGTAGAGGCCGCCGCTCACGGTGACGGTGAGGCTCGTGCCTGCATCGGCGCCGACGGGCAGCACGCCGTCGAGCGACTCGGGCTCGA
>Ga0315912_10002967_pt1 | contig 17366 bp, 13 predicted proteins | sample VfabasoilMG_FD_204469 | JGI IMG/M metagenome (GOLD analysis project Ga0315912, IMG submission 204469) | Garden soil microbial communities collected in Santa Monica, California, United States - V. faba soil | ecosystem: Environmental > Terrestrial > Soil > Garden | place: USA: California...
TTGTCGCCATCCAACACCGGCGGATGACGCAGCCGGTGCTGGGTCATCAGCGCCATGCATTCTTCGCTGGTCTGGCCCGGCCGAACGTACATGACCGGGTTCGACATGATGTCGCCCAGCCGGGTCTGGGTGGGCGAGCGGGCCGCGAGCACGAGACGGCGCGTGTATTCGCGCTCGCCGACGAGGCCGGCCACCTGGCCATCATGGACCACCACCAGCGCGCCGATGTTCTTCGGCCATCAACCGGGCACCCTCGTGGGCCGACGCGCTCGGCGCCATGGTGTGCACGGCCTGGTCGGGCTTGTCTTGCGGGATCTGCGCCACCGTCCTCATGGGTCGCCCTCCGCCGCATCGGCGAGCGCAACGGGATCGACATTCGCGCTTCGCGGGGACAGTTTGCGCCGTTATTGGGTTCGGGTAAAGGCCGTGTCGCACTCGACATCCGGCCACAGGTCGCGCAAGAAGTTCAGCGTCTTCTCGGCATCCGAGCCCTCACCGATCAGCACGACCCATTGCTCGTTGCCGGCGATGGCCGCTCTGTCGCACAAAATTCGTTCGGTGAGTTGGCTCGCCTTGAAATCGATGGATTCGACTCGTCTGGGCATGATGTCTCTCCGGTGGGTAGTGGGGCCCCGGTGGGATGGCGTCGTCGACCGGCTGAAGACACCTTAGGAAGCCAGGGCTATCCCGGCTATCAGCCGCACCAGCGCGGCGCCGTAGGACTGCGGCGCGCGCTGGTGTCGGACAGACTGGCTGGTTCAGCGGGTTCCGCCGGCAGTCGATCCACCACGACGCAATGAAGGAACGAAGCTGCCGGTTGTCCTACACCAGCAGATGCCTCGTTCCGACTCCGCCGCCGAGCAGGCCGCGTGAGCATCAAGGCGCCCGATCCCTGGGTCTGCACTTGGAGACACCATGGCCACGACCGCCACCACCTCAGTTCCGGCTGCGCCCGCGTCCGCAACGCAGGACGGGAGGAGCGAACCCTTGCGTGCACCCGCCGTATCTGTGGGGAATTGGCGTCCGCCGTGGATCCTCATGCACTGGCCGTGGGGGCCTTATCGCTATCCGCTCCCCTCCGCAGCAGCGATACGACGCAATGCGGCGGGCCAGCGCCCGCCCATGAACGGGCGGGCACAAACAGGTTCGCCGCGTGACAGGCGCGACGCCAGTGACCCGCCCATCAACCGGTGACCCCAGGCGGGCCATGGACCAGACGGCGAAGCCCTGCAGGTGCAAGACTTGACGCAGCTCCTGCTTGCCGTGATGGCTCCGATCGGAATCGTCATCCTCTGGGGATGGCGGGCGTCGGTTCGAGACCAAAGGCGCCTGGAGCAGAGAAGACGTCAACGCCTGCCGCGCTGGTGAGGAGCGCCGGCCAGCGGCCCTCTCAACCCCGCGGCGCATGCCCATGCCCGCCGTCGACGTAGAAGGTCTGCCCGGTGATCCACGCCGCCTGCTCGCTGCACAGGAACACCACCATGTGCGCGATGTCCTCGCCGCTGCCGGCGCGCTTCAGCGGGATCTGCGCCTGCACGATCCTGTCCCACACCTCGCCGCGCGGCACGTCGTCCATGCGGCTGGTGTCGATCATGCCCGGCGCCACCGCATTGACGCGGATGCCCTTCGGCCCCAGCTCGCCGGCCAGCACCGTGCTCAGTGCGTCGATCGCCGCCTTCGACGTGGCATAGGCGGCGGTGTTGGGCATGCGGTTGCGCCCGGCAATGGAGCTGATGTTCAGGATCACGCCGCCGCGCCCCTGCGCCACCATGTGCTGCGCAAAGCAGCGCGACATGTAGAAGGTGCCGTCCAGGTTGGTGCCCAGCACGCGCTGCCATTCGCTCAGCGGCAGCTCGGTGGCAGGCACGCGGTCGCTGCCGCGCGTGGAGCCGGCATTGTTGATGACGAAGTCGACGCGGCCGCACTCGGCCGCCACGCGCTGGGCCAGCGCCTCCACCGCCTGCGGCTCGCGCACGTCCGACACCAGCGGCAGCGCGCGGCGACCGAGTGCGCGCACCTCGTCGGCCACCGATTCGATGTCGCACCAGCCGGCGCGCTGTTCGTCCTGCGGGTAGGCGCTGGCCGGCTTGCCCGAGCCGGTGAGCACCACATCGCATCCGGCGCGCGCCAGCGCCAGCGCGATGGGTCGGCCGATGCTGCGCATGCGCCCGGCGCCGGTGACCACGGCCACCTTGCCGTCGAAGCCTGTCAACGCATAGCTCATATCGGATTCCTCGTGATGTGCGTTCGTCGGTGGCCAGTTCCGCCAGTACGCGCGCCTCGACCTGCGCATGCGCCCGGTCCTGCGGGCTGCGCGTGCGTGCAGCGCGTCCGCGCTCAAGACTGGCGCTTCAGGTCGTCGCCGCCCAGGTAGATGCGGTTCCACACCGGCGAGATCACCAGCTCGTTGATGCACACGTGCGCCGGCATCTCGGCGATGAAGCGGATGGTGCGGCCCAGATCCTGCTCCTGCAGCATGCGCGCCATTTCTTCCTGGCTCGGCACCACGGGCCGCTTCTGCAGGATCGGCGTGGCCACCTCGCCCGGGCACAGCGAGGTGGCGCGCAGGCCGTTGACGCCTTCTTCGATGTTGAAGGCATGGCTCAGCGCCATCAGCGCAGCCTTGCTGGCGGTGTAGGCCGGGCCGGTGAGGTAGCCGTAGTGCCAGCCGGCGAAGCTGGCGACGTTGATCACCGTGCCTTCGCGCCGCGCGCGCATGCCCGGCAGCACCGCCAGCGTGCAGGCCATCGCGCCGTTCAGGTTGACGGCCACCACCTCGTTGAAGGTGGCGCTGTCGGTCTGGTTCCAGTAGCGCTTGGGAAAGTTGATGCCGGCGCTGTTGACCAGGATGTCGACGCGGCCGAGGCGCGCCTGGATGTCCTGCGCCACACGAGCCACGGTGGCGTTGTCGGCCACGTCCAGCGGCACCGTCGTGATCGCGCCGGTGGGCGCGCCGGCGCTCTCGGCCTGGCGTACCGCGGCATCGAGCTTGGCGGCGTCGCGCCCCGAAATCACCACGCCGCAGCCGGCCTGGGCCAGCTCGATGGCGCCGGCCAGGCCGATGCCGCTGCCACCGCCGGTGATCCAGGCGACCTTGTCCTGCAGCTTCATGTGTCTCCTCCGTTCAAACGATGTGGATCTCGGCCAGCAGCGACTTCAATCCGTTCCAGACGATCTGCACACCGATGCTCAGCACCAGCAGCGCCGACAGCCGCAGCATCACTTCCATGCCCTTGTTGCCGATCCAGCCGCTGACGCGGCCCGCGTAGCGGTATACCAGCAGCAGCGACGCCGCGATAGCGGCCGAACCCAGCAGCGCGGCCAGGATCTGGATGGCCTCGCCGGCCACCGTCTGGCCGTGGTGCGCGCCCAGCGTGATGGCCACGGCGATGACGCCGGCGTCGATGGACACCGGCAGGGTCAGCGGATAGAAGGAACGCCCCAGCGCCACCTGGCGCGCGATCTGCGGGTCGGGCACGGTGTCGCCGGCCGACGGCTCGTAGTGCAGCAGGTTCCAGCCGAGCGCGCACACCACCGCGCCGCCCGCCACCTGCAGCGCCGCCACCGACAGGTCGAACAGGCGCAGCACCAGCGTGCCCAGCAGCATCGAGCCGAGCAGCAGCGCGAAGGAATAGATGGCGATGTGCCGCGCCAAGTCGCGGCGCGTGGCTTCGTCGCAGCCCTGGGTCAGGTTCAGGAAGATCGGCACGTTGCCCGGCGGGTTGACCACCGGCAGCAGCGCGCCGACGATCAGCAGCACCGCGTGCAGCAGCTGCAGCAGGTCGGACGTGAACACGCCGTCAAGCACGGCGGCGTTGCGTAAACCGCGGGGTTTGCATCGGCCCAAGAATACGGCAGCGGCGCAGCACGGCCGCGGCCCATGGCTGCCTACAATGAATCGACGCTCTTCGGCAGCGATGGCGCGGCGGCAGCGGGCCGGCCGCTCCGGCCACCCCAACAAGGAGACAACGATGAATGTTCTTTCGCGGCGGATCGGGTGGCTGGCGCTGGCCGCGGCCGCGTGGGCCGCACCCTGGTGCGTGCAGGCGCAGGCCTACCCGGAGCACCCGATCCGCTTCGTCGTGCCCTATCCGCCGGGCGGCGGCACCGATGTCGTCGCGCGCATCGTGCAGGGCAAGCTGCAGGCGGCACTGGGGCAGAACATCGTCATCGACAACAAAGGCGGTGCCGGCGGCTCGGTGGGCACCGACGTGGTCGCCAAGGCCCCGGCCGATGGCTACACGGTGCTGTTCACGCTGAACTCGCACACCGTCAATCCGGCCATCTATGCCAAGCTGCCCTTCGACACGCTGAAGGACTTCGAGCCGGTGGGCACGGTGGCCTCGCTGCCGCAGATCCTGGTGGCCCACCCGCAGTTCCCGGCCCACAGCGTGGCCGAGCTGATCGCGCTGGCCAAGTCCAGGCCCGGCACGCTGGCCTACGCGTCGGTGGGTGTGGGCTCGCCCGGGCACCTGGCCGGCGAACTATTCAAGCTGCGCACCGGCACGCAGATGACGCACGTGCCCTATCGTGGCGGCGGCCCGGCCGTGACCGACGTGATGGGCGGGCAGGTGCCGCTGCTGTGGGTGTCCATCCCCGCAGCGGCGCAGCACGTGAAGAGCGGCAAGCTCAAGGCGCTGGGCGTGTCGACGCTGAAGCGCAGCGCCGCTTTCCCGGATGTGCCCACTCTGCAGGAAGCGGGCGTGCCGGACTTCGAGGTCGATTCCTGGTATGCGATGTTCGTGCCGGCGAAGACGCCGAAGCCGGTGATCGACAAGCTCAACCGCGCGCTCAACACCACGCTGCAGGACGCCGAAGTCCGCGAGAAGCTGCTGCAGCAGGGCAGCGAGGCGGTGGGCGGCACGCCCGAGGCGCTGGGCCAGACGGTCAACGTCGAACTGGTGAAGTGGGCCAAGCTGGCCAAGGACGCGAACATCAAGGCGGAATGACATGAGCGTCCCGGATACCGTGACTGCCCTGGTGCAGCGTGCGCGCGCCGCGCAGCGCATCGCCGACGGCTACGACCAGGCGCGCATCGACGAACTGGTCACGGCCGCCGGCTGGGCCATCATCGAACCGGCGCGCAACCGCGAGCTGGCCGAGCTGGCCGTGGCCGACACCGGCATCGGTGACGTGGCCGACAAGATCCGCAAGAACCAGCGCAAGACCTTCGGCCTGTTGCGCGACCTGCAGGGTGCGAAGTCGGTGGGCGTGATCGCCGACGACCCGGCCACCGGCATCACCGAGATCGCACGCCCGGTGGGCGTGGTCTGCGCCATCACGCCCAGCACCAACCCGGCGGCCACGCCGGCCAACAAGATCATCAATGCGCTGAAGGGCCGCAACGCGGTGATCGTCGCGCCTTCGCCCAAGGGCTGGAGCACCTGCGCGCGGCTGATCGAGCTCATCCATGCGCAGTTCGATCGTATCGGCGCGCCGCGCGACCTGGTGCAGCTGCTGCCGGCGCCGGTGGACAAGCCCAGCACCGCCGAACTGATGCGCCAGTGCGACCTGGTGGTGGCCACCGGCTCGATGGCCAACGTGCGTGCGGCCTATGCCAGCGGCACCCCGGCCTTCGGTGTGGGCGCGGGCAATGTCGCGGTGATCGTCGATGCCAGCGCCGACGTGGCGCGCGCGGCCGATCGCATCGTCGCGTCGAAGACCTTCGACCATGCGACCAGCTGCTCGTCGGAGAACTCGCTGGTGCTGGCAGGCTGTGTGCGCGAACCCATGCTGGCCGCGTTGCACGAGCGTGGCGCGGTGCTGCTGGATGCGGCGCAGAAACAGCGGCTGCAAGCGCTGATGTGGCCCGAGGGCAAGCTGTCGTCGGCGGTGATCGGCCAGTCGGCTGAAAAGATCGCGCGCCTGGCCGGCTTCGACGCCATCGCCGCGGCGAAGCCGCGTGTGCTGCTGGTGGACGAGGACGGCGTCGGGCCGGCGCATCCGTATTCCGGCGAGAAGCTCAGTCCGGTGCTGGCGTTGTACGCGGCGCGCGATTTCGACGCTGCGCTGGCCATCGTCGAGCGCATCTATGCCTACCAGGGTGCGGGCCATTCGGTGGGCCTGCACAGCGCCGTGGCCGAGCATGCGCTGCGGCTGGGGCAGCGGCTGCCGGTGTCGCGTGTCATCGTCGACCAGGCGCACTGCTTCGCCACCGGTGGCAGCTTCGACAACGGACTGCCGTTCTCGCTGTCGATGGGTTGCGGCACTTGGGGACGCAACAACTTCTCCGACAACATGAACTACCGGCACTATCTGAACATCACGCGCGTGTCGCGACCCATTGCCGAGGTGGTACCCAGCGAGGAGCAGATCTTCGGCGAATTCTTCGCGCGCCACGGCCGCACATGACGATCCGCGCGTTGATCGAAGGCTGGGAGAAGGCTGCACCTGACGCGGTCTATGCGCTGTCCACGGAATCGCCGGCGCGTTTGAGTTTCGCCGATCTCGCGGCCGGCAGCCGGCGCATCGGTGCGCTGCTGCGCCGCCACGGCCTGGGCCCGGGCGGCACCGTGTCGCTGGTCATGCCCAACGGGCTGCAGACGCTGCGCCTCCTGCTCGGCAGCATGGCCAACGGCCTGATCGTCAACCCGGTGAATCTGCTGTCGCAGGCCGAACAGATGCGCTACGTGCTCGGCCATTCGGACTGCAAGCTGGTGTTCGTCGCGCCCGAGTGGGAAGCGTCGGTGCGCGCCCTGCTGGCCGGGCTGGACCGCGAAGTGACGGTGCTCGTCGCCGACCCCGACGCGCTGCGCCTGCCCGGCGAGGACGACAGCGATATCGCGGCCGAGCCGCTGGCCCCCAGCGCCGTGGCGCTGCTGATGTACACCTCGGGCACGACCGGTATGCCCAAGGGCGTGATGTTGACGCAGGCCAATCTGGTGGCCAATGCACGCTCCATCAGCGCAGAGCATGCGCTGACACCGGCTGACCGCGTGCTGGGCGTGCTGCCGCTGTACCACATCAATGCCTTCGCCGTGACGATGCTGGCGCCGCTGGCGCATGGCGGCAGCGTGGCGGTGGCGCCGCGCTTCTCGGCTGCACGCTTCTGGCAGCAGGCCTTCGACACGCAATGCACCTGGATCAACGTGGTGCCGACGATCATTTCCTTCCTGCTGGAAGGCGGAGCGCCGGACGCCGCCGCACTGTCGCAGCTGCGCTTTTGCCGCTCGGCATCGGCCGCGCTGCCGCCCGAGCACCTGCTGGCCTTCGAGCGCAACTTCGGTATCGGCATCATCGAGACCATGGGCCTGACTGAATGCGTGGCGCCGTGTTTTTCGAACCCGCTGGACGCGGCGCAGCGCAAGGTCGGCTCGGTGGGCAGGCCTTCAGGCTGCGAGGCGCGCATCATCGACAGCGCGGGCATGCCGCTGCCGGACGGCCAGCGCGGCGAGATCGCCATCCGGGGCCCCGCCGTGATGCGCGGCTACTACAAGAACGATGCCGCCACCACCGCGGCCTTCACGCCCGACGGCTGGCTGCGCAGCGGCGACCTGGGGCACCGCGATGGCGACGGCTTCTACTTCGTCACCGGCCGGCTGAAGGAGCTGATCATCAAGGGCGGCGAGAACATCGCGCCGCGCGAGATCGACGAAGTGCTGCTGGCACACCCGGCGGTGCTCGATGCTGCCGCGGTGGGCATGCCCGACAAGCACTATGGCCAGGAAGTGCTGGCCGCGGTGGTGCTGCGCGAGGGCATGGCATGCAGCGAGGACGAACTGCGCGACTTCTGCCTGCAGCGCCTGGGCCGCTACAAGACGCCGAAGGTCTTCCGCTTCGTCACCGAGCTGCCGCGCGGGCCCTCGGGCAAGGTGCAACGGCTGCGGCTGCTCGATGCCTGATACGCATTCGCAGTCGAAGATCTTTGGGTCGGGGCCGTTGACGGCGCGTTGCTGTCCCTTGCGAAGCCGGTTGTCGCTGCACAGGCCGGCGTGCGGGGTCGGCTGCGGTAGCGCGATGGCGTCACCCGCGTTCTCCGGCCCACGCTCGCGGGTGAACGGCTTGTGTGCGCCGGCGTTGCTTCGTCGCCACCGACCAGGCGATCGCCCAGCCAGCGTACCGCGAATGGGGCCTGCGCCCGCGGGCGGCCACCATCGCACTACAACGGGCGTTGGCGGTGCGCCTGCATGAAAACCTCGGGGGTGGCAGGTGGGTGTTTCGGGTTTGCGGGCGCAGGCCCCATTCGCGGCACGCTGAACGCTCGCACGCCGGCCTTGCCGACGGCAGCGGGCTGCGATCACCCCGCGCGCGGCGGCAACGACGGCGCCGCGAGGTTCGGGCGCTGCGCCATGTTCGGCAGCGAGGGCCCGCGGCCCTCGGCCAGCTTCAGCGCTGTGGCCAGTGCAGTCTCGAGCTGGCGGTCGTGCCCGGTGGCAGCGTCCTGCGGTGCGTTCTCGACTTCGATGTTCGGGTCGGTGCCATGGTTCTCCACGCCCCAGCCGACATCGCGAAACCAGAACGAGTATTCGGGCTGCGTGGTTTCGGTGCCGTCGACCAGCAGCTGGCGCGGCCAGATGCCGATGACGCCGCCCCAGGTGCGCGTGCCCACCAGCGGGCCGATGCCCATCAGCTTGAAGCCGTGCGCGAAGATGTCGCCGTCGCTGCCGGCGTGTTCGTTGCACAGCGCCACCACCGGGCCTGCCGCCGATTCCTCGGGGTAGGGCACGGTGCGGCCCCAGCGTGGCACGTTGTAGGCGATGCGCTTGCGTGCCACCTTCTCCAGCAGCAGTTCCGAGACATGGCCGCCGCGGTTGTAGCGCAGGTCGACGATGAGCGCGTCGCGGTCGCATTCGGCGCCGAAGTAGCGGTGGAACTCGGCGAAGCCGTCGGCCATCATGTCCGGCAGGTGCAGGTAGCCGACACGCCCTTGCGACTGCTGATGCACCCAGGCGCGGTTGTGCTCCACCCATTCGCGGTAGCGCGCCGGCACCTCGTCGGCCAGCGCCGTCACCAGCACCCGGCGCCGGGTATCGCCGCTGGCCAGCGTCAGCTCCACCTTCGCTGCAGCCTGGTTGACCAGCAAGGCCTGCGGCGGGCGCGCACGCGACACGCGCTGGCCGTTGACGGCGACGATGCGCTCGCCCACGCGTGCTTCCACGCCCACCGCGCGCAGCGGCGAATCGGCCGTCGCGTCCCAGGTGTCGCCCTGCACGATGCGTGTGATTTCGTAGCTTTCGTCCGTCTCCACCAGCCGCAGCTCGGCCGCCAGCTGGCCCAGCGCTACCGGCGGCGGCTTGCGGTGATCACCGTCGGATTCATAGGCATGCGAGGTGCCCAGCTCGCCCTGCAGCTCCCAGATCAGATCGGACAGCTCGGCGCGCGGGGCCACGCGCGGCAGCAGCGGCTCGTAGCGGCGCAGCATGGCCGGCCAGTCGATGCCCGAGATGTCGGCCACCCAGAAGTGGTCACGCTGCAACCGCCACACCTCGCGCAGCATCTGCCGCCATTCGGCCCTGGGGTCCACCGATACGCGGATGCGTCCCAGGTCCAGCCAGCCGCTTTTGCGCGACGGCGCATCGTCGGCGCTGTCGTCGCGCCCGTCCTCGCGGCGGTCCACCGCGATGGCGCGCCAGCGCTTGCCTTCGCGGATCAGCAGCGTGTAGTGGTCGGCGCCGAGCGAGAAGTCGTCGACCTTGTCCGTCAGCGTCTCGGTGCGCTGCGTGTCGAAGTCGAAGACCTCGAGCCGGCCGCTGCCTTCCTTGTGGCCGCCGCGGCCCTGCTGGCCTTCGATGGGCAGCAGCGTCCACACCACCTTGCCCTGGGCCGCGCCGGCCAGCTTGCCGAAGCGGCTTTCGGCCACGGGGAAGGCGGCGATGCGCTGGCCGATGCCCTCCAGGTCGATGTGCAGCGGCGCGGCTTCGGACTTGGCGGCCTCCTTGTCCTCGGCCTTCAGGCCCTTGGGCTCGCGCTCGAAGGGTGCCGGCCCGCCGGCTCGCAGCGCCACCAGGTAAGGCCGCGCCGCACGCGGGAAGCTCATCTCGAACTGCACGCTGTCGTACACCGGGTCGTAGGTGCGCAGCGACAGAAAGTACAGCCAGCGCCCCTGCGGGTCGAAGCTGGGGCTGTAGTCGCGGAACTCGGGCTGCGTGAGCTGCGTGCAGCGGCCGCTGGCCACCTCGCACAGCTTGATGGCGCGCTGCCGCGACGTGGCCTGGTGGCTGTAGGCCAGCCAGGCGCCGTCGGCCGACCAGGCCAGGTCCTCGCAGCGGCCGGCGTCGCTGCGGTCCACCACCGCGACAGGGCCGCTGGCGGTGTCGCCGATGAGCAGCTGGTTGCGGTGGTTGGCCAGCGCCACCCGCGTGCCTACCGGCGCGGCACGCAGGCTGTCGACATGGCCGATGTCCCAGTCGAGCACGCGCACGGCGCCGTCGGCATGCAGCTCGACGCGCTCCTCGCCGCTGGCATCGCTGACGACCAGCAGCGTCTGCCCGTCGGCGAGCCACTGGCCGTGGCGGTAGCGCACCCCGTCGGCCACGCCCGGCTGGCGCACCGCGCCGTCCCACAGCGGCATCGCGAACAGCTTGCCGCGTGTGTCGAGCACCAGGCTGTGCCCGGCCGGGTGCAGCCGCGCCGCGCCTACGTGCGCGTCGGCCGGCACGAAGCGGCGTGCCGCCTGCGTGCGCGGGCTGGGCACGCGGACGTCCAGCACCCGCGTCTGCGCTAGCGCCGGGTCGAAGAGCCACAGCCGCGCGCCGCACTGGTAGACGATGCGCCGGCCGTCGCTTTGCGCATGGCGCGCATAGAACTCGGCATGGTCGGTGTGGCGGCTCAAGCCGCTGCCGTCGCTCAGGCAGGAATAGAGGTTGCCCACGCCTTCGGCATCGGACAGGAAGTACACGCGCGCGCCGATCCACATCGGACAGCTCAGGTTGCCCTGCAGCTCGCTCATGCGGCGGAAGTGGCCGCTGCCGTCGGCGTCGATCCACAGGTGGCCGGCGGTGCCGCCGCGGTAGCGCTTCCAGCGCGCCGGGTCGGCGGTGTTGCGGCCGATGACCCGTGCACCGCGCGGCCCGAAGGCCAGGTGGTTGACCTGGCCCAGCTTCAGCGGCTGCGGCATGCCGCCGGTCGGGTCTACCGTGAAGGCCTGGTGGTTGCGGAAGAAGGGCTGGCCGTGCGTGCTGACGAACAGGATGTGGCCTTCGGGCGTCCAGCCGCGCACCAGCGTGTCCGGGCCCAGCCAGGTCAGGCGCCGGCTCGGGCCGCCGTCGGCCGGCATCAGCTGCACCTCGGGGTGCTGCTCGTCGCGGCCGATGTAGGCCAGCCAGCGCCCGTCGGGCGACAGGCAGGGCGTGGACGGTTCCGACAACCCCGCGGTGAGCCGCCGCGCGATGCCGCCGCTGCTATCGGCGCGCCACAGGTCGTCGTCGCTGACGAAGACCACGGTGTCGCCGTGCAGCGTGGGTTGGCGCAGGTAGGCGTCGTCGCTCATGGTGGGGGTGGCCGTGGCAGGTCGAACTGATGCTACCGTCTGGGTTGATACCGTCTACCCCCCTAACGGAGAACCCTATGAACTATCGCTGCGCGCACCGCTGGGCCTTCCCGAAATGGGGCGCGGCCCTCGAGGAAATGGCCGACGAGCTGGCTGCGCCCACCGGGCACGAAGTCACGGTGCGCATCACGCACTGCGGCATGTGTCACTCGGACCTGCACATCCAGGCCGGCGGCTTCGACATGGGCGGGGGCAAGATGTCCTCGCTGGAACGCGCCGGCACCCAGCTGCCGGTGACCCTGGGCCACGAGATCGGCGGCGAGGTGGTCGAGATCGGCCCCGACGTGCAGGGCGTGAGGCTCGGCGACAAGGTCATCGTCTACCCCTGGCTGGGCTGCGGCCAGTGTCCGACCTGCGAGCGCGGCGACGACCACCTGTGCGTGCGCGCGTCGCGCAACATGGGCATCCAGCTGCCCGGCGGCTATGCCGACCTGGTGAGCGTGCCGCATGACCGCTACCTGGTGCCCATCGGCAGCCTGGAGCCGGCGCGTGCCGCCACCTTCGCCTGCGCCGGCATCACCGCCTTGGGTGCGATCAGCAAGCTCGACCCGATGACGGCCGAGGATCATGTGGCCGTCATCGGCTGCGGCGGCGTGGGCATGACGGCGGTGGCGCTGCTGTCGGCCACCCGCAAGGCCAAGGTCGTGGCCATCGACCCCGACCCGGCCAAGCGCGAGGCCGCGCTGCAGCACGGCGCGGCGCTGGCCTTCGACCCCAACGCCGCCGATGCGCTGAAGACCATCGGCAAGGCCTGCAACACGAACATCGCCGGCGCGGTGGACTTCGTCGGCGCCGAGTCCAGCTCTTCGCTGGCGGTGAACCTGGTGCGGCGCACCGGGCAGGTGATCATCGTCGGCCTGTTCGGCGGCGAGTTCCGCATGCCGCTGCCGATGTTCGCGCTGAAGTCGCTGCGCATCAGCGGCTCCTACGTGGCCGGGCTGAACGAGCTGCGCGAGCTGGTGGCGCTGGCGCAGCGCATCACGCTGCCGCAGATCCCGCTGGACCTGCGGCCGATGGCCAGCGTGAACCAGGCGCTGGACGACCTGGCGCACGGCCGCGTCGTCGGCCGCGTGGTGTTGCAGCCCTGAATTCGTCCGCGGCGCCGTCGGCGCTGGTCGACGGCCCGATCCTGCGCACGCTGCTGCACCTGGCCGCGCCCAACGTCATGGCCGTGTCGATGGCCGTGCTGGTGGGCCTGGCCGAGACCTTCTACGTCGGCATGCTCGGCGTGGTGCCGCTGGCCGCGCTGGGACTGGTGTTTCCCTTCGCCATGCTCACCGGCATGCTGTCGGCCGGCGCGATGGGCGGCGGCGTGTCCTCGGCGCTGGCGCGTGCCTTCGGCGCCGGCGATGCGCGGCGCGCGCAATCGGTGGCGCTGCATGCGCTGCTCATCGGCGGCATCGGCGGCGTGCTCTATTCGCTGCTCTTCCTGAGCATCGCGGCGCCGCTGTTCCAGCTGCTCGGCGGCCGCGGCGAGGTGCTGCGCGAGGCGCTGGCCTATGCCACGGTGCTGTTCTGCGGCGCACTGGCGGTGTGGCTGTTCAACACGCTGGCATCGATCCTGCGCGGTACCGGCAACATGCGCGTGCCCTCGATGGTGCTGATCGGCGCGGCGCTGCTGCAGATCATGCTGGGCGGGCTGCTCGGGCTGGGCTTCGGGCTCGTGCCGCGGCTGGGCATGCCGGGTGTGGCGCTGGGGCAGATTCTGTCGCAGGCGCTCGGCGCCGCGTGGCTGTTCTGGTATTTGCGCAGCGGCCGTGGCCGGCTGCGCCTGAGCTTCGGCGGCGTGTCGATCCGGCGCGAGCTGTTCGGCGACATCCTCAAGGTGGGCGCGGTCGCCTGCCTGTCGCCGCTGCAGTCGGTGACGACGATGCTGCTGATGGCCGGTTTCGTCGCCCAGCTCGGCGTGCTGCCGCTGGCCGGCTTTGCCATCGGCCAGCGCCTGGAGTTCCTGATGAGCACCGTGGCCTTCGGCATCGGCTTGGCGTCGGTGCCGATGGTCGGCATGGCCATCGGCGCCGGCGACGTGGCGCGCGCGCGCCGCGTGGCCTGGACATCGGCCGGTGTCAGCGCGGCGATGCTGGGCGCGGTGGGGCTGGTGGTGGCGCTGCACCCGGACCTGTGGGTGGCGATCTTCACGCGTGACGAGCAGGTGCTGGACTACGGCCGCCAGTTCCTGCGCTGGGCCGGCCCGGCCTTCGCCTTCTTCGGTGCCGGCTTGACGCTGTTCTTCGCGTCGCAGGGGGCAGGGCGCATGGCCGGCCCGGTGTTGGCGGCGACGATGCGGCTGCTGCTCGTGGCCGTGGGCGGCAGCGTGCTGGTGGCGCAGGGCGCCAGCGCCTGGCAGCTGTTCGCGCTGAGCGCGGCGGCGATGGTGCTGTATGGCAGCACCTGCGCCGCCGCGCTCAAGCTGGACCGCTGGGGTGCGGCTCGCTGAGCCAGCACAGCCGCACTCTCGTGCCCCGTCCATGGCGGCTGTCGATCCGCAGCCGCGCGCCAATGGCTTGAGCCTGCTCGTGCAGACCGATCAGCCCGTAGTGCCCCGGCGCCGGGGCCTGCGGGTCGAAGCCGCGGCCGTCGTCGCTCAGCTCCAGGCAGGCCTGGCCATCGTCCGCGCGCCGCAGCACGATCTGCACCTGCTGCGCGGCGGCGTGGCGCTCGACGTTGCGCAGCAGCTCCTCGCTCATGCGGAACACGGTCTCGGCCGCCTCGCTGGCCAGCGCCGCCAGCGAAGGCTCGATCGTGCAGTGCACGGCGATGCCCTGGCGCTCGCCGAAGTTGCGCGCCAGTTCGGCCAGCGCCGCGCCCAGCCCGACCTGGCGCACCGGGTTGCTGCGCAGCTGGTCGATCGCGTGTCGCGCCTCGTCCAGGCCTTCGCGTGCGGCCTGCTCGGCGCGCACCAGTTCTTCGGGCAGCTGCTGCGGCTGGGTCGACGCCAGGCGCTTGAGCACGCGGATCTCGGTGAGCATCGCCATCATCGAATGCGCCAGCGTGTCGTGCAGGTCGCGCGCCAGGCGCAGGCGCTCGCGCACCACCGCGGCGTCGCGCGACTCGTGCGCCAGGCGGCGGATCTGCTCGGTGCGTTCGGCCACACGCTGGTCGAGCTCGGCGTTGAGCGTGCGCAGCTCGTCGCGCTCGCGCTGCAGGCTGGCCAGCAGGCGGTCCAGCGCGGCGCCGAGCCGGGCCGCCTCGTCGCTACCGTGCGGCAGCTCGATGTGCTGCGCACCGCCGCGGCTGACGGCATCGGCCGAAAGTGCGATGCGGCTGATGCGCCGCGTCAGCCGCCGTGCCACCGAAATGCCGCCCAGCGCGGCGGCCACGCCCAGCGCGCTGAGCACCGCGGTGATGCGCCACTCGATGCCGGTGGCAAAGGCGGCCACCGAGTCCACCGACTGGATCACCGCGACGCGCCAGCCCAGCTTGCGCAGCATGCCGCCGGCTGGCTGTTCGGCGCTGGCCACCAGGTAGGGCTGGTCGTTCAGCAGCCGGCGCAGCGCGATGCGCGGCGGCAGGTCCGACGCGTCGGTGCCCAGCTCGGCCAGCGCGATGTCGAAGGGCCGGCGTGCCTCGGCCGCGTCGGCCCAGCGCTGGCCGACCAGCGCCGCGGGCCCGGTGCGCACGATGCCGTCGCGGCCGATCAGCAGCCATGCGCCGGGTGAAGCCTCGATGCCCTGGGCCACGGTCTGCACCCAGCTCCAGCTGAGCTGCGCCGCGACCACGCCGACGATCGCGCCGGCGGTATTGCGCACCGGCGCTGTCAGCTTGAGGAAGTGCTCGGTCGGCGACAGCGCCTCCTCGATCCAGGCCACGTCCAGCCCCTGCGACGCCCAGGCGTACTGGAAGACGTTGCTGCCGATCACACGCTCGTCGGTGGCCGCGACGACATTGCCGTCGGCATCGGTCACCGCCATCCAGATCAGGTCGGGCACCTCGTCGCGCACCGCTTCGAGCGATCGGCGCAGGCGCCGCACGTCGCTTCGCTGCACGTCGTCGGAGAGCATCGTGGCCACCACCGTCACCGACTGCAGGCGCAGCTGCATCGCCGTTTCCAGCTCGGCGACGACATGCTCGCCGGCGCTTTCCAGGCGCTGGCTGTGCTGCTCCAGCAGCGTGGCGCGGATGAAGCTGCGCAGCCAGGCATTGGCCGCCAGTGCCAGGCAGGCGCTGAGCACGATGATCCACCAGCCGATGGCCGCGGCCAGGCTGCGGCGCGGGTCGATGCGCTGAAGGAGGCTCATGGGCACAGGCTGGGCGCGGCCATTGTCGCAAACGCCAATGCGCGCTTGCGCGGCGTGTGCGCACAATCGCGCCCTCCGGCCGCCCCGCCATGAGCTCCGACACCGCACCGATCCGCGTGCTGATCGCCGACGATCAGGCGCTGATCCGGCGTGGCATGGCGATGATGCTCGATGCCGAGGCCGACATCCAGGTGGTGGGGCAGGCGGCCGACGGTGTCGAGGCGGTGGAGCTGGCACAGCGGCTGAAGCCCGACGTGGTGCTGATGGACCTGCACATGCCGCGCAAGAGCGGCGTGCTGGCCACGCGCGAAATCACGTGCGCGCTGCCGCGCACGCGCGTGATGGTGCTGACCACCTTCGACCGTGACGAGCTGGTGTTCGACGCGGTGCGCGCCGGCGCGCAGGCCTACCTGCTGAAGGATGCGTCCGAAGAAGAGGTGCTGGAGACCGTGCGCGCGGTGCACCGCGGCGAGTCGCGGCTGACGCCGCAGGTGGCGCGCAAGGTGATGGACCAGTTCCGCTCGCTGGCCAACCGCCTGGCCGACAGCGCCGCCCAGCCGCCCGAGGCCGCGCCCAGGCCCGCGGCACCGGAGACGGCGCCGCTGCCGGATCCGCTGACCGAGCGCGAGGCGGCCGTGCTCGAGCTCATCGCCAAGGGCCAGAGCAACCGCCAGATCGGCGCCGCGCTGCATCTGGCCGAAGGCACGGTGAAGAACCACGTCAGCCGCATCATGCAGAAGCTGCACGCCAACACGCGCACCGAACTGGCCGTGCTGGTGCTGGGCCGCAAGTCCTCGCCCTGAACTGCACCACCCGTGACGATCGTCATGGGGGTTCACCCTCGCCGTAGGGGTTTGTCTCGATTCAAGGCATGACTTCGGGCAGGCGCGCCGCGGCGCTGCTGCGGCCACAGTGCGGGCGTCGAAACCATCCACCCCACGGAGGCATGCGCATGAATACCCGAATCCTACCGAGTCCCATCGGGGCCACGGATCCACGCTGGTACCGCAGCCGATGGATGCAGCTGGCCGTCGGCGTCATCTGTATGGTGGCCACCGCCAACATCCAGTACGCCTGGACGCTGTTCGTGCCCGAGATCCAGAAGACCTTCGGCTGGGAGCGCGCCTCGATCCAGATCGCCTTCACGATCTTCGTGCTGGTGCAGACCTGGCTGGCGCCGATCGAAGGCTATTTCATCGACAAGTTCGGCCCGCGCCTGATGGTGGCTTTCGGTGCACTGTTCATCGGCGCGTCCTGGGTCATCAACTCGCAGGCCAGCTCGCTGGCCGGCTTCTACGTCGGCGCGGCGCTCGGCGGCATCGGCGTGGGCTCGATCTACGCCACCTGCATCAACAATGCGCTGAAGTGGTTCCCGGAAAAGCGCGGCCTGGCCGTGGGCCTGACCGCCGGCGGCTACGGTGCCGGCTCGGCGCTGACTATCCTGCCCATCGCCTCGATGATCGACGGCGTGGGCTTCCAGCAGGCCTTCTTCTTCTTCGGCGTGCTGCAGGGCTCGGTGGCCTTCGCCGCCGCGTGGTTCCTGCGTTCGCCGGGGCGCAACGAAGTCACTGGCGTCAGCAAGCTGGTGCAGAGCCGCCGCGACTACACGCTGAAGGAAGCGCTGAACACCAGGCTGTTCT
>Ga0315912_10002968_pt1 | contig 17364 bp, 16 predicted proteins | sample VfabasoilMG_FD_204469 | JGI IMG/M metagenome (GOLD analysis project Ga0315912, IMG submission 204469) | Garden soil microbial communities collected in Santa Monica, California, United States - V. faba soil | ecosystem: Environmental > Terrestrial > Soil > Garden | place: USA: California...
CGCTGGGCGCCGGAGGGTTGAGACACGGCCCGCTGGAGGTGGTGCGAAGATGTCGATGAAGACGCGAGTGCTCGGACCGGTACAGGTGGTGCGGCTCGACGGCGCCCTGGACTCGGTGTCCTCCGGCGAGGCGCGCAGCGAACTCGGGAGCATGGTGCGCGGCGGCGCGACGCGCCTGGTGATCGACATGGGGAACGTCTCGCGCATCGACTCGTCGGGGCTCGGGGCGCTCGTGACCACGCTCAAGGCCGTGCGCGACCGGGGCGGAGAACTCGTGCTCTGCGCCCTCACGCCCTCGGTGCGCGCCGTGGTCGAGCTCACGCGGCTGCACCGCGTGTTCGACATCTACGACGATGCCGATGTCGCGGCCCGGGAGCTCGCTCCGTGAACGAGGCCGATCAGCTGACCCATCGCATCGACGGCCGGGCGACGCTCGAGCAGGCCCGTCGCTTCGCCGAGGAGACGTCGCGCGTGCTCGGCGGCTGGGGCCTGCCGGCCGACCGCCTGGCGTCGTGGGAGATGGCCGTGGCCGAGATGGCCACGAACGTCGCGCGCCACGGCTACCCCGGGCGCAGCCCCGGCCCGATGGCCTTGCAGATGCGCTGGGACGACGACGGCCTGCGCATCACGGTCGAGGACGAAGGCGTCGAGTACGACCCGAGCAAGGTGCCGCCGCCGCCCGATCCCGATCCGGACGACCCGGACACCTGGCCGGAGGGCGGCATGGGCATCATGCTCGTGCGCGCCTCGGGTGACGAACTGGACTACCGGCGGCGCGGCCGGACGAACGTCCTGACGCTCTTCACGCGCATCCCCCGGAACGCGGTTCTGTAGGCGGATTCGGTACAGGAAGGCCGTGTCCTGGGTCGATGAGCCACGCCCATGCAGGCTCCTCCACGCGACCCCTCGATGCTGGACACGGCCGCGCCGCCGTCGGCGCCGGCGGTCGTGCGCCCGCGCATCCTGGTGGCCGACGACTCCGCGCTCAACCGCAAGCTGCTGCTGGCCATCCTGTCGCGCGAGGACTGCGACGTCATCGAGGCCGAGGACGGCAACGCGGCGCTCTACAAGGCGCGCGTGGAACGGCCCGACCTCGTGCTGCTCGACATCATGATGCCGGGCAAGGACGGCTACGAGGTCTGCCGCGAGCTGAAGGCCGACCCGAAGTTCGCGAGCATCCCTGTCATCGTGCTCTCGGCGCTGTCGCAGCCGGCAGACAAGGTGCGTGCGCTGCAGCTCGGGGCGGTGGACTACGTGACCAAGCCCTTCGACCGGGGCGAGGTGCTGGCGCGCGTCCGCAACCAGTTGCAGATCCGCATGCTCACGGCCTCGCTGCTGCAGGCCAACCGCGAGCTGGTCGCCAAGCAGAAGGACCTGGACGCCGACCTGCGCGCCGCCGCGGACATCCAGACGAGCCTCATCCCGCGCAGCCGTCCCGACACCGAGCGCCTCGACGTGGCCTGGCGCTTCGTCCCGTGCTCGACCATCGGGGGCGACATCTTCAACGCCCTGCTGCTCGACGAACACCACGTCGCCATCTCGATGGTGGACGTGAGCGGACACGGCGTGCCGGCCGCCATGGTCACGGTGTCGGTCGCACAGAGCCTGACGCCGCACGCCGGCATCGTGCTCGAGCCGCGTCCGCGCGGGGCAGCGGCCGGCGACGGCGCGGGGCCGGTGATCCGCTCGCCCCAGTCGGTGCTCGAGCTGCTCGACGCCGAGTTCCCGATGGAGCGCTTCGACAAGTACTTCACCATGGTCTACATGGTGCTGGACACCCGGACGGGGGTGCTGCGCTACTGCAACGCGGCGCATCCACGGCCGGTCGTGCTGCGTCGCGACGGCAAGACCGACTTCCTCGATTGCGGCGGCACGCTCGTCGGCCTGGGCGGCGTGATGCCGTTCGAGGAGGCGGAGCTGCACCTCGAGCCCGGCGACCGCGTATTCCTGTTCACCGACGGCATCAGCGAGTTCAGCAACGCGGCCGGCGAGGAATACGGGGAGGAGCGCCTGCAGCACGTGCTGCGCATGAGCGCCCACGTGGACGTGCAGACCGCCTGCGACGACGTCGTGGCAGACCTGCTGCGCTTCGGCCGCGACCAGCGCCCGACGGACGACATCACCATCCTCGGACTCGAGTACGTCGGGGCGACCGCCGGTCACGGCAGGCTGCCCGCGTCGGCGCACATCCGAACCCAACTCCCTCACGAAGCCTGAGACCAAGGAGTCACCATGAAGCTCGAGATCAAGAACCACGACGACGTGCTCGTCGTGCGGCTCTACGAGAGCCGCCTCGATTCGTACATCGCCACCGAGTTCCGCGACGAGATGGACCGGCTCGCCAAGTCGAGCCGCTCGCAGATCGTGCTCGACCTGTCCGGCGTCGAGTTCGTGGACAGCTCGGGCCTCGGCGCCATCGTCACCACGCAGAAGCGCCTCGGCCGCGAGCGCGACCTGGTCATCTGCGGCGCGAACGAGTCCGTCACGCGCCTGTTCAAGCTGGCCCGCCTCGACAAGATCTTCCAGATCGTGACCGACGTGAACGAGGCCCTGGCCGCCCGCTCCAACTGAGCGGAGCGCCGCGGAGGAGTCGATCCATGGACAGTCCCGTGCAGCCGTCGGCCGCCTTCGAAGCCGGGTCGTTCCGCTATGCGATCCTGCGTCACGTCCGCTACTCGCTGGGACGCGAGTGGGGCGAGCTCTCCGGACGCGAGCTGTTCCACGCCGTCTCGCTCGCCGTGCGCGACCGCATCGTGGACGCGATGCTCGCCACGGAGCGGCGCTACCGGGAGCGCGACGAGAAGCGCGTGTACTACCTGTCCATGGAGTTCCTCATGGGGCGCTCCCTGGGCAACAACCTGCACAACCTGGGGCTGTACGACATCTGCCGCGACGCGCTGGCTGAGATGGGCGTCGACATCGAGGAGGTCGAGGCCGGCGAGGTCGATGCCGCGCTCGGCAACGGCGGTCTCGGGCGGCTCGCCGCCTGCTTCCTCGACTCGATGGCCTCGCTCGACGTGCCCGGCTTCGGCTACGGCATCCACTACGAGTACGGCCTGTTCGAGCAGCGCATCGACAACGGCTGCCAGAAGGAGCTGCCGGACAACTGGCTCGCGCTCGGCACGCCGTGGGTCATGGAGCGCTCCGAGGAGCAGGTCGTCGTCCCGCTCTACGGCCACCTCGAGGCCATGCACGGGCTGCAGGGCGTCGAGAACAGCGTCTGGTTGGACTGGAAGGTGATGCTCGGCGTGCCGCACGACATGCCCGTCGTGGGTCACGGTGGCCACACCGTGAACGTGCTGCGGCTGTACGCCGCGCGCGCCTCGGCCGAGTTCGACATGGCCATCTTCAACTCCGGCGACTACCTCGAGGCCGTGCGCCAGAAGATGGAGACCGAGACCGTCTCCAAGGTGCTCTACCCCTCGGACAGCGTCGAGAAGGGCAAGGAGCTGCGGCTCATCCAGGAGTACTTCTTCGTCTCCTGCGCCATCCAGAACATCGTGCGCGCCTACCTGCGCGACCACGACGGGCTGCAGGGCTTCGCGGACAAGACCGCGATCCAGCTCAACGACACGCATCCTGCCATGGCCGTGGCCGAGCTCATGCGCGTGCTCATGGACGAGAACGGTCTGGGCTGGGACGACGCCTGGAACATCACGCAGCGCACGCTGGCCTACACCAACCACACGCTGCTGCCGGAGGCGCTCGAGCGCTGGCCGCGCAGCCTGGTGGAGCGAGTGCTGCCTCGCCACCTGCAGATCATCGAGGAAGTCGACCGCCGCCTGCAGATCGAGGTGCGGGCCCGCTTCCCCGGAGACGAGGATCTGGTGCGTCGCGTCGCCATCGTCGACCACCACGGAGAGCCCCACGTGCGCATGGCGCACCTGGCCATCACGGGCAGCCACTCGGTGAACGGAGTCGCGGAACTGCACTCCCAACTCGTCAAGACCCACCTCGTGCCGGACTTCCACGCACTCTGGCCCGAGCGCTTCAACAACAAGACGAACGGCATCACGCAGCGCCGCTGGCTGCTCGCCAGCAACCCGGCCCTGGCCCGGCTCGTGACCGAGGCCGTGGGCGAGGGCTGGACCACCGACCTCGACGTGCTGCGGGACCTCGAGCCCCTGGCCGACGACCCGGGCTTCCGCCAGCAGTTCCGGCAGATCAAGCGCGACAACAAGCTGCGCCTCGGCCGCATCATCCGCGACACGGCGCGCGTGGACACCGACGCCTCGTCGCTGTTCGACATCCAGGCCAAGCGCATCCACGAGTACAAGCGGCAGCTGCTGCTGGCCCTGTACGTCGTCCACGAGTACCTCGGCATCGTCCTGGACGGCCGCATGCCCATCGTGCCGCGCACCTTCGTGTTCGCCGGCAAGGCGGCGCCCGGCTACTGGGCCGCCAAGCAGCACATCCGCTTCATCAACGCGGTGGCGCAGGTGGTGAACCACGACCCGCGCGTGCAGGGCATGCTGCGCGTGGCCTTCGTGCCCAACTTCCGCGTCTCGCTGGCCGAGCGCATCTACCCGGGCGCGGACCTGTCCGAGCAGATCTCGACGGCCGGCATGGAGGCCTCGGGCACGGGCAACATGAAGTTCGCCCTCAACGGCGCGCTCACGATGGGCACGCTCGACGGTGCGAACATCGAGATCCGCGAGGAGGTGGGCGAGGAGAACATCTTCATCTTCGGCGTGCGTGCCGACGAGATCGCCTCCTTGCGCCAGCGCCAGGCCTACCGGCCGCGCGAGCTGTACGAACGCAGCCCGGTCATCCAGCGCATCGTCGACGTGCTCGACGGCGCCCTGTTCTCGCCGGAGGAGCCCGGCCAGTTCCGCTGGATCAAGCAGACCCTGCTCGAGGGCGGCGACCCCTTCTTCCTGCTGGCCGACATCGAGTCCTACATCGTGACGCAGGAGTCGGCCTCGCGCCTGTTCCTCGACGCGGATGCCTGGACCCGCAAGGCCATCCTGAACGTCGCCCGCATGGGCAAGTTCTCGAGCGACCGCACCATCCGCCAGTACGCCGCGGAGATCTGGGGCCTCGCGCCGCAGGGCGCGTCGCGTCGCAGGCGACCGTCCGTGCGCGTCTGACGCCCGGCCGCGCGGCGCGGTTCAGGCAGGCGACGGGCGCGTCGGTTCGGGTTCGTCGCGCGGCGGCGCGTTCGACATCAGGATCGCGATCGGTCGCGTCGACTCGAAGTTGGCCAGGATGATCTGCACCGTGGCCGTGAGCGGCACGGCCAGGAAGGTGCCCGGCACGCCCCACAGCGCGGCCCAGGTGACCACGGAGATGATGATCACGAGCGGCGAGAGGTTGAGCTCGCGGCCCAGCATGCGCGGCTCGAGGAAGCTGCCCAGCAGCGTGTTCACCGCGATGTAGGTGCCCGTGACGATGAGCGGGTCGGTCAGCCCCTGCCGGTCGGCCAGCGCCGTGGCGATGGGGGGGATGGCCGCCACGATGCTGCCGAAGGTGGGGATGTAGTTGAGCAGGTACGTCAGGAAGCCGAACAGCAGCGCGTACGGCAGCTTCAGGTAGAGCAGCACCGAGTAGCAGAGGATGCCGGTCGCCAGCGACATGACGGTCTTCACGCCGAGGTAGCGCTGGATGCCGAGGCTGATCGAGTCGAGCGCCTTCTCGGCCACGGGCGCACGGTCGCGCGCGATGGCCAGGATCTTGCTGCGGAAGACCGCCTGCTCCGCGAAGATGAAGATCATGTAGAGCACGACCAGGAACAGGCCCAGCATGAAGTCCTTGACCGTGCCGAACAGCCCGATCACGAAGCCGCGCGGGTCGAGCCCCTGCAGCAGGTCGGTGAGGAAGTCGCGCAGCTGGAGCGGCAGTTCCTCGTAGCTGTTGAGGCGCCGGATGAGGTCGTCGGTCAGCTCCTTCGAGCCGGTGTCGCCCACGAACTCGCGCACCTCGGCGAAGAGCATGTAGCCGCCCTCGACGAGCAGCCACACGAGCCCCACGAGCAGGATGACCACCGTCGCCCACGAGGGGATGTGGTAGCGCGCGAGCGCCCGCACGACCGGCCGCAGCAGGTTGCACAGGAGCAGCGCGATGACGACCGGCTGCAGGATGGCGGCGGCCGAGATGAGCAGCCACCCGAGCAGGATCGTCGCCACGATGCCGACGAACGCCGTCATCGTCCGGAAGCTCGACTTGCCGCGGGGCGCGCTCGACGTGGTCGTCATGCCGGCAGTCTAGGCAGCTGCACCGGGCCTTCACCACTGCGGCCTCGCCGGCGCATGTGAGGGGCGGCGGCCGACCGGGCCCCGCCGTGTCGAACCGCCGGCCGCGCCGCTCGCCGGGAGGCCGTGGGCGGCGCCGGCTGCAGTGCGTAGACTCCGGACCGCCGCCCGCCGACGCGTGCGGCCCTTGCCGCTTGCCCTCTCCGAGGTGCCGCCCGTCGTGCGCTGGATGGTCCGAGGCGATCTGGATGGTTTCTTCGGCCTGGCCATCGACAACCTCGTCCAGCTCATGCTCGTGGACACGCTGTGTCGCACGGTGTTGGGCTTCCCGCCCGAGCTGGTGAACGGACGCATCCTGCCGGGCGTGGCCGTCTCGCTGCTGTTCGGCAACCTGCTGTACGCACGACAGGCCCTGCGCCTGGCCCGCGCCGAGGGGCGCGACGACGCCTGCGCCCTGCCCTACGGCATCAACACGGTCTCGCTCTTCGGCTACGTCTTCCTCGTCATGCTGCCGGCGCGCCTCGCCGCGCAGGCCGCGGGGCACCCGGACCCCGAGCGCTTCGCGTGGCAGGCCGGGCTCGTGGCGTGCCTGGGCTCGGGCCTGATCGAGGCCGGCGGTGCGCTGGTGGCCGAGCGCATCCGCCGCGCCACGCCGCGCGCCGCCCTGCTCTCGACGCTGGCCGGCATCGCCATCACGTTCATCTCGCTCGGCTTCCTCTACCGCACCTATGCTCAGCCGCTCGTGGGCCTGACGACGCTCGGCATCGTCATGCTCACCTACTTCGGCGGCGTGCGCTTCCGGGGTGGCGTGCCGGGCGGCCTCGTGGCAGTCGCGGTCGGTGCCGCACTGGCCTGGGGCACGGGGCTCGCACCGGTCGGTGAGGCGCCGGCGGGCGGGCTCGGTCTCCACCTCCCGCTGCTGGCCCTCGGAGACGTGTGGCAGGGCCTGCAGGCCGGGGCCATGGGCGATGCGCTGGCCGTCATCGTGCCCATGGGGCTCTTCAACCTCATCGGTTCGCTCCAGAACATCGAGTCGGCCGAGGCGGCCGGCGATCGCTACGCGACGGCGCCCTCGCTGCTCGTGAACGGCGCGGGCACGCTGCTCGCCGCCTGCTTCGGCAGCTGCTTCCCGACCACCATCTACATCGGCCACCCGGGCTGGAAGGCGCTCGGGGCGCGCGCCGGCTACTCGGTGCTCAACGGCCTCGTCATCAGCGCGGTGTGTCTCAGCGGCCTCCTGGCGCACGTCGTGTGGGCCGTGCCGGTGGAGGCCGGGATGGCCATCGTGCTCTGGATCGGCATCGTCATCGCCGCCCAGGCCTTCCAGGCCACGCCGCGCCGGCATGCGCCGGCGGTCGTGCTGGGCGTGCTGCCCGGCCTCGCGGCCTGGGGCGCGCTGCACGCCAAGAATGCGCTGCGCGCCGCCGGCGTGGGCAGCCCCGGCGGGCCCCCGTTCTCGGAGGCCCTCGTCCCGGCCTTCAAGGCCTCCGACACCTGGATCCACGGCGCCTTCGCGCTCGAGCAGGGCTTCATCTTCACGGCCATGGTGCTGGCGGCCGTGACCGTCGGCATCATCGAGCGGCGCCTGCTGACCGCCGCCGTGTGGTGCCTGCTCGCGACGCTGCTGAGCTGCAGCGGCCTGATGCACGCCTACGTCTTCACGCCGGGCGACACGGTGCTCGCGCTCGGCTGGCGCTGGCCGTGGGCCGACCCCTTCGCGCTCGGCTACCTGGGCATGGGCCTCGTGCTGCTGGCCGCGCGCTGGATCACCGAGCCCGACCCGGCCGCGGTGCATGCCGGAGCGGCGCCGGCGGACGACGAACCGCGGGCCGCACGACAGCGGCGATGAACGCCGCGCGCAGCACGCCGCGCTCGTGGGGCCTCAGGATCGGCCTGGTGGTCCTGGGAGCCGGCGCCGGGCTGCTGCTCGGGGAACTCGGCCTTCGGGTGCTCTATCCGGGGCACGTCTTCCTGCGCGGCGCCGTGCGCGACACCTGGGACCCGCACCACGCGGCGCAACGCGTGTTCACTTCGCATCCGCAGCTCGGCTTCGTCCCCCTGCTCGACGGCCAGGTGTACAACGCGTTCGGCACGCGCCTGAACGGCTACGACGCCGCCGACAGGGCCGGCCGGCAGCGCCTGCTGTTCGTCGGGGACTCGGTCACCTCGCGCGGCCGGATCATGGGTGCCCTGCAGTCGCTGGCCGGCGATGCCGCCTTCGAGTACTGGAATGCCGGCGTCGAGGGCTACAACACGGCGCAGGAGGTCGCGTTCTACCGGCTCTACAACGCCGCGCTGCAGCCCGACCACGTCATCCTCACGTTCCACAACAACGACTTCGAGATCACGCCCGTCGCCTTCGAGGATGCCGACGGGCGGCTCGTGGTGTACGCGCCGCGCGTGCCGCTGGCGAGCTACGACCCGACGCTCTTCGGGCAGAGCGCGCTCTACCGCCTGCTGCTCGCGCAGCTCGTGGACGACGACGCGGAGATCAACCGGGGGACGATCGCGCGCGACAGCCTGGCCGAGCTACAGGCCCTCGTGGAGCGGCCGAGGCCCGACGGCAGCCGGGGGCGGTTGAGCGTCGTGCTGTTCCCGCTGCTCCTGCCCGTCGCGGAGTGGCCGGCGAGCGCACGCAAGTCGCGCCAGCTCAGCCTGGGCATCCTGGCGAGCCTGCACCTGCAGACCTTCGACCTGCTGCCGGCGATGGAGACGATGCTCGCGTCCGGCGTGGATCTGCAGCAGGTGCCGGGAGATGCCCAGCATCCCAGCCCGGAGGCCGCAGCCGGCTTCGCGCAGTACCTCTTCGCGGCCGGCCTGTTCGACGACGCGGGTTCGACGTCCGGCGCCGGCCTCCCGGGCGAGCTGCCCTCGGCCGGCGGGCAGCCGCCGGACGGTGGCGCCCGCTGAGCGACAAGGCCTGCCGACGTGCCGCTGCCGTCGGGCTCGGAGGTCCCGCCGCGCCCCTCGTTGGCTGCCCGTGGCGCGGGCCGGCGTGTCGCGCTCCGTGGCCGCGGCGCCGTGGGCGAGCGCTCAGCTCTCGTCGCTGCCGGCCTTGACGTCGGCGTGCAGGCTGCCCTGCGGACCGGAGATGTCCAGCTCACCCTCGAGCTTCTTCGGCGAGAAGAGGCCCGTGAGGCTCTTGATGCCGGTCAGGTTCACGGCCGAGCCCTTGGCCGACAGCGCGAGCACGCCGATGCCGTCGATCAGCGCCGAGGCGTCGAGTTCCTGCACGACCAGGTGCACCTGGGGGCCGGGCGCCGCCGGCGCGGTCTCGAAGCCGCTGCCCACGAAGGTGTCGTGCCCGAGCAGCGCAGCCGGCGCCTCGCCGCCCTCGTCGCCCACCAGCAGCAGCGAGCTGCGGCCGGAGCCGGGCGCCCAGTTGAGGCGCGCGTCCTGCTTGACCTTCAGCGCCTTGCCGTCGTGCAGCTGCAGCTTGCCCTTCACGCTGCCGGCGAGCACGAAGGGCGCGAACGCCAGGCCGCTCGCCGTCCCCAGCACGCCCCCGCCGAGACGGCGGTCGAGCGTGCCGTCGGCATGGAAGGCGAGCACCTCGCCGCTGCCCGAGCTGGCCACGTACAGCAAGCCGTCGGGGCCGAAGCTGACTGCGGTCGGAGCGAGCAGCCCGTCGGCGCTCCCGAAGCCGTCCTGCAGCGAGCCCTGCGTGTCGAACACGAGCACCTCGTCGCCGGCATGGCTGGCCACGTACAGCAGGCCGTTGCGCGGCGAGAAGGCCAGGCCGTGCGGACCGTCGAGCGGGGAGCCGGCCCCGTGCACGGCCAGCAGGACTCCCGACGGATCGAACTCGAGCAGCTCGTCGCTGCCGGCCGACGAGACCCACAGGTGTCCGTCGGGCGCGAAGGCCAGGCCGCGCGGCTCGTCGAGCCCCGAGCCGGCGCCGACGCTGCCGAGCAGCTGCCCGTCGCGGTCGAAGCGCAGCACGACGTCAGCCTGCACGCTGGCCACGAAGAGCTGGCCGTGCGGCCCGAAGGCCAGGTCGCCGGGCGCGTCCAGGCCGGGTGCGCCGAGGCTGGCGCGCGGCGCGCCGCCGAGCGAGTCGAAGACGTGCACCAGGTCGTCGGCGGCGTCGGACACGTAGAGCGCGCCCTCGGGTCCGAAGGCGAGGTCCTGCGCGCTGCCCAGGCCGAGCAGCGCCGTGCTGCCCTGGACGTATGTCGGCTGCGGCACGCCGGCCGCATCGAACTCGAGCACCTGCGTCCCCGCGTCGGCGACGAACAGGTGGTTCGCCACGAAGGGGTCCACGGGGTCGATGAGTCCGGCAGCCAGGCTGGAGCCGGCGAGGACGGCCGAGAGGGCGAGCAGGCGGCGGGACATCGGTGGGCTTCCCAGGGCGCGACGGGCGCGGATTGCGCTGCCGATCCATCGCCGCTGCCCCACGGTGACTTGAGGCGCCCGCCAGGCCCGGCCGGATGCCGCGGTGCGGGTCGACCCGCCCGCGCCCCCCGCAGCCGATCCGACCGCAGTAGTACGCCCCGAGTCGGGCGGGCTAGTCTGGCGGGATGCAGCAGCAGCCCAGCTGGAGGGTCCGGCGGTGGGGTCCATGAGCACGGGACCGGCCGAGGCCTCCGGGGCGGGCGGCCCTCCGTCGGCGCGGGCCCTGGAGGTGCTGGTCGTGGGCCCGGCCTCCGCGCGGCGCGTGGCGGACGTCGTGGCCGTGGAGGAGCCGCTCGAGGTGCGCTGCGGCGACCGCAGCCTGCTCGTCACGATGCGCACGCCGGGGGACGACGCCGACCTCGTGCGCGGCCTGCTCTATACCGAGGGCCTCGTCGAGCGCGTGGACGACGTCGTCGCGGTGAGCGCCTGCCACGAGGTGCCGCCGGAGGCGCGCGGCAACGTGGTGGTCGTCGGCCTGCGCCGGGGCGCCCGGCTCGACGAGCTGCGCACGGCACGCGTCGGCCTCGTCACCTCGGGTTGCGGCGTGTGCGGCAAGACCACGCTGGCGGCGGTGGCCGCCGCCGCGCCGCCGGTCGGCCCGGGCCCGCCGCTCTGCGCGGCGCTGCTCGAACGGCTGCCGCCCCAGCTCGTGCAGCGCCAGGCGGTCTTCGCGGCCACCGGCGGACTGCACGCCGCCGCGCTCTTCGATGCCGACGGCCAGCTGCTCGCACTCAAGGAGGACGTCGGCCGGCACAACGCCGTCGACAAGGTGGTGGGGGAGGCCATGCGCTTCCACCGCCTGCCCCTGCACGGGACGCTGCTGCTGGTCTCCGGGCGCGCCGGCTTCGAGATCGTGCAGAAGGCGCGCCGCGCGGGCATCCCCGTGGTGTGTTCGGTGTCGGCGCCGTCCAGCCTGGCCGTGGACCTGGCGCGCGACGGGAAGCAGACGCTGGTGGGCTTCCTGCGCGACGGTCGCTTCAACGTCTACACCGGGGCCGAGCGTTTCGAGCCGCCGCTCGTGGCGCCGTCCGTGCTCCCCGGCACGGGCGCCGGCACGGGCACGGGTACAGGTCTCGGTCCAGGCCGCGGGCGCGCTCCGCCGCCGGCGGGGAAGCAGCCCGGCTGAACCGCCCTCGGCCCCCGGGTCGCGTGGCCATGAGCGGCTGGACGGCGCCGTGCCGGGCTGCGAGGCTGCGCGCCTCTCAGTGGTCGGGCGCAGGACGTACCGTGCGCCCCGCCGCCTCCCCCGAGGGCCTCGTCTTGAGCCGCCAGCCGTCACGTCCTGGACCGGGTGGCCACCCCGTGCGGTCCGTGCCCCGCTCACGCGGCACGTGTCGCGCGGCAGCGCGCGTCGGAGGCCTGCTGGCCGCTGCCCTGCTGCTGCCTGCCTGCGGTCCCCCGGACGGGCCGGCTCCCAGCGGCGGACGCTCGATCGTGATCATCACGCTCGACACGACGCGTGCCGACCACGTCGGCGCCTACGGCTGCACGCTCGGGCTCACGCCGCAGCTGGACGTGCTGGCCGCCCAGGGCGTCGTCTTCGAGCAGGCCTACGCGCCCATGTGCCAGACCCTGCCTTCGCACTCGACGCTCTTCACCGGCCTCGGTCCGCGCCAGCACCTGGCGCTGGAGAACACCTACAAGCTGGCGCCCGAGTTCCGCACCCTGGCCGAGGAGGCCACCGACCGCGGCTACTCCACCGGCGCCTTCGTCGGCGCGCTCGTGCTCGACCGCGAGACGGGCATCGACCAGGGCTTCCAGACCTTCGACCTGCCCGCGGGCGTGTGGAACCAGGAGCGCGAAGGCCATCCCCCGCAGCGGCGCGCCGAGGAGGTCACGGGCGCGGCGCTGGCCTGGGCGCAGACCCTCGACCCCTCCCGGCCCTACATGCTGTGGGCGCACTACTACGACCCGCACGGGGACAGCGCGAAGGGCTTCGACCCGCCCGCCCGCCACCTGGCCGCCGTGCCGCGTGACGGGGTGCGGGCCCAGCTGGAGGCCTCGGGCGCCAAGCTGGCCGGCGCGCCCCTCAGCCCGGCCCAGCTGGAGAACTTCTGGGCCGGCTACGCGGCCGAGATCCGCTACACCGACGAGCAGGTGGGCCTGCTGCTGCAGGGTCTGCGCGACCGCGGCCTGCTGGCCGACACGCTCATCGTGGTGGTCGGCGACCACGGCGAGGGGCTCTACGAGCACCGCATCAAGGCCCACGGGCAGTACGTCTGGGAGGAACTGCACCGCGTGCCGCTCATCGTGGTGCACCCGCAGGGCGAGGCGGCCGGTCGGCGCGTGGCGAGCCGCGTGATCCTGCAGGACGTCGAGCCCACCGTGCGGGCCCTGGCCTTCGGCGAGAGCGTGCGCAGCCCCGCGCTGGGTTTCGGCCTCGACCTGTGGGAGGGAGTCAGCGGGAAGCTGCCGGACCGGCCGGTCTTCCTCGAGCGGGCGCACTTCGACGCGGACCGGGTGCAGCGTCGCGTGGACGGCGTGGACCTGGACGCGCCCTATGGGTTCCTGACGGCAGTGCTGCAGGGGAACCACAAGCTCATCCTTCATCCCGACGGCAGCCGGCGGCTGTTCGACCTGGCCGCCGATCCGTCCGAGTTGCATGACGTGGCCGCCGAGCAGCCCGAGCTGGCCGACGGCCTGCAACGCCTGCTCGAGGGCTGGCAGGCCGAGAACAAGACCGCCCTGCCCGGGGAGAACGTGGAGATCTCGGCCGAGAAGCGGGCCGCGCTGGAGGCCCTGGGGTACATCGGCGGCGACCACTGAGGGCGCCGACCGGCCGGCGCACGACACGCGGGGGCGGTGGGACGCCGGGTCGCGCGCGGGCTGTCCGGATTTCGAGCGCCCGGCTTTCGTCGGCCCGGCCGGCTTCGCTAGCATGCGACGGACTCTTGCCCCGGTCCGACAACGGGGCCTGCGTCGGCCCCTGACCGCCTGCCCGAGGGAGACGTCCGAGCGTGCCCGAACGAGCGCTGAACGACTACCTGCCCGTGCTCATGCTGCTGCTCTTCTGCATCAGCTTCGCCGCGCTCAACCTGGTGCTGTCCTGGGCGCTGGGCAAGCGGGCGCGCACCAACCCGGACAAGGACTCGGCCTTCGAGTGCGGCATGAAGCCGCTCGAGTCCGGCCGACGCCGCTTCAGCGTGCGCTTCTACGTCGTGGCGATGCTCTTCATCCTGTTCGACGTGGAGGTCGTGTTCCTCTACCCGTGGGCCATCAAGTACAAGGGCCTCGGCCTCTTCGCCTTCGTCGAGATGGTGGTCTTCCTGGGCGTCCTGGCCCTGGGCTGGTACTACGTGGTGCGCAAGGGCGCGCTCGACTTCACCCGCGACCCACGCACCGGAGCACACCCGCATGACGCCTGACACGAGCAGCGGACGGCCAGCGACCCGGGGAGACGAGCGCGGCCCGGCCCCGGCCGGCCGCCGCACGGCCGAGCTGGTGGTGCCGGAGCAGGCCAGCGACACCGGGCTCAACGACGAGGGCGGCTTCTTCGTCACGCAGGTGGACGCGCTGGTCAACTGGTCGCGCAAGAACTCGCTCTGGCCGCTGCCGCTGGGGCTCTCGTGCTGCGCCATCGAGTTCATGGCCACGGCCGCCAGCCGCTACGACATGGCGCGCTTCGGGGCCGAGGTGGCGCGCTTCTCGCCGCGGCAGGCCGACCTGATGCTCGTGGCCGGCACCTGCACCTACAAGATGGCCGAGGCCGCGCGGCGCGTGTACGACCAGATGGCCGAGCCCAAGTGGGTCATCAGCATGGGCGCCTGCGCGAGCAGCGGCGGCATGTACCGCACCTACAGCGTGGTGCAGGGCATCGACACCTTCCTGCCGGTGGACTTCTACATCTCCGGCTGCCCGCCGCGTCCCGAGAACGTGCTCAACACGATGATGAAGCTGCAGAAGAAGATCGAGCGCGAGAAGACGCTGCGGCCATGAGCAAGAGCGCGAGCGGAAAAGGCAGCAGTGGTGCGCCGACCGGAGCCGGCACGGGCGCCGCGGGCGGCAAGGACGCCGGTGGCCGCGGCAGCAAGGTCGGCACGCTGGCCACGCTCACGAACCACGGCGACCCGGCGGCCGCCGCGGCGCTCGTGGCGCTCTTCCCCGCGGCGAGCCGCGTCGAGAGCTACCAGGGCGACGTGCGCGTGCACGTCGCGCCGGCGCAGGAGGTCGAGCTCATCCGTCGCGCCCGCGACCAGTTCGGCTACGACCATTTCATCGACCGCCTGGGAGCCGACCGCGGGCCGGAGGCCGACCCGCGCTTCGACGTCATCACGCTGCTCGGCAACCTCAGGACCGGCAAGCGCCTCATCGTCGTGACGACGCTGCCCGAGGACGAGCCCGAGACGCCCACGCTGTGCGCGGTGTTCCGCGGCGCCGACTGGTTCGAGCGCGAGATCTACGACATGTACGGCGTGCGCTTCAGCGGGCATCGAGACTGCAAGCGCATCCTCATGCCCGACCACTTCCCCGACTTCCCGCTGCGCAAGGAGTACCCGATGGAGGGGCGCGGCGAGTTCGCGGCACCGCGCCGCGCGCTGGGGGGCAACGTGGACGGCAAGGACGGCACGGTCGCCATCCCGAGCCAGCCCGGCCGGCCCGGCCCGCCGACGCGCGACCCGCTCGACCGCACCGGAGCGCCGCGCCCGTGAGCATCAGCCGCAGCCAGAACACGAACAGGGGCGCCGGCACGAGCCTGCCCGGCACGCGCACGCTCGACGTGGAGGTCGCCGAGGACCGTCACGCCGAGTCGATGATGATCAACATGGGGCCGCAGCACCCGTCTACGCACGGCGTGCTGCGCCTGATCCTCGAGCTGGACGGCGAGGAGATCAAGCGCTGCGAGCCGGTCATCGGCTACCTGCACCGCGGCAAGGAGAAGGTCGGCGAGACCTTCTCGCTGCACAAGTTCATCCCCTACACCGACCGTCTCGACTACCTCGCGCCGCTCAGCAACAACGTGGCCTTCGCGCTGGCCTGCGAGAAGCTGCTGGGCATCGAGTGCGCGCCGCGCGCGCAGTCCATCCGCGTCATCTGCCACGAGCTGTCGCGCATCTCGGCGCACCTGCTGGGCCTGGGCGCCTACGCCATGGACCTGGGCGCGATGACCATCTTCCTGTGGACCTTCCGCGAGCGCGAGACGATCTACAGCCTCATCGAGCGCATCTGCGGGGCGCGCTTCACCACCAGCTACACGCGCGTGGGCGGTGTCGAGCGCGACCTGCCGGACGACTTCCTCGGCAAGCTCGAGGCCTTCGTGAAGGAGATGCCCGGGCGCGTCGACGAGTACGAGGCGATGCTCTCGCGCAACAAGATCTGGGTGAAGCGCACGCAGGGCGTGGGCATCATCACCAAGGAGCAGGCGCTGCAGTTCGGGCTCACGGGCCCCAACCTGCGCGGCAGCGGCATCGACTACGACGTGCGCAAGGCGCATCCCTACCTGGGCTACGAGCACTACGAGTTCGAGGTGCCGATCGGCACCGAGGGCGACTGCTACGACCGCTACCTGTGCCGCGTGATGGAGATGCGCCAGAGCGTGCGCATCCTCGAGCAGGTGCTGCAGACCATCCCGGCCGGCCCGGTGCTCAACCGCGACGGCGACGGCGTGCTCAAGTCGGTGCTGCCCGAGAAGACCAAGGTGCTCACGAACATGGAGGCGCTCATCCACCAGTTCATGGTGGGCACCACCGACGTGCACATGCCGGTGGGCGAGGTCTACTTCTCGGCCGAGAACCCCAAGGGCGAGCTGGGCTTCTACCTGCGCGGCGACGGGCAGCTCACGCCGGCGCGCCTGCGCATCCGCGGCCCGTCCTTCGCCAACCTGCAGATCCTCACCGAGCTGTTGCCCGGACACATGATCGCCGACGTGATGGCCGTGCTGGGCAGCATCGACTTCGTGATGGGCGAGTGCGACCGCTGAGCGCGCCAGGGCCAGCCGACCCGAGGAGACCGGACCCCATGTTCCCGCAGCCCGTGATCGCCGAGCTCGAGGAGATCCGCAGCCGCTTCCCCGTGCCCAAGGCGGCCATGGTGCCGGTGCTGCGGCGCGTCCAGCAGGAGAAGGGCTGGCTCTCGCCGGAGACCCAAGGCTGGGTGGCGAGCTTCCTGTCGGTGACGCCGATCGAGGTGCACGAGGTCGTGAGCTTCTACCCGATGCTCTACGGCAAGCCGGTCGGCCGGCACGTGATCCACGTCTGCCGCACGCTGTCGTGCGACGTCTGCGGCAGCCGCGAGCTGTGGAAGCACCTGGAGCGCAAGCTCGGCGTCGGGCGCGGCGAGACCAGCGCCGACGGCCGCTTCACGCTGAAGGCCGCCGAGTGCCTGGCCAGCTGCGGCAGCTCGCCGGTGATGCTCATCGACAACGTGCGCCACGAGCACGTGACGCCCGAGCGCGCGGACAAGCTGCTGGAGGCCGCGCGCTGATGAAGCTGTCCAAGATCATCTCGGCGCGCTTCGACACGCCGGACAGCCAGAGCCTGGCCACGTACCGCCGTGATGGCGGCTACGCCACCTGGCTGGCCACGCTGGCCGCCCGGCGTGACCCCGACAGCCTCATCGCCGAGGTCAAGGCCTCGGGCCTCAAGGGCCGCGGCGGCGCCGGCTTCTCGACCGGCATGAAGTGGTCGTTCGTGCCGAAGAACTCGACCAAGCCCAAGTACCTGTGCGTCAACGGCGACGAGAGCGAGCCGGGCACCTTCAAGGACCGGCAGATCCTGGAGAAGGACCCGCACCAGCTGCTCGAGGGCGTCGGGCTGACGGCCTACGCCATCGGCGCGCACAC
>Ga0315912_10002969_pt1 | contig 17357 bp, 9 predicted proteins | sample VfabasoilMG_FD_204469 | JGI IMG/M metagenome (GOLD analysis project Ga0315912, IMG submission 204469) | Garden soil microbial communities collected in Santa Monica, California, United States - V. faba soil | ecosystem: Environmental > Terrestrial > Soil > Garden | place: USA: California...
CCGTGTAGTACCCACCCGCCGCGAACTCGAGGTAGTTGAGTCCGCTGGGCAGCGCGGGCACGTTGCACTGGCTGTACGTGTTGTTTCCCCATGCGACGACCGACCCGTCGCTACGGCGCGCGACCGTATGGTATCCACCCGCCGCGACCTCGACGTAGCTCAAGCCGCTGGGCAGCGCGGGCACGCTGCATTGACCGAAGCCGTTGTATCCCCATGCGACCACCGAACCGTCGCTGAGGCGCGCGACCGTGTGGAGGTACTCCGCCGCCACTTCGACGTAGGTGAGTCCGCCGGGCAGCGCGGGCACGTTGCACTGGCCGTCGAAGTTGCCTCCCCAAGCGACGAGCGAGCCGTCGCTGAGGCGTGCGACCGTGTGGAGGTACCCTGCCGCCACCTCGACGTAGGTGAGTCCAGCCGGTGGCGTAGGCACGCTGCACTGACCGAAGCCGTTGTGTCCCCATGCGACGACGGAACCGTCGCTGAGGAGCGCGACCGTGTGGAGGTACCCCACCGCCAGCTCGACACAGGTGAGTCCGCCAGGCAGCGCGGGAACGTTGCACTGGCCGCTGGTGTTCCGTCCCCATGCGACGACCGAGCCGTCGCTTAGGCTCGCGACCGTGTGGTACCCACCCGCCCCGACCTCGACATAGGTGAGGCCGCCGGGCAGCGCGGGCACGTTGCACTGAAAGAAGTCATCGAGTCCCCATGCGACGACCGACCCGTCGTCACGGCGTGCGACCGTGTGGTACCCACCTGCCGCGACCTCGACGTAGGTGAGGCCGCTAGGCAGCGGGGGCACATTGCACTGGTTGTAGGTGTTGTCTCCCCATGCGACGACCGAGCCGTCGCTGCGGCGCGCGACCGTGTGACTTCCACCGGCCGCGACTTCGACGAACACCTCGTCGTGCAAGGCGCTGTCGACGACCTGTCTTCCCCAGCCGACGACCCCCGACTGCGCCGTTGCAGTTGCTCGAGCTCCGACGAGTGCAGCGCCGCACAGAGCGAGGAAGACGATCAGACTCCGAATCGTGCGCAGCATTTCAGTGCTCTCCGTTCGATCAGGGACACAATTGTCGTGGGGAAGACGACAACGATGCGGATGACGGCGGGGCCATCCTATCCCCATCGGCGAGTTCTGTGGCGACTCTGGCTACCGATCCTGCCGTGCGGGGCTGGCCAGGACAGCCAACTCAGGGGAGCCAGTTCACCTCCGCACCGTTCGTCACGTTGAATGCGGTCGCGGCCAACGGGCAGCCCGACATCAGCAACGTGTTGTCGCGGTAGTACACCTGGTACCAGCGCTTCTCGCCGGCCAGGATCGTGTTGCCCAAGGCCGCCGACCTGACCGGAATGCTCAGGTCGCCGGCGGAGAAGTTCGGCATGGTGACGCTGCCGGCGACCGAGTTCCTCTGGTACATGCGCTTGAAGCTGGTCATGCAGCGCACCCCGTGGCCGAACACGCTGCCCGAGGTGAGCACCGTGCCCTGGATCATGATCGAGAGCACCGTCGGGTTCTCACCGGCGGTCGTGAAGAACAGGGTCGGATTCGAGAGCGAGTTCAATCCCGTGCCGGTGATCGAGGCGCCGCCGGTCCCCGCCTTGTTGTCGCACCCGCGCTCGGAACCGACGGGCGGATTCGAGCACGGGCACGCGAGCACGCCGCCCACACCCGGCTCGCAGACGCTCGTCGCGGGGATGTGGGGCTCGTAGTGTGCGACGGTGTGGTAAGGCCCCGCCGCCACATCGACGTAGTCGGCGCCGCTAGGCAGCGCGGGCACGTTGCACTGGTTGTAGGCGTTGCTTCCCCATGCGACGATCGAACCGTCGCTGCGACGCGCGACCGTGTGGATGCTCCCACCCCCGACCTCGACGTAGGCGAGTCCGCTGGGCAGCGCGGGCACGTTGCACTGGCCCCAGTCGTTGCGTCCCCATGCGACGGCGGAGCCGTCGCTGAGGCGCGCGACCGTGTGAAAGCCGCCTCCCGCGACCTCCACGTAGGTGAGGCCGCCGGGCGGCGCGGGCACGTTGCACTGAAAGAAGTCATTGAGTCCCCATGCGACGACCGACCCGTCGCTGAGGCGCGCGACCGTGTGTCTGTACCCCGCCGCCACCTCGACGTAGGTGAGTCCGCCGGGCGGCGCGGGCACGTTGCACTGAAGGTAGTCATTGAGTCCCCATGCGACGACCGACCCGTCGCTGAGGCGCGCGACCGTGTGTCTGTACCCCGCCGCCACCTCGACGTAGGTAAGTCCGCCGGGCGGCGCGGGCACGTTGCACTGGCCGTAGGCGTTCCATCCCCATGCGACGACCGAGCCGTCGCTGAGGCGCGCGACCGTGTGGTGTTCACCCGCTGCCACTTCGACGTAGGTGAGGCCGCCGGGCAGCGCGGGCACGTTGCACTGACCGAAGCTGTTGGCTCCCCATGCGACGACCGAACCGTCGTCGTGGCGCGCGACCGTGTGTAGGTACCCAGCCGCCAGCTCGACGTAGGTGAGGCCGCTGGGCAGCGCGGGTACGTTGCACTGGCTCTCGTAGTTGGATCCCCATGCGACGACCGACCCGTCGCTGCGGCGCGCTACTGTGTGGTTGCCAGCCGCGAGCTCCACGTAGGTGAGTCCGCCGGGGAGCGCGGGTACGTTGCACTGGCCGTAGTAATTGTCTCCCCATGCGACGACCGAGCCGTCGCTGCGGCGGGCGACCGTATGAAGTTGACCCGCCCGCACCTCGACATAGGTGAGGCCGCCGGGCAGCGCGGGCACGTTGCACTGACCGTAGCCGTCGTCTCCCCATGCGACGACCGACCCGTCGTTGCGGCGTGCGACCCCGTGGATGTACCCAGCCCCGACCTCGACGTAGGTGAGGCCACCGGGCAGCGCGGGCACATTGCACTGACCGTTGCCGTTGCTTCCCCAGGCGACGGCGGAGCCGTCGCTGCGGCGCGCGACCGTATGACGTTGACCCGCCTCCACCTCGACGTAGGTGAGGCCGCCGGGCAGCGCGGGTACGTTGCACTGGGAGTAGTCATTGCGTCCCCATGCGACGACCGACCCGTCGCTGAGACGCGCGACGGTGTGGTCCCAACCCGCCGAGATCTCGACGTAGGTGAGGCCACCGGGCGGCGCTGGTACGTTGCACTGGCCGTAGAAGTTATATCCCCAGGCGACGACCGAGCCGTCGCTGCGGCGCGCGACCGTGTGCCAGTACCCCGCCTCCACCTCGACGTAGGTGAGGCCGCCGGGCAGCGCGGGCACATTGCATTGGTTGAATGAGTTGTCTCCCCATGCGACGACGGAGCCGTCGCCGCGGCACGCGACCGTGTGATTCATCCCCGCCGCGACTTCGACGAACACTTCGTCGTGCCAGGCGCTGTTGACGACCTCTTGTCCACAGCTGACGACCCCCGATTGCGCCATGGCAGGAGCTCGAGCTCCGACGAGCGCGGCGCCGCAGAGAGCGAGGAAGACGATCACACTACGAATCGTGGGCGGCATTTCAGTTCTCTCCGTTCGATCAGGGACACGGATGTCGGGGGGAGGATGACGACGATGCCAATGACGGCGGGTGTTCGCTCTCCAAGCGCCCGATGGCTTCGTCGACTGCCAGGATTTCCTCGGATCCGGTGTAGACTGGCACTCATCGTGGTGCCGACTCCTCCCTCTCCCGGGGATGTCACCGGCCTGATGCTCGCCGCCTCGAACGGGGACAAGCAGGCTGCTGACCATCTGCTCCCGCTCGTCTACGAGCAGCTGCGCAAGGTGGCGCAGCGCGATCTCGCCGGCGAGCGCGCGGGGCATACGCTCTCGGCGACCGCACTCGTCCACGAGGCCTACCTCAAGCTCGTCGGGCCGCGCGAGGTGGCCTGGGCAGACCGTCGCCACTTCTATACCGCGGCCGCCGAATCGATGCGCCGCATCCTGCTCGACCACGCCCGCGCCCACGGGCGGCGCGGAGGGGAGAAGCTGCGCCTCTCCGAGGTTGCAGATGTCGCGGCACTCGCCGCGGCCGGATCCGACGAAATTCTGGCAGTCGACGAGGCCATGGGGCGCTTGGAGAGCGAAGACCCTCAGGCAGCCGCGTTGGTCCGCTTGCGGTTCTACGCAGGCCTCGACGTCGAGCAAGCCGCGCAGACGCTGGGGATCTCCCCGCGGACGGCGGCGCGCCTGTGGACCTACGCCCGCGCGGTGCTCTACCGCGACCTGACCGATCCCCGCTGAGCCCCCCGATGAACCGCGGCGCCGCCGAAATCTTCCACGAGGCGCGCGAGATGGCGCCTGAACGACGCGCGGGCTACCTCGTCGGCGCCTGCGGCAAGGATCTGGCTCTGCGCGCGACGGTCGAGGCGCTGCTGAAGGCCGACGCGGAACTGGGCCGGTTCATGGCTTCGCCGTCGGTGGACGTCCCTTCGTCCCAGGAGCAGGCCGGCGCGCAGGTCGGGCGCTACAAGCTGCTCGAGCAGATCGGCGAAGGGGGGATGGGCACGATCTGGATGGCCGAGCAGCGCGAGCCGGTCAAGCGCCGCGTGGCGCTCAAGATCATCAAGCTCGGGATGGACACCAAGCAGGTGATCGCGCGCTTCGAAGCCGAGCGTCAGGCGCTGGCGCTGATGGATCACCCGCACATCGCGAAAGTGCTCGATGCCGGCGCGACGGACACCGGCCGGCCGTACTTCGTGATGGAGTACATCAAGGGTATCCCGATCCTCGAGTACTGCGACACGGAGCGGCTCGACACGAAGGCGCGCCTCGATCTCTTCATCAATGTGTGCCACGCGATCCAGCATGCGCACCAGAAGGGCATCATCCACCGCGACATCAAGCCCTCGAACATCCTGGTGACGCTGCACGACGGCGTGCCGGTGCCGAAGGTGATCGACTTCGGGATCGCCAAGGCGACGAACAGCGAGCTCACGACGAAAACGCTCTTCACCGAGCACCGGCAGCTGGTCGGGACGCCGTCGTACATGTCCCCGGAGCAGGCCGAGATGTCGGGCCTCGACATCGACACGCGCAGCGACATCTACTCGCTCGGCGTCTTGCTCTACGAGCTGCTGACCGGCACGACGCCCTTCGACATGAAGGAGCTCTTGTCGAAGGGCTTCGCGGAGATGATGCGCGTGATCCGCGAGGACGAGCCGCACAAGCCGAGCACGCGCATCTCGACGTTGGGGGACACGGCAACCCGCGCGGCGCAGCAACGGCGCGCCGATGTGAAGAAGCTCGGCAGATTGCTGCGCGGCGATCTCGACTGGGTCGTGATGAAGTGCCTAGAGAAGGACCGCACGCGCCGATATGAGACGGCCAACGGACTGGCGGCGGACATCGATCGGCACTTGAACGACGAACCGGTGGCTGCGGGCCCGCCGACGGCCGCCTACAAGCTGCGCAAGTTCGTGATGCGCAACCGCGGCCAGGTGATCGCAGCCGGCGGCGTCCTCGTGGCGCTGCTGATCGGCGTCATCGCCTTCGCTTGGCAGGCCGAAGAGGCCCGACTGCAGCGCGACATCGCGGTGCTGGCCCAGCAGGGCGAATCCAAGCAGCGCAGGTTGGCCGATGAGCAGCGAAGCGAGGCGGAAGAGCAGCGCAAGACGGCCGAGACCGAGCGCGACAAGGCGGAACTCATCGCCACGTTCATGAGCGATACGCTCCAGGGGGCCGGCCCGAGCGTCGCCAAGGGACGTGACATCACCATGCTGAAGGAGATGATGGACGCGGCCGCGGCGCGGATCGAAAAGGGGGACCTCAGGGCTGTTCCGGAAGCCGAGCTGCGCCTGCGCGCCACGATCGGGGGCACCTACCGCGAACTGGCGGTGTTCGATGCGGCCCAGGGAATGCTCCAGCCCGCGCTTGCGCTGGCGCGTGCAACCCACATCGGGGACGACGAGACAACGGCCAACGCCCTGATCAACTTGGCGGCTCTGCTTCGCGATCAGGGCGACTTGTCCAGGGCCGAGCCGCTCTTCCGCGAGTCGCTGGACATGACCAGGCGGCTCTTCCCGGGCGACCACCCGGACGTGGCGAACGGCCTCAACAACCTGGCGACCCTGCTCCAGTCCCGCGGCGACCTCGCAGGTGCTGAGCCGTTTCTGCGCGAGGCGCTCGAGATGTGGAAGCGCCTCGTCCCGGGCGAGCACCCGGACGTGGCGAGGGGCCTCAACACCCTGGCGAGCGTGCTCCAGGCCCGTGGCGACCTTGCGGGCGCCGAGCCGCTCCATCGCGAGTCGCTGGAGATTTGGAAGCGCCTCTTCCCGGGCGATCACCCGGAACTGGCGAGGGGCCTCAACAACCTCGCGAGCTTGCTGCAGGACCGCGGCGACCTGGCGGGAGCCGAGCCGCTCTCTCGCGAGTCGCTGGAGATGACGAAGCGCCTCTTCTCGGGCGATCACCCTGAAGTGGCGGGGGGCCTCCACAACCTGGCAAACCTGCTGCAGGCCCGCGGCGACCTGAGGGGGGCCGAGCAGCTCTATCGCGAGTCGCTGGAGATGTGGAAGCGACTCTTCCCGCGCGATCACCCGGACGTGGCGACCGGCCTGAGCAACTTGGGCGTCCTGCTCTATGTCAAAGGCGACCTGGCGGGGGCCGAGGCACTTTACCGCGAGTCGCTGGAGATCTTGAAGCGCCTCTTCCCTGGCGACCACCCGAATGTGGCGGCTGGCCTCAACAACCTGGCAAACCTGCTCCAGGCACGCGGCGACCTGGCGGGAGCCGAGCCGCTCTACCGCCAGTCGGTGGAGATGCAGAAGCGCCTCTATTCTGGCGACCACCCGGACATGGCGATGGGCCTCCACTGCCTCGCGAGCGTGCTCAGCGCGCGCGGCGACCTGGTGGCCGCCGAGCCGCTCTATCGCGAGTCATTGGAGATGTGGAAGCGCATCTTCCCCGGCGACCACCCGGACGTGGCGACGGGCCTCAACGGCTTGGCGGGTCTGCTGCATACCCGCGGCGACCTGGCGGGAGCCGAGCCGCTCATGCGCGAGTCGCTGGAGATGAGGAAGCGCATCTTCCCGGGCGATCACCCGGACGTGGCGGCCAGCCTCATCAGCTTGGCGAATCTGCTCAAGAACCGCGGTGACCTGGCGGGAGCCGAGCCGATCTACCGCGAGTCGCTGGAGATGACCAGGCGCCTCTTTCCGGGTGACAACCCGAACGTGGCAACCGCTCTCGACAAATTGGCAAGGCTGCTCGGGGACCGTGGCGACTTGACGGCGGCCGAGCCGCTCATGCTCGAGGCACTGGAGATGCGTCAGCGACTCTTCCAGAGCGATCATCCGGACTTGCTCGCGATCAAGAGCAACCTTGCGGCGCTGTATGTGAAGCAGGGGAAGCCCGAGAAGTCCCTGCCACTGATCATGGAAGTACTCGAGGCATCGCGCGCCACGTTGCCCAAGGACAGTCCGCAGCTCGCCGGGCAAATCGCCCAACTCGGCGGGATGCTGGCGGAGTCGAAGGCCTGGTCCGAGGCCGAACCGCTGATTCGCGAGGCGCTAGGGATACGCGAGAAGACTCAGCCCGACGCGTGGACCACCTTCAATTCGAAGTCGATGCTCGGCGGAGTGCTGCTGGGCCAGAACAAACTCGCCGAGGCCGAGCCGCTGCTGCTCGACGGCTATCGCGGGATGAGGGAGTGCGAGTCGAGCATTCCGTGGACTGGAAAGAAGCGCGTCCCCGAAGCGCTCGAGCGCCTCGTGCGGCTCTACGAGGCGAAGGGTGATGCGACTGAAGCCGCGGCGTGGCGCGCCAAGCTCGAAGCCGAGCGGGCGAAGCTGTCCAATGCCCCTTCGCAGGGCGACAAGCGATGAACCGCAGCGCAGCTTCGATCTTCCACGAGGCCCGCGGGTTGCCGGCGCAAGAGCGCGCCAGCTTCCTCGCGAGCGCCTGCGGCGAGGACATGGCGCTGCGCGCCGAAGTCGAGGCGCTGCTGAGGGCCGACGCGGAACTGGGCCGCTTCATGGCTTCGCCGTCGGTGGACGTCTCGTCGTCGCAGGAGCAGGCCGGCGCGCAGGTCGGCCGCTACAAGCTGCTCGAGCAGATCGGCGAGGGCGGGATGGGCACGATCTGGATGGCCGAGCAGCGCGAACCGGTCAAGCGGCGCGTGGCGCTCAAGATCATCAAGCTCGGGATGGACACCAAGCAGGTGATCGCGCGCTTCGAGGCCGAGCGCCAGGCGCTGGCGCTGATGGACCACCCGCACATCGCCAAGGTGCTCGACGCGGGCGCCACGGAGACGGGCCGGCCGTACTTCGTGATGGAGTACATCAAGGGCATCCCGATCCTCGAGTACTGCGACCGCGAGAAGGTCGACACCAGGTCGCGACTGGAGCTCTTCACGAGCGTCTGCCACGCGATCCAGCACGCGCATCAGAAGGGCATCATCCACCGCGACATCAAGCCCTCGAACATCCTGGTGACGCTGCACGACGGCGTGCCCGTGCCCAAGGTGATCGACTTCGGCATCGCCAAGGCGACGAACAGCGAACTCACGACGAAAACGCTCTTCACCGAGCACCGCCAGTTGGTCGGAACGCCGGCCTACATGTCGCCCGAACAAGCCGAGATGTCGGGCCTCGACATCGACACGCGCAGCGACATCTACTCGCTCGGCGTCTTGCTCTACGAGCTGCTGACCGGCACGACGCCCTTCGACATGAAGGAGCTCCTGTCGAAGGGCTTCGCGGAGATGATGCGCGTGATCCGCGAGGACGAGCCGCACAAGCCGAGCACGCGCATCTCGAAGCTGGGCGAAACGGGCACACGCACGGCGCAGCAGCGGCATGTCGACCTGAAGAAGCTCGGGACGCTGCTGCGCGGCGATCTCGACTGGATCGTGATGAAGTGCCTCGAGAAGAACCGCACGCGGCGCTACGAGACGGCCAACGGACTCGCGGCGGACATCGATCGGCACTTGAACGACGAACCGGTGACGGCAGCCGCTCCGAGTGCGAGCTACAAGCTGCGCAAGTTCGCGAAGCGCAACCGCGGCCAGGTGATCGCGGCCGGCGGCGTCGTCGCGGCGCTGCTGATCGGCGTCATCGCATTCGCATGGCAGGCCAAGATCGCCCGCGCGCAGCGGGACATCGCGGTGCTGGCCGAGCAAGGCGAGTCCAAGCAGCGCAAGTTGGCCGACGAGCAACGCCTGGCGGCCGATGAGCAGCGCAAGACTGCCGAGGGCGAGCGCGACAAGGCCGAGAAGATCGCCGAGTTCATGAGCGACACGCTCCAGGGCGCCGGCCCCAGCGTCGCCAGAGGACGCGACATCACCATGCTCAAGGAGATGATGGACGCAGCGGCGGCGCGGATCGAGAAGGGGGACTTGAGGTCGCTCCCCGATGCCGAGCTGCGCTTGCGCGGCACGATCGGGGAAACCTACCGCCAGCTGGCGCTGTTCGACGAAGCTCAGACGATGCTGGAGCCCGCGCTGGAGTTGGCGCGCGCAACTCACCCCGGGGATCACGCGGAAACGGCCATCGCCCTCAACAACGTCTCGAACCTGCTCCAGGACCGCGGCGATCTGGTGGGGGCCGAGCAGCCCGCGCGCGCTGCGCTGGAAATGTGGAAGCGTCTTCACCCAGGCGACCACCGGCACGTGTCGACGGGCCTCAACAACCTGGCATTCGTGGTCTACGGGCGCGGCGACCTGCCCGGGGCGGAAGCGCTCTTTCGCGAGTCGCTGGAGATGGCGAAGCGTCTCTTCCCGAGCGACGACCCGGAGATTGCTACCGGCCTCAACAACGTGGCGAGCATGCTCCATGCCCGCGGCGACCTGGCGGGGGCCGAGCCGCTCTTGCGCGAGTCGCTGGAGATGAGGAAGCGCCACTTCCCGGGTGACCACCCGGAAGTGGCGACCAGCCTCGACAACCTGGCGAGCGTGCTGCGGGCGCGCGGCGATCTTGCGGGAGCCGAACCGCTCTGCCGCGAGTCGTTGGAGATGTTGAGGCGCATTTTCCAGGGCGACAACCCGGAGGTGGCGATCGCGCTCGACAACCTGGCCGCTCTGCTCCAGGCCCGCGCCGACTTCGCCGGGGCCGAGCCGCTCTACCGCGAGTCGCTGGAGATGAAGAGGCGCCTGTTTCCGGGCGACCACCCGCACGTGGCGAGCGGCCTCAACGACATGGCGTACTTCCTCAAGGAACGAGGCGATCTGGCGGGGGCCGAGCCGCTCCTGCGCGAGTCGCTCGATATGACCCGGCGCCTCTTCCCGCACGACCACCCGCACCTGGCGCAGCGCATCAGCAACCTGGCGCTCGTGCTCCAGGCGCGCGGCGAATTGGAGGAAGCGGAGTCGCTCTGCCGCGAATCGCTCGAGATGAGGAAGCGCCTCTTTCCGGGCGATCACCCCGCCTTGGTGCAGGGCCTCAGCAATCTGGCGAGCGTGCTCCAGGCCCGCGGCGACTTGGCGCAAGCCGAGCCGCTCTCCCGCGAGTCGGTCGAAATGGCCAGGCGGATCTATCCGCGCGACCACCCGACCTTGGCGGGTGCGATCAACAACCTGGCGTCCCTGCAACAGTCTCGCGGAGACCTGACCGAGGCCGAAGGGCTCTGCCGCGAGGCGATCGCGATGTGGAGGCGCCTGTTCTCGGGCGACCATCAGGAAGTGGCGCGCTGCCTCAACAACCTGGGGGGGATGCTCCGGGCCCGCGGAGACATGGCCGGTGCGGAGTCGTCGTGCCGCGAAGCGCTGGACATTTGGAAGCGACTCTTCCCGGGCGACCACCCGGACGTGGTGCGGGGCCTGAGCAACGTCGCGAGCCTGCTCCGGGCCCGCGGCGACCCTGCGGCGGCCGAGCCGCTCTGTCGCGAGGCGCTCGACATGGCGAGACGTCTCTTCCCGAGCGACCACCCCGAGGTGGCTATCTGTCTCGACAGCCTGGCGACGACCCTGTTGGACCGTGGCGACCTGGCGGGGGCCGAGCCTCTGATCCGCGAGGCACTCGCCCTTTGCGAGAAGGCACAGCCCGATGCGTGGACGACGTTCAACACCAAGTCGATGCTCGGCGGAGTGCTGCTGGGCCAGAAGAAACTCGCCGAAGCGGAGCCGCTGCTGCTCGACGCGTATCGAGGGTTGAAGGAGCGTGAAGCCTCGATCCCGCCGCAAGGCAAGTTGCGCATCCCCGAAGCGCTCCAGCGACTCGTGAAACTCTACGAGGCGAAAGGCGACGCCGCTGAAGCCGCGGCGTGGCGCAGCAGGCTCGAAGCCGCGACGAAGGCGGGCAAGTGATGAGCGATCCCTCCTCCACACCCGCGGGCGAACAACCCGGCGCTTTGATTGGGCGCTACAAGCTGCTCGAGCAGATCGGCGAGGGCGGGATGGGCACGATCTGGATGGCCGAGCAGCGCGAGCCGGTCAAACGCCGCGTGGCGCTCAAGATCATCAAGCTCGGCATGGACACCAAGCAGGTGATCGCGCGCTTCGAAGCCGAGCGCCAGGCGCTCGCGATGATGGATCACCCGCACATCGCCAAGGTGCTCGATGCCGGCGCGACGGAGACCGGGAGACCGTACTTCGTGATGGAGTACATCAAGGGCATCCCGATCCTCGAGTACTGCGACCAGGAGCGGCTCGACACCAAGGCGCGGCTCGAACTCTTCACCAATGTGTGCCACGCGATCCAGCACGCGCACCAGAAAGGCATCATCCACCGCGACATCAAGCCGTCGAACGTGCTGGTGACGCTGCACGACGGTGTGCCGGTGCCGAAGGTGATCGACTTCGGCATCGCCAAGGCGACGAACAGCGAACTGACCACGAAGACGCTGTTCACCGAGCACCGCCAGATGGTCGGCACGCCGTCGTACATGTCGCCCGAGCAGGCGGAGATGAGCGGGCTCGACATCGACACGCGCAGCGACGTCTACTCGCTCGGCGTGCTGCTCTACGAGCTGCTGACGGGAACGACGCCGTTCGACATGCCGCGGCTGCTCGAGAGCGGGTTCGCCGAGATGATGCGTGTGATCCGCGAGGACGAGCCGCAAAAGCCGAGTACGCGCATCTCGAAGCTGGGCGACACCGGGACGCGCACGGCCCAGCAACGCAAGGTCGACTTGAAGAAGCTGGGCACGCTGCTGCGCGGCGATCTCGATTGGATCGTGATGAAGTGCCTCGAAAAGAATCGCACGCGGCGCTACGAGACGGCCAATGGGCTCGCCGCGGACATCCAGAGGCACTTGAGCGACGAGCCGGTGACGGCCGCTGCGCCGAGTGCGAGCTACAAGCTCAGCAAGTTCGTGAAGCGCAATCGTGCCCAGGTGATCGCGGGAGGAGCGGTGGTGGCGGCACTTCTGATCGGCGTCATCGCATTCGCCTGGCAGGCCAGGATCGCCCGCAATCAGCGCGATATCGCGCAACTGGCCGAGCAGGGCGAGGCCGCGCAGCGCAAACTTGCCGACGAGCAGCGCCTCGTTGCGGTGGACCAGCGCAAAGCCGCGGAAGGCGAGCGCGACAAGGCCGAACGGATCGCATGGTTCATGAGCGACACGCTCCAGGGCGCCGGCCCGAGCGTCGCCAAGGGCCGCGACATCACCATGCTCAGGGAGATGATGGACGCTGCCGCGGCGCGGATCGAGAAGAGCGATCTCAAGTCCGCCCCCGATGCCGAGCTGCGTTTGCGCGGCACGATCGGCAGCACGTACCGCGATCTTGCGGTGTTCGACGCGGCTCAAGAGATGCTGGAGCCCGCGGTGGCGTTGGCACGCTCGATACACACCGGGGACCACGGGGAGACCGCCAACGCCCTCAATAGCCTGGCGCTCCTGCTCCAGGCCCGCGGCAACCTGACGGGAGCCGAGGCGCTCTTTCGCGAAGCGTTGGAGATGTGGAAGCGCCTCTTCCCGGGCGATCACCGGTTTGTGGCGACGGGCCTCAACAACCTGGCGTCCCTGCTCCAGCTCCGTGACGACCTGCCGAGGGCCGAATCACTCCAGCGCGAGGCGCTCGAGATGTGGAGACGTCTCTTCCCGGGTGACCGCGCCGAGGTGGCTACCGGCCTCAGCAATTTGGCAGGCCGGCTCCGTTCCCGCGGCGACATGGCGGGGGCCGAGCAGCTCGCTCGTGAGTCGCTGGAGATGAGGAAGCGCCTCTTCACGGGTGACCATCCGGACGTGGCGGGTGGCCTCAGCAACCTGGCGATCCTGCTCCATGACCGCGGCGACCTGGCGGGAGCCGAGCCGCTCTGCCGCGAGTCGCTGGAGATGAACAAGCGCATCTTCACGGGCGACCACCCGCAGGTGGCGATGGGACTCGCCATCCTGGCGGATCTGCTCATGGCCCGCGGCGACCTGGCAGGAGCCGAACCGCTCTACCGCGAGTCGCTGGAGATGAACAAGCGCATCCTCCCGGGCGACAGCCATGGCGTGGCCATCGCACTCCGCAACCAGGCGACTCTGCTCCAAGCCCGCGGCGACCTGGGCGGAGCCGAAGCGCTCTTCCGCGAGTCGCTGGAGATGCGGAAGCGCCTCAACCCGGGCGACCACCGGGACGTGGGGACCAGCCTCGGCGATCTAGGGAGCCTGCTCCAGGCCCGCGGCGACCTGGCGGCGGCCGAGCCGCTCCTGCGCGAGGCGCTGCAGATGGCGAAGCGCAGCTTCCCGGGCGACCACCCGGTCGTGGCGGCCTGCCTCAACAACCTCGCGTTCCTGCTCAAGGTCCGTGGCGACTTGGCGCAAGCCGAGCCGCTCTACCGCGAGTCGGTGGAGATGAAGCAGCGACTCTTCCAGGGCGACCACCCTGACCTGGCGACCGGGCTCTACAACCTGGCGGCCTTGCTCCAGGCCCGCGGCGACTTGGCGGGCGCTGTGCAGCTCAAGGTCCAGGCGCTGGAGATGCGCCAGCGAATCTTCAAGCACGATCATCCGGACTGGTTGTCGACCAGGAGCGCCCTTGCCGCGCTGTACCTGAAGCAGGGGAAACCCGGCAAGTCCGCCCCGTTGATCAAGGACATGCTCGACGTGTCCCGCGCCTCGCTGTCCGAGGACAGTCCCGAATTGGCGGATCAACTCGCCACGTTCGGATTGACGTTTCTGCAGGCGATGGCGTGGGACGAGGCCGAGCCGCTGCTGCGCGAGTGCCGGGCGATCCGCGAGAAGTCCCAGCCCGATGCATGGACGACCTTCAACACGAAGTCGATGCTCGGGGGCGTGCTGCTGGGCCAGAAGAAGCTGGCCGAGGCCGAGCCGCTGCTGCTCGACGGCTACCGCGGGATGAAGGAACGCGAGGCGAGCATTCCTTCGCAAGGCGCGACTCGGATCCCCGAAGCACTGGAACGGCTTGTGCAGCTCTACGACGCGAAAGGCGATGCGACCGAGGCCGCGGCGTGGCGCAGCAAGCTCGAAGCGGCAACGAAGGGGGGCAAGTGACGCGCGGAGCTCTTGCGCCGTCAGCAGACTCCGTTCAATATTTCGGCATGAGCGCAACAACCACAAATCCGAACAAGGCTCTCTGGGAAAAGGGCGACTTCACCGAGATCGCATCGACGATGCGTGAATCCGGCGAGGCGCTGATCAAGTCGATCGGCGTCAAGCCGCCGCTGCGAGCTCTCGACCTCGGCTGCGGGGACGGCACCACGGCGATCCCCCTGGCGCGCCTGGGCGCCGAAGTCGTCGGGATCGACATCGCCAGGAATCTCGTCGACGCCGGAAACCGTCGTGCCGAAGCGGCCGGCCTGAAGCAGCTCGTCTTCCGCGAAGGCGACGCCTGCAACCTGCAGGGCGTCCCCGATCGCTCGTTCGACCTGACCGTGTCGATCTTCGGCGCGATGTTCGCCCCGAAGCCTTTCGACGTGGCGCGCGAGATGGTGCGCGTCACGAAGCCGGGCGGCCGCATCGTGATGGGCAATTGGATCCCGAACGATCCGACTTCATTCGTGTCGCAACTGTTGAAGATCAGCGCCTCGTACATGCCTCCGCCTCCGGAGGGTTTCGTCAGTCCGATGACCTGGGGAGTCGAGACGCACGTTCTCGAACGATTCGGCCAGGCCGGCGTGCCCAAGGAGCGGGTCGCGATGGTCAAGGACACGTATCACTTCATCGCGCCCAATCGCACTCCCGAGGAGCTCGTCGAGGTCTTCCGGCGCTTCTACGGTCCGACGATGAATGCCTACGAGGCGGCCGGGAAATCCGGGGCGGCGGACAGGCTGCACGTCGAACTCGTGGACCTGACGCGCAAGTTCAACACGCGCAAGGGCGGCGGAACCGAGATTGCAGCTACATTCATGCGGGTGACCGTCACTCTCTGAACGCGCTGCGGGTTGCGGCCGGCCAACGCACGGCCTATTCTGGATCCCGCTCGCCGCGAACTTTCCCAACCGGAGCTCCCCGACAATGCCGAATCAGCCGGACCTGCAGTCACTCGTCGAGGATTTCACGAACAAGCTGACCCTTCTGATGCGCCGCGCCGCGCTCGAAGAGGTGCACGCGAAGCTCTCGCTCGCAATCGGCGACGTGTCCGCGCCGAAGCGCCGGGCCCAGCCCACCGGAAGGGGCACCGGCAAGCGCGGCCGGCCGGGCAAGTTCACCCCCGAGCAATTGGAGAAACACGGCGCGTCGATCGTCGCGCTCCTGAAGAAGACGCCTGGCGCCCGGAGCGAGCAGCTCTCCGCCGCGATGAAGATGGATGCCGCGACGTTGCGGATTCCGCTCAAGGCTCTGATCAAGGCCAGGAAGATCAAGGTCAAGGGCCAGAAGCGGGGCACGACGTACTTCGCGAGGTGAGTCCGATGGCAGCCGCACGTCGCACGGAAGAGGAGCGCATCCACGCGCTCGAAGCGCAGATCGATTCGTTGAGGCGTCGCAAGGCACAGAAGCTCGTTCACCGCGACCCGGCGTTGAAGCAGATGCACGCTGCCGTGCGCTCGATCAACAAGGCGCTGGCTGCGACGACGGACCACGCCACGCGCGAGGCCCTGAACGAGGCCGAGGCCACCCTGATCGCCTGCCTCGAGCTCGTCGGAGGCGCGCCGAAGCCGGGCAAGAGCGTGCTCGTCCCGCAGCCGAAGCGCTCGGGCGTGTCGGAGGAAGCGCTGCTCGCCTACGTGCGCATGCATCCGGATGCGCGCGGGGAGCTGATCGCGCAGGCCCTGGGAACCGACACGGCGACCGTGCGGCCCGTGATGAAGCGCCTGATCCAGTCCGGTCGCGTGAGGGTGGCCGGCAAGGCGCGCGCGACCAGCTACTCGGCGGTCTGATGGCCTCGCGCTTCGCTCGTCTCGTCTGCACGAAGTGCGAGGCGACCTACGAGCCCGACAGCCGGCTGAACCTCTGCCCGGTCGCGGGCTGCGCCGGGTCGCTCTTCGCGCGCTACCACGCTGCGCCGCTCGACCGCGACGCGGTGGCGGGCCGGCCGCGCTCGATCTGGCGCTGGCACGAGCTGATGCCGATCGTGAAGCCCGAGAACATCGTCTCGCTCGGCGAAGGCGGCACGCCGCTGCTCCGCGCGGAACGGCTCGGCGCGCGCGCGGGCTTCACGGACCTGTGGATCAAGGACGAATCGGGGAACCCGACGGGCTCGTTCAAGGCGCGCGGACTCTCGGCCGCCGTTTCGAAGGCGAAGGAGCTCGGCCTGACCGCGATCGCGCTGCCGACGGCGGGCAATGCGGGCGGAGCCGCGGCCGCCTACGCGGCCAAGGCGGGCATCGCCTGTCACGTCTACATGCCGCGCGACACGCCGCGCCTCTTCCCGCTCGAGTGCGAGCGCTACGGCGCCTCGGTCACGCTCGTCGACGGGCTGATCGACGACTGCGGGAAGCTCGTCGCCGCGCGTGCGAAGGAGCAAGGCTGGCACGACGTCTCCACGTTGAAGGAGCCCTACCGCGTCGAGGGCAAGAAGACGATGGGCTACGAGCTCGCCGAGGATCTCGGCTGGGAGCTTCCGGACGCGATCGTCTACCCGACGGGTGGGGGCACGGGCCTGATCGGGATGTGCAAGGCCTTCGACGAGATGGAAGAGCTGGGCTGGATCGGAAGCGCGCGCCCCAGGATGATCGCGGTCCAGGCGGAAGGCTGCGCGCCGATCCCGAAGGCCTTCGACGCAGGCAAGCCGGTCTCCGAGCGCTGCGCCGACGCGCACACATACGCCTCGGGACTGCGCGTGCCCAAGGCCTACGCCGACTACCTGATCCTCCGCGACGTCCGCGCCTCGGGCGGCGTCGCGGTCGCGGTCTCCGACGACGACATGCGCGCGGCCTGCGACGCGATCGGCGCCGCCGAAGGGCTCTTCATCGCGCCCGAGGGCGGAGCAGCGTGGGCCGCGGTGCAAAAGCTCGCCGCCGAGGGCCGGCTCGATCGCGCTTCCCGCATCGTGCTGTTCAACACGGGCAGCGGGTTCAAGTACCTCTAGCGCGGGCTGATCTACTGCAGGCGCTTGATGATGTG
>Ga0315912_10002970_pt1 | contig 17355 bp, 15 predicted proteins | sample VfabasoilMG_FD_204469 | JGI IMG/M metagenome (GOLD analysis project Ga0315912, IMG submission 204469) | Garden soil microbial communities collected in Santa Monica, California, United States - V. faba soil | ecosystem: Environmental > Terrestrial > Soil > Garden | place: USA: California...
GCACCGTCCAGCGGTTCGGGGAGCGCTTTGCCCTCGGCAGACCGATGACCGTCGTGGCCCGCCACTGCCGTGCGGCGGAATCCGCCTGGCTGCCGGACAGCCGCGAACTGGTCCTCTGTCACGAACTGCTGGAAGGCCTCTACCAGTTGAGCCTGCGGCGCGACTCCGCCGTCGCGCGGCACGGCAGCGGTGGGGACAGTTGATGCGCATGCCCGCGGCGACCAATGATCGATTGGCAGTGACCCTCGGTCTCGGCGCGGCACTGCTCTGGTCCACGGCGGCCACCGCGTTCAAGCTCACCCTCGTCCATCTCGATCGATATCAGCTGCTGTTCTGGGCGGTGCTGACCGCGTGTCTCTGCCTCGGACTGATCGTCGTGGCCGCCGGCAAGTGGCCGGCCTTCCGGAGGCAGTCGCGATCGGAATGGATACGCGCCGGGTTGCTCGGCCTGCTGAATCCCTTCGTCTATTACCTGGTCCTGTTCGAGGCTTACGCGCGCCTGCCGGCGCAGGCGGCGCTGGCGCTGAATTATTCCTGGCCGATTGCGCTGATGCTGCTGTCCGTGCCGCTGCTCGGGCATCGCCTGCGCCGCGTCGACGGCGTGGCCGCGCTGATCTGCTACGGCGGCGTGCTGGTTGTTGCCATGCCGCAGGGTTCCGATCCCGGCATGGCCATGGACACGGCCGGGATCCTGCTTGCGCTCGGCAGCACGCTGGTGTGGGCGGGCTACTGGGTGGCGCGCGCCGGCGATGCCGCCGATCCGGCGATCGGCCTGTTCCTGAGTTTCCTGGTCGCCCTGCCCTGCACCGCGATCGCCTGCGTGGCGTATTCCAGTCTCATGCCGGCGGACCCCGCCGCGCTCTGGGGCGCGGCCTGGGTCGGCCTGTTCGAGATGGGCGTCACTTTTCTCGTCTGGCTGGAGGCGCTGCGCCGCGCGAGTTCCGCGGCGCGCGTCGCACTGCTCGTCTACGTATCCCCGTTCGTCTCGCTGCTGCTGATCCATTTCGTGGTCGGCGAAGCGATCCGGACGGCGACCCTGATCGGTCTCGTGCTGATCATCGGCGCGCTGCTGCTCCAGCAGCTGGCGCTGCGCGCGGCGCAACCTGAAACGGCGGCGCGATGAGACCGGAAGACATCAACCGGAAGTACCTCGCCGATGAAGGCGAGACCGTGGCCGCGCTCATCGGCGCGGCACGGACGGCGCCCGCCGTGGCGCGCAAGGTGCGCACGCTGGCGGGCAAGCTGGTCGCGGGCATGCGCCGGCGGCAGTCGGAGAGCCAGGGCGTGCACGCCTTCCTGCGCTACTACGACCTGTCGTCGCAGGAGGGCATCGTCCTCATGTGTCTCGCCGAGTCGCTGCTCCGCATTCCGGACGCGGACACGGCCGATCGGCTCATCGCCGACAAGCTCACCTCGGCGGACTGGCGCAAACATCTAGGCGCCAGCGATTCCCTGTTCGTCAACGCCTCGACCTGGGCGCTCATGCTGACCGGGCGGTTCATCGAACTCGGCGAGGACGCGGCGCGCACGCCCGCGGATTTCCTGTCCCGCACGATCGCGCGCATGGACGATCCGCTGATCCGCGGCGCGCTGCGCGCGGCGATGCGGATCATGGCTTCCCAGTTCGTCATGGGCCGGGATATTCATGAGGCGCTCGCCCGCGCGGGCGAGCCGGACAATCGCCGCTACCGTTATTCCTACGACATGCTCGGCGAGGCGGCGCTGACCGAGGCGGATGCCCGCCGGTACCAGGATGCCTACGCGGAAGCCATCCGTGCCGTCGGCGCGGCCGCGGAAGGCGGAGGTATCCTCGAACGCCCCGGCATCTCCGTGAAGCTGTCGGCCTTGTTCCCGCGCTTCGAGCCGCGGCAGCGGGACCGCGCCGTGAAGGCGCTGACGGCGCGACTGCTGCCACTCGCCGAACTCGCTGCCGCCGCGGGCATCGGACTCACGGTAGACGCCGAGGAAAGCGAGCGGCTGGAATCGGGACTGGCCGTCATCGAGGCGGTGTACCGCGATCCGTTGCTCGGCGACTGGCCCGGTCTCGGTACGGCGGTACAGGCCTACCAGAAGCGCGCCCCGGACGTGATCGATCGGCTGGAACAGATCGCCGCCGCGGGCGGTCGTCCAATCCCGGTGCGGCTGGTCAAGGGCGCCTACTGGGATACTGAAATCAAGCGCGCGCAGGAACAGGGCCTCCGCGACTACCCCGTGTTCACGCGCAAGCGCAACACCGACATTTCCTACCTGGCCTGTGCGCTGCGCCTGCTGCGCGAGGGCACGCACCTGCTGCCGCAATTCGCGACGCACAACGCCCACACGCTCGCCTGGATCCATGCCCACGCGGGCAAGCGCGAATACGAATTCCAGCGCCTGCATGGCATGGGCGCCGAACTGTACGCGGACGTGGTCGGCGAAGGTGGTCTCGGCGTACCGTGCCGGGTGTACGCGCCGGTCGGCGCGCACGAGGACCTGCTGCCCTATCTCGTGCGCCGGTTGCTGGAGAACGGCGCCAACACTTCCTTCGTCAACCAGGTCATCCGCCACGGCGACGATCCGGAACGCGTGGTCGAGGATCCGGTCGCGCTGGCGGAAGCCGACCCGACGGTGCGCCATCCGGCGATCCCGTTGCCCGCGGACATGTACGCGCCGGAGCGGCGCAATTCCGCCGGCGTGAATCTCGCCGATCCCCTCGAACTGGACCCGCTGCTGGCTGCCGTACGTGCGGCGGCCGGCGCATCATCCGAAGCGGCGCCGATCATCGACGGCTCGGTCTGTACCGGAACGGCCAGCACGAGTTTGGACCCTGCCGATCAAAACCGATCCGCCGGCCGGTCAATCCCGACGGATACCGCTCACGTACCGCGAGCAATGGATATTGCCGCTGCGGCGTGGCCGGGCTGGGATCGCCGGCCCGCGCCGGAACGGGCGGAGATCCTCGAGCGCGCGGCGGAACTGTTCGAACGCGAACGCGCCGGACTCGTTGCCCTGATTGTTCGGGAGGGCGGACGCACGCTGGCGGATGCGTGCAGCGAGGTGCGCGAAGCAGTCGACTTCCTGCGTTACTACGCGGCGCATTGCCGCCGGCAGTTCGGGACGCCGCTCGCCCTCCCCGGCCCCGCCGGCGAGAAGAACGAACTGCGGCTGCGCGGCCGCGGCGTGTTCGCCTGCATCAGTCCGTGGAATTTCCCGGTCGCGATCTTCACCGGCCAGGTGGCCGCCGCGCTCGCCGCCGGCAATGCGGTCATCGCCAAACCCGCCGAGCAGACACCGCTCGCCGCGCATCGCGTGACGCGCCTGCTCCTCGACGCGGGCGTGCCGCCCGGAGTGCTCCAGTTCCTGCCGGGCGATGGCCCCGCGCTCGGGAAGATCCTGTTGTCGGATCCGCGTCTCTCGGGCGTGGCGTTCACGGGCTCGACGGCCACGGCGCGCGTCATCGAGCGGGCGCTGGCGGCGCGCCCGGGTCCGATCGCGACGCTGATCGCGGAGACCGGCGGCCAGAACGTCCTGATCGCCGACAGTTCCGCGTTGCCCGAGCAGCTCGTGCACGATGCCGCGTATTCCGCGTTCAACAGCGCGGGACAGCGCTGCTCCGCGTTGCGCGTGCTGTACGTGCAGGAAGAGATCGCCGACCGGGTCGTTGCCCTGCTCGCGGGGTACATGGACGAACTGGTGATCGGCGATCCGCTGGATCCGGCGACCGACATCGGGCCGGTCATCGATGCACAGGCCCGCGATACGCTGGATGCGCACGTCGAACGCATGCGAAGCACGCAGAAACTGCTGCATCGCTGCCGCCTGCCGGCCGCCTGCGCGAACGGCACGTTCGTGGCGCCGACGCTGATCGGGATCGACGGGATCGCCCGGCTCGAGGGCGAAGTCTTCGGACCGGTGCTGCACGTCGTCCGTTACGCCGCCCGGGACCTGGATCGCGTGATCGCGGACGTGAACGGCACGGGATTCGGCCTGACGCTCGGTGTGCACAGCCGTGTAGCCGACACGGCGGAATACATCCGCGGCCGCGTGCGCGCGGGCAACGTCTACGTCAACCGCAACCTGGTGGGCGCCGTGGTCGGCGTGCAGCCCTTCGGCGGTACCGGACTTTCCGGGACGGGACCGAAGGCCGGCGGCCCGCATTACCTTGCGCGCTTCGCGACGGAACAGACCTATACTGTCAACACCGCCGCCGTCGGCGGCAATGCCAGCCTGCTCGCGCTCAACCAGTAACACCGGAGGACGGCCGTCCGCGGCCGCCGATCAACGATGACTTCGCGCTACGACTTTGCTTCCGACAACAACGCCGGCGTCACGCCCGAGGCATGGGCCGCCATGGAAGAAGCCCGGCAGGGATTCGTCGCGAGCTACGGCAACGACGACTGGACCGCGCGCGCCTGCAATCTGATCCGGGACGTGTTCGAGTGCGACTGCCAGGTGTTCTTCACGTTCAACGGCACGGCGGCGAACTCGCTGGCGCTGGCGAGCATGTGCCAGTCCTATCACAGCATCCTGTGCCACGACCACGCGCACGTCGAGACCGACGAATGCGGCGCGCCGGAATTCTTCTCCAATGGCACGAAGGTGCTGGTCGTCGGCGGTCCGCTGGCGAAGATCGATCCGCAGGCGCTCGAACGCCAGATAACCCGTCGCGACGACGTGCATTACCCGAAGCCGCGCGTGGTTTCACTCACGCAGACGAGCGAAATGGGCACGATCTATTCCGTCGACGAACTGTCCGCGATCCAGGACATCGTCCGCCGTCACGGGCTGCGCCTGCACATGGACGGCGCCCGGTTCGCCAACGCCGTGGCGGCCACCGGCCTGCCGCCCGCCGAACTCAGCTGGCGCCGCGGCGTGGACGTGCTGTGCTTCGGGGGCACCAAGCAGGGCATGCCGGTGGGCGACGCGGTGGTGTTCTTCAACAAGGACCTCGCGGCCGAATTCGAATACCGCTGCAAGCAGGCCGGGCAACTGGCGTCCAAGATGCGGTTCATGGCCGCGCCCTGGGTGGGCATGTTGCGCGACGGCGCGTGGCTGCGTCATGCCGCGCACGCGAACCGGTGCGCGCAGAAACTGGGCGCCGCGCTGGCCGAGATCCCGGGCGTGGAGCTGGCGGCGCCGGTGCAGGCCAACGCCGTGTTCCCGCGCCTGCCCGAAGCAATCGTGAAGCAGTTGCGCGAGAAAGGCTGGATCTTCTACTCGTTCATCGGTGCCGGCGGCGCGCGACTGATGTGCTCCTGGCAGACGACGGTCGAACGGGTCGATGCGCTCGTGGCGGACGCGCGGGAAGCGGTGAAACTGCGGAACTGAGATCGCCCGAACGGGCGATCAATGATGCTCTTCGAGGAAACGCTTGGCGTCCAGCGCGGCCATGCAGCCGGTCGCCGCTGACGTCACGGCCTGCCGGTAGATCGGGTCGGCCGCGTCTCCCGCGGCGAACACGCCCTCGACGCTGGTCTGCGTGGCATAGCCCGCCTGCCCGGCGCGGACCTGGATGTAGCCGCCGTTCATGTCCAGCTGGCCTTCGAAGATCTGCGTGTTCGGCGTGTGCCCGATGGCGATGAACACGCCGTGCACGGGCACGTCCCGCTTCAGGCCGGTATTCACATCGCCGAGGCGCACCCCGGTGACGCCGGAGGCGTCGCCCAGCACTTCGTCCAGCACGTGGTTCCACTGGATGTCCACGTTGCCGCCGTTTCCGGTCTTCGCGATAAGCCGATCGCTCAGGATTTTCTCGGAACGGAACCGATCGCGGCGATGCACGACCGTCACCCGCGAGGCGAGGTTGGCGAGGTACAGGGCCTCTTCCACCGCCGTGTTGCCGCCGCCGACGACGATCACGGGTTTGCCCTTGTAGAAAAACCCGTCGCAGGTCGCGCAGGCCGAGACGCCGCGTCCGCGATAGGACTGCTCCGAGGGCAGGCCGAGGTACTTCGCCGACGCCCCCGTCGAAACGATCAGCGCATCGCAGGTGTATTCCGCGTCGCCGCCGCGCAGCCGGAACGGCCGCCGCGACAGATCGACGGATTCGATGTGGTCGTGGACGAGCCGCGTGCCGAAGCGCTCGGCGTGCCGCTTCATCCGTTCCATGAGCTCCGGCCCCTGCACGCCCTGGTCGTCGCCCGGCCAGTTGTCGACGTCGGTGGTGGTCGTCATCTGCCCGCCGACCTCGATACCCGTGACGATCACCGGATCGAGTCCCGCGCGCGCGGCGTAGACCGCGGCCGTGTAGCCGGCCGGTCCCGAACCGAGAATGATGAGTTTGTGGTGTTGTGTCTTCATTGAAACATGTAGATGGTAGTTGGTAGATGGGGATTGGGGGAAAATCTATCAAGTTCTCGGTACTTTCCCCATTCCCCATCTACCCTCGACGATCCTTCCCTCGCATCTTCAGTCCGCCGCCTTGCGCAGGGATTTCAGGAAGTTCAGGTAGCCGCGGCCGTTGCCGCGCTCCCAGTTCTCCAGGCAGGCCGTGCCGACGATGGCGATGTCGGCGACACCCCTCAGCAGGCGCACGTGTTCCGGCTTGCGGATCCCGAAGCCGACGCCGAGTGGCAGCCTGGTGACCGCGCGGCAGCGCTTCAGGTACGCGCGCAGATCGGCATCCAGCTTCGTGGCGCTGCCGGTGACACCGCGCCGCGCGACACAATAGATGAATCCCGAGGCACCCTCTGCGACTTCCTTCAGGCGCTGGTCCGTGTCGGTCGGCGTCATGAGATGGATGAAATCCAGCTTGCGCGTGGCGGCGTGCTTGATGAGTTCTCCGGCCTCCTGCGGCGGCAGGTCCGCCACGATCATTCCCTTGCCCCCGGCTTGCGCGAGCTTGCCGCAGAAGATCTCGGATCCGGTGCGGAACACGGTGTTGCTGTAGCCCATGAACAGCAGTGGCATGTCCACGGCGCGGGCAGCGGCGGCCATGAACCGGAAGTAGTCGGCGCGCTTCAGGCCACCATGCAGCGCTTCCTGGTTGGCACGGATGAACACGGGGCCATCCGCGATCGGCTCGCTGAACGGCATCTGCAGTTCGACGAGATCGACGCCTGCCTCCTGCATGCACGCCAGCATCTTCCGGTTCGCCGCCAGCGACGGATAGCCGACGACGAGATGCGTCATCAGCAGCAACTTCCGCTGCTTCAGCCGTTCGCGTATGTATTGTTCAAGCATTGTTCTAGAACACGTAGACGGTAGTTGGTAGATGGGGAATGGGGAGAACCCGACGGACTCGAAGTCTTTCCCCATTTCCCATCTACCATCTACCTCTTCTTCTTTTTCCGTCTTTTCGCATCGTGCTTCCGCACCTTGCTCCGCAGGAACTCGTACCACTTCTCGTCGCCGAGCGCGTCGGCGATGGTGAAGATGTCCTTGTCGCCGCGACCGGAGAGATTGATCAGGATGACGTCGTCCCGATCCATCTGCCTCGCTTCCTTCAGTCCGCGCGCCAGGGCGTGCGAACTCTCCAGTGCCGGGATCAATCCTTCGTTCCGCACGGTCTCCCGGAACGCCTTCACGACCTCCGTGTCCGTGGCCGATTCGAAGCGGATGCGGCCGCGCTCGTGCAGCCACGCCAGGATCGGCCCGACGCCGATGTAATCCAGTCCCGCGGAGATCGAATGCGTGTCGCGCATCTGCCCTTCCGCGTCCTGCATGAAATACGTGCGGTAACCCTGCGCCACGCCGACAGCTCCCTGCCCGCCGGCGATCCGCGCCGCGTGATGTCCGGACTTGAGGCCCAACCCGCCGGCTTCCACGCCGACCAGCTCCACGTCCTTGTCATCGAGAAACCCGGAGAAGATCCCGCTCGCGTTCGAGCCGCCGCCGACACAGGCGAACACGCGATTCGGCAGCCGGCCCTCCACCACCAGCATCTGGCGGCGCGCTTCTTCGCCGATGATCGACTGGAACCAGGTCACCATGATCGGGAACGGATGCGGACCGCACACCGTGCCCAGCACGTAGTGCGTATCGGCCATGGAATCCGCCCAGTCGCGGAGCGCCGCGTTGATCGCGTCCTTGAGCGTCCGGGTGCCGTCCTCGACGGCCACCACCCGGGCGCCGAGCTGTTCCATCCAGAACACGTTCGGCCGCTGCCGCTCCACGTCCTCGGCACCCATATATATGGTGCAGTCGAAGCCCAGCCGGGCAGCCATGGTCGCGGTGGCCACGCCGTGCTGGCCCGCGCCGGTCTCGGCGATCACCCGCCGCTTGCCCATGCGCTTCGCCAGCAGCCCCTGACCCATGACGTTGTTGGCCTTGTGCGCGCCGGTGTGGTTCAGGTCCTCGCGCTTGACGTAGATGCGCGCACCGCCGGCGAGCCGCGTCAGGTTGTCGCAGCGGGTGATGGGCGTCGGACGGCAGGAATAGGAGGACATCAGGTCGACGTATTCCTTGCGGAACGCCGGATCGCGCCTTGCCGCGTCGAACGCCGCGCGCAACTCCGCGATCGTTTCGTGCAGGATTTCCGGGATGAAGGCCCCGCCGAAATCGCCGAAGAAACCCCGGCGGCTGTCGCCGGTTTCCAGCAGTTCTTCGAGCATCGACATGGGTGTGCACCGGCCCTGAGCAGGCGCGCATTATGGTGAAGAAACCGCGTGGAATCTACCCGGACGCGGGCCGGGACAGGAACGCGTGCACCAGCGCGGCCACTTCGCGGGGCTGTTCCCAGTGCAGCATGTGGCCGGCCTCGACCGCGGCCTCCTCGAGGGTCGGGATGCACTCGCGGCAACGTGCCCCGGCCCCGGCGTCGTAACGTTCGCGGAACGGCGATTCCCTACCGGTAATCAGGAAACAGCGCGCCCGGATGGCGCGCCAGCAGTGTTCGATCTCCGCGCGTCGGTAGAGCACCGGGTTGACCCGCTTGTGCGCGGGATCGTGCCGCAGGATGAAGCGTCCATTCGCGTCCGGCCGCGTCCAGCAGCCGGCAATGAATGCCGCCCGCCCTTCACCGAGTCGTCGGGCGCGCTGTTTCACCCGCGATGCCGCCTCGGTCACGCTGCCGTAATCCGCGTAGGCCGGCGCATCGCGCCACTCGTCCAGCCAGCGGGCGAAGCGCGCGGGTGCTTCCTGCGGATCCGAGTCGGCCAGGCCGAAGGCGTCCAGGCTCGCGGCCCACCCGATCCGATCCGGGCGGACGCCGGCGTACATCCAGGCGATGTTGCCGCCCATGCTGTGGCCGACGATCCGCGCGGGCTCGCCGCCGCACCAGGTTTCGATGAAGCACTCGAGGTCCGCGAGGTAATCCGGGATCCAGTAGCCGGCGGGGTTCCACTCCGAATCGCCGAAGCCGCGCCAGTCCGGCGCGATGATCCGCCACCGATCCGCGAGTTCGTCGGCGAGAAACTGGAAGCTCATGCCGGTATCGGCCCAGCCGTGCAGCATCAGCACGGGGGGCGCCGTGTCGGAACCCCAGATGTGCACGCGGTGGCGCAGGCCGCGTACGCGCAGATCTTCGTGCCGCGCGATCGCGCGTGGTTCGTAATGCGTTGCGGCGCCGGCGTTCGACACGAGGCACCGGACTATATGGGGTATCATGCGCCGGGACAATGACGGGGCGCCGGCATGCTTGACGAGTCGCTGCTCGCGGAGGAATTTCCGCAGGCCGATGATCTCGTGTATCTGAACCACGCCGGCGTCGCGCCCTGGCCGTCGCGCACGGCGCGCGCCGTCGGCGAGTTCGCGATGGAGAACGCGCGGCGCGGCGCCAGCGGCTACCGCGACTGGCTCGCGCGGGAACAGGCACTGCGCGAACAGTTGCGCGCCTTCATCAATGCGCCATCGGCGGCAGACATCGCGCTGCTGAAGAACACCTCCGAGGCATTGTCCGTCGTTGCTTCCGGCCTCGACTGGCGCTGGGGCGACAACGTCGTCGGCAGCGACGAGGAATTTCAGTCCAACCGCTTTGCCTGGCAGGCGCAGCGCAAGTTCGGCGTATCCTGGCGCGGCATCAGCCTGCGCGGCGCTGATCCGGAAGCCGATCTCATGACCGCCTGCGACGAGCGCACGCGCGTGCTGGCGGTGAGCTCCGTGCAGTACGCCAGCGGGTTCCGCCTTGACCTGCCGCGCCTCGGCGCGTTCTGTCGTCGACGCGGCATTCTTTTCTGCGTTGACGCGATCCAGGGGCTGGGCGCGCTTCAATTCGACGTGCAGGCGGTGCAGGCCGACTTCGCCATGGCGGATGCCCACAAGTGGCTGCTCGGGCCGGAAGGGATCGCCCTCTTCTATTGCCGGGCGGAACTGCGGCCGCAACTCGAGCTCCGGCAATTCGGCTGGCACATGGTCGAAGGCGCCGGCAGCTTCGACTCCACCGAGTGGCGGCCGGCCGCCGCGGCCACGCGTTTCGAGTGCGGCAGCCCGAACATGGTCGGGATTCACGCCCTGTCCGCCAGTATCGGGTTGCTCGCGGAAATCGGCATGGACATGGTTGAGCAGCGCCTGCTGGAGATCAGCGATTACCTGGTCGCGCGGCTCGCAGCCATGGAAAAGATCTCCGTGCTGACGCCGCGAGAGACTGCGCGTCGCGCCGGGATCGTGACCTTCAGCGCGGCAGGTGCCGACCCCGTGCGCCTGCAGGCGGAGCTCCGCGAGTCAGGAGTGATCTGCGCCGCGCGGGGCGGCGGCGTGCGGTTCTCGCCGCACTTCTATACCGGCACGCGGCGCATCGATCGCGCGCTGTCGATCCTGGATGGGCTTCTGTCATGATCCGGATTGTCTTCGACCCATGGAGGGTTTGTTTCATGTCGTCATTTGCTCTTCGCGTTCTGCTCCCCGGTCTCGCGCTGCTGGCCGTGCCGGCGATGTCTCTCGCCGCCGATGAACTCGTCCTTCCGCCGAGTTCGATCGATCCGGTAGCGCGGCGATTCGTGCTGGATGCCGCCCGCCCGCTTGACGCGACGGCCTTTGAGGCCGTCGATCCGGAACGCCTGGCCGCGACGATCGCCGACCTGCTGCGTGTTCCCTCGGCCAGCTGCCGGGAAGGACCGATCGCCGCGGCGGCGAACGAACTGCTGTCGCGTGTCGCCGGGCCCATGGGCGCGAAAGTCCGCATCGACGACGTGCCCGCCCGCGCCGCCGCACTGCCGGAGGAAAAGCGGGCTGAAGTCTATTGCGATCGCGGCAGGACCGCGCCGACGTCCGGCAATGTGATCGCCTTCATCCCGGGCGATCCCGTCCTGCCGTCGTGGAACCTGTCCTTCCATCTCGATACCAACCAGCTGGTCTACGAAGGGTTCCGCCGCGACGGCGATCGCTTCCTGCCGCCGCCGAAGTCCCCGCTCGGCGCCGATGACAAGGCCGGACTCGCGATCATCGCCGAGATCCTTACCGTCATTCGCGATCGCGACATCGCCCATGGCGACATCCGTGTCGTCGGGCTGGTCGCGGAAGAAGACTCCGCCGCCGGCGCACAACTGGTCGATGGCGAAGACTTCCACGGCGACATTGTCGTGAGCGTGGACGGCGGTGATCCGGAGGAGATCGGCCGCGCGGCGCCGACGATGTACAAGGGCTGGGTGACGATCCGCACGCAGACCAGTCATCCCGCCGAGGTTCACGCCAAGAAGACGGTCAGCGCCTGCGCGGTCGGTGCCCGCTTCCTGCACGAGGCCGGCTTCCGGCCGGAGGCGTACCCGCCGGGTCATCCGGCCGTGGTCCTGCACAGTTACTTCACCTCGTGCGGCATCGACGATCGGCGGCTGACGCCCAAGGGCGAACCGGCGGCCGAGTACCAGTACAACTCGATCTCGCCGTTCTGGACCGCCGCCTGGCAGATGCGCAACCTGGAAGGCGCAGCGAAGGCACAGGACATGGTGGACGGGATTGCGGCGACGTTGAAACGCGTGTGCGACGAGGCCGCCGCCGGCCGGACGCCGGTGCAGTGCGAGATCGCCGGTCACCGCGCGCCCGAACTCACGGGCTACGTCGTCGAGGAATCGGCGCCGGCCCTGCGCTGGCTGGAAGCCGGCTACGGCCGCACCGGCGGGGCACCGAACGTGACCGCCGAACAGTTCGGTGGCTTCAACGGCAACTACATCAAGGAACGGTTCGGCGAAGAGATGCTGCTGCTGGGCACCGGTGGCGACGGCGCGCACACCAACGAGGAGACCCTGTCGGTGCAGGGCATGGCGCGCGTGACGCGCGGCCTGCTCGCGGCGATGCAGGAATCCTGGCGCTACGTGCTGAAACCCTGAGGACTGCCGCCCTCAATGCAACCGTACTGAAGGGAACAGGCGGAGGAAATTCGCGGTCGTGGCCGACGCCACGGCATCGACGGTGTCGCCGCGCAGGGCGGCGACGAATTCGGCGACGTGCCGCACCCAGGCCGGGCGGTTCGGCTTGCCGCGCATCGGCACGGGCGCCAGGTACGGCGAGTCGGTTTCCACCAGCATCCGGTCCAGCGGTACCTTGCGGGCCACTTCCTGGAGCTCCACGGCGTTCTTGAACGTGACGATGCCGGAGAATGAAATCAGGAAGCCGAGGTCCATCGCGCCCCGCGCGGTTTCCCAGTCGTCAACGAAGCAGTGCATGATGCCGCCCACCTCCTCCGCGCCCTCTTCCTTCAGGATCGACAGGACATCGGCGCGCGCGTCCCGCGAATGGATGATCAGCGGCTTCTTCAGCGTGCGCGCCGCCCGGATGTGCGTGCGGAACCGCGCCCGCTGCCAGGCCAGATCGCCCTGGCTGCGGAAATAATCGAGCCCGGTTTCGCCCACGGCGATCACGCGGGGATCCGCCGCCTCCGCCACGAGACGATCGGCGTCCGGATCGACCCCGTCGCGCGCGTTGGGATGCACGCCGACGGACGCCGACAGGCACGGGTTGGCGCGCGCCAGCGCCAGCAGTTCCGGAAAGGATTCGAGTTCCACGGACACGCACAGCATGTGGGCGATGCCCTGTGCGCGCGCCTCGGCGATGACGAGGTCCGCATCCGCCTCGATGAGCGGAATGTGGCAATGGGAATCTATCAGGGGAGACACGAACCGGTCCGCCGCGGCCGCGGCGCCCCGCCGTTCAGATCGTGTGCGTGGGTCGGTCGGATTTGAGCGCGCCGGCCAGCTGGTTCTCGATCTTGTTGCGCGTGGCGCCCTTGTCGAGTTCGCTGAACTGCACGCCGATGCCGGCGGTCTTGTTGCCTTGCGCGCCTTTCGGCGTGATCCACACGACGCGCCCGGCCACCGGCAGCTTTTCCTTGCTGTCCATCAGCGTGAGCAGCATGAACACTTCATCGCCGAGCTTGTACGGGCGCGCGGTCGGAATGAACAATCCACCGTTCTTGATGAACGGCATGTAGGAGGCATACAGCGCGCTCTTGTCCCGGATGGTCAGGGACAGGATGCCCTGTCTGGGGTCACGTCCAGCGGGTGTGCTCAACGGCCTGCCCTCCCCTGCGCTCGGCCGGCCTGCAGCCAGCCGACGATCAGATCCTCGAGAATGCTGCGGGCGCTCAGGTTGTGCGATCCCGCCGCGTCCCGCCAGCTCGCCAGAACCGCGTCGTGGAATGCGACGAGCGCCGCCAAGTCTAATTCATCCGCCAATCGTTGAAAATGCCCCGCGCCCTGCCGGGCCGGATCCGGATCGCTTCCTGACAGCTTTTCGCGTGCCGCCAGCGCCGTGTAGCCGACCAGCCACTCCAGTACGTTCTCGGCGCCGTGCTTTGCCCATTTCTCCGCGACGGCCACCGGATCGGCCCGGCCGCGCCGCAGTTGCGCCAGGTCTTCCAGTACCTCGATGCGCGTCGACAGCGCGCCGCCTTCCGCCAGTGTCGCGGCAAGCAGCGGCGCGCCGCGCGCGTGCCGCAGCAGATCGGCGGCGGGCGTTTCCGGATTGCCGATGCGCTGCTCCAGCCAGCGCACGGTCTCCGCGGACTGGGACTCGTGCAGGTGCACGATCCGGCAGCGGCTGCGAACCGTGATCGGCAGGCTGGCCGGACGGTGCGTCGCCAGAATAATCACGGAAGCCGGTGGCGGTTCTTCCAGCGTCTTGAGCAGCGCGTTGGCGGCAGAACGGTTCATCCCGTCCGCGGGAATGATGACGGCGACGCGCGACCGGGCGAACTGTCGGCTCAGGTGCATGAAATAGATCAGCTCGCGCACCTGGTCGATCTTGATCAGTTCGGATTTGGATTCGGGATCCGGGTCGAGCCTGAAATAGTCGGGATGGCTGCCGGCGGCGTGCAGTTCACAGGGGCGGCACTTGCCGCAGCACACGGCGTCCGCCGGCGGACGCTCGCAGAGCAGGCGCGCGGCAAGGTTCAGGGTGAATTCCACGACGCCCGTGCCGGGTGATCCGGAAACGAGGATCGCGTGCGGACATCGATCCGAGTCGGCAGCGGCGATGAGCCGGTTCCATGCCTGCTGGTGCCACGGCAGCACCGTCAGATCCATTTCCGCCTCCGCAGGAGTTCGCGCAGTCCGGCCTGGATCGCGGCGAGATCGCGCCGGGCATCCACGACCGTCACGCGGCCGGGCTCGGCATGCGCGATCTCGAGGTAGCGCTCTCGCACGCGTTCGAAGAATTCCGGCGATTCGCCCTCGAAGCGATCCGGGCCGCCACGGCGTCGCGCGCGCTCCATGCCGACCTGCACCGGTGCGTCGAACAGCAACGTCAGATCCGGCCGCAGTCCCTGCTGTACCCACTGCTCCAGGTTGCGGATGGTCTCCGGCGCGGCACCGCGGCCGCCACCCTGGTAGGCGAACGTGGCGTCCGTGAACCGGTCGCAGACGACGAACTCGCCGGCCGCCAGCGCGGGTCGTATGACCTGCTCGAGATGTTGTGCACGCGCGGCGAAGATCAGCAGCAGTTCCGTGGCGGGGGCGATCGGTGTCTCGTGGCGGTGCAGCAGCACGTCGCGGATGGCTTCGCCGGCGGGTGTGCCACCCGGCTCGCGCGTCAGGCGGACGATGTGTCCCGCCGAGCGCAGGCAATCCGCGACGAACCCCGCGTGCGTGCTCTTGCCCACGCCCTCGATTCCCTCGAGCGTGATGAACACTCCGTGCCGGGCCGTGCTCACTGTGCCCCACCTCTGCCGCGCCGCAACTGGTACTTGCGCACCGCCCGGTTGTGATCGTCGAGGGTCGCGGAAAACTCGTGACTGCCGTCGCCGCGCGCCACGAAGTACAGCGCATCGCCCGCGTCGGGCTGCAGCGCGGCGCGGATCGCGGCGCGGCCCGGGGAAGCGATCGGCGTCGGCGGGAGTCCGGTGTGCACGTAGGTATTGTAGGGCGATTCGATCGAGAGATCGCCGCGGCGGATGTTGCCGTCGTACGCGGCACCCATGGCATAGATCACCGTCGGGTCGGTCTGCAGCTTCATGCCGCGCTGCAACCGGCGCACGAATACGCCGGCGATCCGCGCGCGCTCCTCCGGCACCCCCGTTTCCCTCTCGACCAGCGAGGCCATGATCAACGCCTGGTAGGGACTTTCGTACGGCAGGCCGATTGCGCGCAGCGGCCATTCTTCCGCCAGGGCATCCTCCGTCGTGCGGAATGCGCGCCGGAGAAATTCCACGTCCGTCGTGCCGCGCGGAAAGCGGTAGGTGTCGGGAAACAGCCTGCCCTCCGCGAAGTAGCCGGCATAACCGATGGCGGCCATCACGCGGCGCGGATCGCGCGTGTCGAGCGTCTGAACCAGCACGCGACTCTCCTGCACGGCCTGCATGATGCGGTCGAACGTCCAGCCCTCGACCAGCGTCAGCTCGTACTGGATCACGCGGCCGGACACAATCGTGTCCAGCAGATCGAGCGGCGTCATGCCGGGCGTGATCTCATACTCGCCGATTCGGATCGATCTCGCGATACCGAGCCGGCGGCCCTCGACGACCAGGATCCACGGATGCGCCATCCAGCCGCGCGCGGCGACATCGCCGGCGACAGCGCGCAGCGTGGCGCCTGAAGCGACTGTGATGATTTCGGGGGTCGTGACCGCCAGGGGCATCGCGAGTTGTCGGCGAGTCTCCTGCCAGCCCAGCCAGCCGACTCCCGCCGCGGCGATCAGGCCGAGCAGGATGACCAGCGTTACGCGCCGGGTCATGGCGGCGGAATGGCGCCTTCGGCAACGAGCCGCCGCGCGATCTCCGTGGCGCGCGCCGTACCGCGCAGCGTCCGGCCGGCGATTGCGCGCAGCGGCCACACGCCGATGATGCTGTTCGTCAGGAACGCTTCGTCGGCAGTGGCGATATCCTCCGGTGTGCACTCGCGCACGACGGTTCGCAGCGACCACGCGGCCGCGCGATCGAGGATCTCGGTACGCACCACGCCCTCGACGCCGCAGGCCGACAGATCCGGTGTCCACAGATCATCGCCGCGGATCGCGAACAGGTTGCTCATGGTGCCTTCGATGGCGAACCCGGAGGTGTCCAGCACGACGCCTTCCAGCGCGCCGGCGGCGAGCACTTCGCCGCGCGCCAGCACCTGCTCCAGGCGGTTGAGATGCTTGAGCCCCGCGAGCGCGGGTTGTCGCGCGAGCCGGATCCGGCACAGCGCGACGTCGACGCCGGTCGTGCGAGCGACCGCCGGGTACTCCGGCCATTCGTGGAGCGAAACGATGCGCAACGGTCGCGGCTCACCGGGCGGCGCGTAACCGCGCCCGCCGCTGCCGCGCGTGACGATGATCTTCACGACGGCACGTTCACTGCCCAGAGCAACCTGCCCCGTTTCCCCGGCCAGCAGCTGCAGATCGGGACAGGGAATGTCGAGACGCGCGCAGCCCGATTGCAGCCGCCGGAGATGCCGCTCGAGGAGCAGCGGGCGGCCGGCCTGGACTGCGATCGTTTCGAAGAGACCGTCGCCGTAATGCAGGCCGCGATCCAAAGCGGGCACGGTGCGCCCGGGGTTGCCGTCGATCAACATCCGCTGCGACCTCGCCGGCCGTGCTGCCGTCCGTCGTCGTTCAGGCCACGCGCCGAAAAATCAGCGTTCCGTTCGTGCCGCCGAATCCGAAGGAATTCGACAGTGCCACGTCGATTCGCATGCGCCGCGCCTGGTGCGGCACGTAATCCAGGTCGCATTGCGGATCGGGATTGTCCAGATTGATCGTCGGCGGCGCGACCTGGTCGCGGATTGCCAGCGCACAGAAAACCGCTTCCACTCCGCCGGCGGCGCCCAGCTGGTGCCCGACCATCGACTTGGTGGAACTGATCGCCACCTTGCGCGCGTGGTCGCCGAAGACGCGCTTGATGGCGTTGCTTTCCACCACGTCACCCGCGGGCGTGGAAGTTCCGTGCGCGTTGATGTAATCCACGCTGCCGGCATCGATCCTGGCGTCGCGCAGCGAACTTTCCATGCAGCGCGCGGCGCCGTCGCCGTTCTCCGACGGCGCAGTCATGTGAAACGCATCGCCGCTCATGCCGAAGCCTATCACCTCGGCGTA